>Ga0247737_1001430_pt1 | contig 10313 bp, 8 predicted proteins | sample UWRJL028104C2_FD_180937 | JGI IMG/M metagenome (GOLD analysis project Ga0247737, IMG submission 180937) | Plant litter microbial communities from Arlington Agricultural Research Station in Wisconsin, United States - UWRJ-L028-104C-2 | ecosystem: Environmental > Terrestrial > Plant litter >...
CGCCTCCTCGAACAACTCCTGGTCGAGATTGGTCAGCGCGACCCCGTCCCGCTCTTCCTTCTCCGCCATCGGCTCATCGTGCCGGAATCAGCCGAGCTGGGCGACCCATACCGCGGGCAGGACCATCAAGAGCGTCAGGACGACGTACGCCGCACCGATGCCGAACCGTCGGCCGTGCGTCGCGATGACCGCGCCCAGGAAGGGCAGCAGCACGGTGAGCAAGGCGGCAACGGAGATCACCTCGGTCTCGCGCTCGCGGCCGGTCACCGCGTATCCGATCAGGATCGGGACGATGATCGCCCAGCCCACCGTGAGGGCGGTGACGAGCCGTTTCACCCGGACCCGCCGGGCCAGGTCGGCGGGGTCCTTCTGACAGGCGTAGGCCATCCGTTCGGCGTAGCCGTGGCCGGTGCGCATATCCTCCGTCTTCACACGCTGAGCCTAGGGCCGATCAAGCTCCTGAGGCGGCTGCGCCACGGGCGATTTGACCGAATCGTTGCCCCGGGATCGCGGGTTATCGCGGAGGGCGCTCGCCCGAGCCGCGGGCAATGATAGAGGTAGAAATCACGATGGTCCGGGCGGGCCCGGAATGTCCGCTGATTCGCTCATAGGCCAGGCGTGCCGCCTCCCGCCCGAGAGCGGTCATGTCGTGCGCTACCACGGTCGTCCCCAGCACGTCGGCCAGGTCGAAGTCGTCGAACCCGACCAGCGCCGGCGGATTTTCCATCCCGCGCATCCCGCGCAGCGCCCCCGTCGTGAGCCGGTTGTTGGTCGTGAAGATCGCCGTCGGTGCCGACTCACGCGAGAGCAACTCACGAACAGCGCGCTCGGCATGGCGTACGTCATGAACGTCCGTTCGGACGAATGGCTCCCAGGCATGGTTGCCGGCTGCTCGCATGGCATCCAGGAATCCGTCGATCCTTCCCCGCTGCGGCGCCATCCGCACCAGATCGGCCACCAGCGCGATTCGGCGATGCCCCCCGGCCAGCAGATGGTCGCCCGCCGCCCGAGCCCCGCCCGCGTTGTCGATCAGAACCGCGTCGGCCGACAACCCGTCCGGCGGCCGATCGAGAAACACGAACGGCACCCCCCGGTTCCCCTCGATGGCCAGGTACTCATGGTCGTCGGCGCTCGGGATGACCAGCAGCGCCCGCACCCGCCGTTCGAGAAACGCGTCGACGAGGCTGCGCTCCAAGATGGCGTCCTCGTCGTTGTTGGCGGTGATCAGCAGCAACCCGTGCTGCCGCAGTTCCCGCTCGATCCCACTGGCCACGGCAGAGTAGAACGGGTTGGTCAGATCCCCGCTGACCAACCCCACAAGCGCGGAAGTGGCCCCACGCCGCAACTCCCGGGCAATCCCGTTGAGCCGATAACCAAGAATGTCGGCCGCGTCTCGAACCCGCCGCCCCGTCGAGGGCGCCACGTTAGGCTCCTGGTTGAGCGCCCGGGACGCAGTCTTGAGGCTGACGCCGGCAAGCGCGGCCACCTGAGTCAACGTAGGCCGGCGAACGGTCACATCGTCGACGGGCATAGCGCTCCGAGCACTCTCAGCGACAAGACAGCCAAGTATGACATCGGCCCGGGTCCCACCACCCCAACAACACATGCTCGAGCCGCTATCCGCTTTGCGCCCACCCAGCGATCACGTCAGGGCGGGGGTGCGACATTCTCGTTCGCGCGGCGGCGGGGCTTGGGGACAGCGAGCGGGGTCGTGGTCTGTTCGGGGAGAGGTGTGCTGTTGGGGACCTTCGCGCGGAAGATGCGGTCGGGTGGCAGCCGGTAGGTGACCGCGCGTACGAGCTCGTCGGGGACGGTGTGTTTGCCGCCGGAGGGGCGTTCGCGCGGTTTGTCGGGGCCGGCCTCGTCCGAAGTGTTTTCGTCCTGGTCTTCAGACGGGTCGGCGGGGGAGTCGATCGGCGAGGCGGGTTCGGGGGAGCGGCGGCCCAGCACGGGGGCGGAGCCGTCCGCGGGGCGTGGATCGGGGAACGGCTGGTAGCTCACCCCGCCGACGGCGGTCGGCTCGCACCGGGTGTGCAGCGGAGGCGGGGGCGGGACCGGGAACCCGAGCAGGGAGCCTGCGGGCGACTCGGGGGCACGGCGTCGGCTCGGCCGCCGGCCGAGCACTTCGTCCGGCCCGGCGAGGCGAGCGGACTCACCGAGGCGAGCGGACTCGGCGAGGAGAGAGGAGCTGTCGGCCGCGGGCGCAGGGGGCACAGCCGATCGTGGCGGTGCCGAATTCTGCTTGGCCGCGACGCCTTGGTGCCGGACAGCGCGCCCCGGGTCGGCTCTCCGCGAAGCGTGCGCAGATCCACGTACGGCGGAAGCGTCAGCGCGAGGAGGTCCTGGCGGCTCGGCGGTGGGTCCTGAGGGCGCGGCGGGAGAGCCGTGCGCAGGTCGTGAAGGTGCGGCGTGCGGGGTTGCGGGAGTGGGCCCGGTGGGCGTCTCGCCGGCGGCGATCGCGTGTGCGGCGGACCTGCGTGGTCTGCCGGAACGCACGGAAGCGGTGGCTCGGGCGGTGCGCCTCGCGGAGACGGCTCGGGCGGCGAGGCTGAAGACCCGGCTCGAGGCGGTCTCGTAGCCGTCGCGGTAGGCGTCCTCGCGGTCCTGCCGGAGCTGGTAGCGCTGGTGCAGGCGACCGGCGGCGTAGGCGAGGCTGGCCACGAAGACGGCCAGCAGGATGAAGACGAGCACTGAGTCGCCGGGCGCGGTCATGGGACGATTCTTTCCAAGGTGATAGATCAGTAGCTATGGCCCTTTTGACCTACCCCGTTCGAATTAACGGGAACGCTCCGGTTCCGATCGTCTCCCAGCGGTCCCGGACCGTTCGGGATCAGGCGCCGCCGACAATTTCGCCGGTCGCGACGGCTTCCTGCAGCCCCCGGGCCGCCAGCCGATCGGCGCGCTCGTTCTCGGGGTGCCCGGCATGTCCCTTTACCCAGTGCCACTGCACGTCATGGCGCTGCACCGCCTCGTTCAGCCGCTTCCAGAGATCCACGTTCTTGACCGGCTGCCGCGCCGACGTCTGCCATCCGTTGGCCGACCAGCGTGGCAACCACTTCGTGATCCCGTCGCGCACATAGATGCTGTCCGTGTAGAGCTGCACCGTCATCGGCGCCCGGTTCAGCGTCTCGAGCGCCCGGATCGGCGCCATCAGCTCCATCCGGTTGTTCGTCGTCGACTCCGCGGTGCCTCCGAACAGGTCCTTCTCCTTGGTGTCGTAGCGCAGCACGGCACCCCAGCCACCAGGGCCGGGATTGGGCGCGCAGGCCCCGTCGGTGTAGATCTCCACCACGGTCATTGTGAGCACCCTAATAGGGCGTGCCCGCCCTCGGCCGTCCGGGAAGGGGCGGCACGTAAAGTAGTTGACCGCACCCCACTCAACAGCAAGGCGGACGGATGTCGGACGACGCGGTCGAGGTGAGCGGGCTCGTCGTGCGCTACGGCGGTAGGACAGCCGTCGACGGTGTGTCACTGAACGTGCCCCGTGGCACGGTGTTGTCGCTGCTTGGGCACAACGGCGCCGGAAAGACCAGCCTGCTGCAGGTCTGTGAGGGTTTCCGGCGGGCCGACAGCGGCACCGTCCGCATTCTCGGCCTCGACCCGATGGACGACCACGACGCGCTCATGCCTCGCCTCGGCATCATGCTGCAGTCCGGTGGGGTCTATCCGTGGGCCACGGCCGGCGAGATCCTGCGCCTGTTCGCGAGTTTCGCCGCCACCCCGCTCGACGTCGACATGCTGCTCGACCGCCTCGGCCTGCGGAAGTTCGAGCGTACGAGGTGGCGTCGGCTCTCCGGTGGCGAGCAGCAGCGCCTTTCCCTCGCCGTGGCCCTGGTCGGCCGCCCCGAGTTGGTCTTCCTGGACGAGCCGACGGCCGGCATGGACACCGAGGCCCGGCACCTGACCTGGCGGCTGCTCGAAGAGTTGCGCGCCGACGGCGTGTCGGTGCTGCTCACGACCCATCTGCTCGATGAGGCCGAGCGGTTGGCCGACGAGGTCGTCATCATGCGCGCGGGGGTCGTCGCCGCGACCGGCAGCCCGGCCGAGCTCACCGCCGCCGCCGGCATCGACCTTCTTGAGGTACGCGCCGAGCCGGGTCTCGTGCCTGACGGCCGGCTGGTCGACTTCAAGATCACCGAGCAGACCCCGGGCGAGTACGCGATCACGGGCGTGCTCGACGCGGCGGCCATCGCGGACGTGCTGGGCTGGTTCGCCGCCGCCGGAGCCCAGGTCACCGCCGTGAATACCCGTCGGCGCACCCTCGAGGACGTCTATCTGGCGTTGACCAGTGGAGAGAAGGCCTACCGATGAGCGGGATCTTCGCCCCGGCCCCGGGCCGCGCGCCGATGCGCAGCGTGGTCGCCAGCCAGATCCGGATGGAACTGATCTTGACCGCGCGCCGCGGCGAGGCTGTCGTGCTGGCCATGGGCGTACCGTTGCTGGTCCTTCTCGGTGCGGGTCTGACCGACGTCACCAATGTGCCCGGCGACGATCGGCTCGCGTTCGTGGTTCCCGGCGTTCTGGCCCTGACCGTGATGTCGACCGCCTTCACCGGCCAGGCGATCACCACCGGCTACGAGCGCGGGTACGGCGTACTGAAGCGGCTCGGCGCCTCCCCGCTCACCCGTCCCGGCCTGCTCTTCGCGAAGACCGCGGCCGTGCTGGGCCTGATCGTCGTGCAGCTCGTGGTCCTGGCCGCCGTCGGGTTCGCCGTCGGCTGGCACCCGCACCTCGACGCGATCCTGCCCGCGCTGGGGGTCACTGTGCTCGCCACCGCGGCGTACAGCGGTCTGGCTCTTCTCATGGCCAGCCTGCTGCGGCCCGAGGCGACGACGGGCGCGGCGACCCTGATCTACGTGTTGATGCTGGCCGCCGGTGGGATCATGTTCGCCGCCCCCGACCTGGGCCCGGTCGGCTGGTTCCTGCTGCCGCTGGCCGCCCACGCCGAGGCTCTGCGGGCCACCCTCTCGCACGGCGATTCGGTGCCGACGGTGATCTGGCTCAGCCTGGGCGCCTGGGCGATCGTCTTCGTGACGGCGGCCGCCCGCAAGTTCAAGTGGGAGTGACTGTCCACCGATCGGTGGCCAGCCGCTGACTCCCGAGCGAACGCGAACGTGCCGCCGGCCCTGGAGCCGGCGGCACGGCAAGCGGTGGACCGATACCGGCCCCGGCGTTGCGACTGGTCAGCGAAGACCCAGCGCCCGCCGCATCGTGAAGAACAGATCGGTCTGGTTGGTCACGCCGAGCACGTTGGCCGCCTGCGGGCCGCCGGCCGCGATCCGCACCTCGGTGCCGGTGTGCTGCTGCGAACCGGTGATCTCGCTGGTCGCGTAGCTGATCGTCAGGTTCGCGTTGTCGTGCGTGACCAGGGTGGCGGTGTAGCCCAGGGTCGCCGCCTCGACGATCTGGCTGGTGTGGCCGTGGTCGGCGGTCACGACGACCAGGGTGTCCGGGTGTGACTTCTGGTATTCGAGAACCTTCTTGACCGCCGCGTCGAACGCGACCGTCTCGCCGATCTGGCCGCACGGGTTGGCCGCGTGGTCCTGCTTGTCGATCGAGGCGCCCTCGATCTGCAGGAAGAAGCCCTTGCGACTGTGCCGGGTCTGCTTGTCCAGCACGTCGATGGCCTTGCTCGCCATGTCGACGAGGTGCGGCTGCGAGGCCGTACGGGCGGTGTTGACCGCGCACTTCGACGGGGCGGTGCCGGTGCGGGTCGGGGCCGGGCCCACCCACTCCAGATCCATGTTGTTCTTGGCGAAGGCACCCAGGATCGGCTTGTCACCGCGGGCGGCGGACAGCCCGGTCGCATCGGTGACGACCTGGTAGCCGTTCGCCTGAGCCTGCTGGACGACCGTCCGACCCTGGTACTTCCCGGCCTTCACGGTCTGGTCGAAGTACTGCTTGCCGCCGCCCAGGAGCACGTCGGGGCGGGTCTGCACAAGCTGCTCGGCGATCGAGCCGGCGCCGCCGTTGAGCTTGTCGTTGACCGCGCAGGTGGCCATCGCGTCCGGACCCTTGCAGTCCCGGTTGACGACGTGCGAGCCGAGCACGGCCGGGGTGGCGTCCTGCAGCTCGGCGGTGCTGACGTCGCCGGTACGGTAGCCGGCCGCCTTGGCCTGCTCGAGGATCGTCGGCACGGCCTGGCCGCTCGGCAGCACCGAGATCGCACCGTTGTAGGTCTTGTGGCCGGTGGCCCAGCCCGTCCCGGAGGCGGCGGAGTCGGTCACGTAATCGGGCAGCGCCGGGTTGGCCTTCTGCACGGCGTAGGTGGTGTAGGCGCCGGTCAGCGGGAGCTTGTCCATCGCCAGCCGGCCGGCCGCGCCGACCTGGTAGTTGCGGGCGATGGTGATCTCGCTGTCGCCCATGCCGTCGCCGATCAGCAGGATGACGTTGCGGGCCGGCCCGCCCTTGATGGCCTGCTTGGCGGCGTACGTGTTGTCCTGGTGCGCCTCACCGGCCAGAGCGGCCGAGGGCACCGCGACGGCCGTGGTCGCCACCAGCGCCAGGGCGAGGCGGCCACGACGGGAACGCAGAGCATTCATGAATGCGCACTCCAATATGTGTGGATGCATTGGTCGGCACTCACGGCACCAGTCGTAGGCGACGATCCGGTGTCTCCAGCGTGACGGCGGAGCCAATTCACGCGGTGCAGAGGTCTCACGTGGTAATGAGCGCCCGGCTGCTGCGTGCCGTGGTCCGGCTCCGCCGAATCGTTCGGGTGTTCACCCGCCTAGCGCTGAAGACGTGCTGCTCCGTCCCTCCTGGGAGGGTCCGTTGCTCTCGTAAGGTCGATTTAACCCGAAAAAAGCGTTCCGCCAGTAACGAGGCGATAGGCCGGTTACATTACGGAAGGCGCCACCTCAAGAGCCGAAGTTTTCTCGGCTTCGCGCCGCTCGGGCCGGCTCTTGCCGGTCTCCCAGCCGCCCACCGGTGCGGTTCCCGAACAGGCAAACCCGTCGCAAGGCGGAGACGCAAAGCCAGGGACCTCCACCGACGGAGGCAGCCCAGCCGCCGAAGGAGAAGGAAACTCATGCGCTATTCAGAAGCCCATGCGGCCAAGAGCGGCTCGGTTCCGTTCACGCTGCCGGGCCCCAAGGCCGGCCGAACGGCCCTGTCGACCGCGATCGCGGTGATAATCGGCCTGGCGCCGGCGCTCTTCTACGCCTCGCCGGCGTCCGCCGTCCCTGCGCCGAACGACATCACCCTGTCGCCGGCGACCGCGACCGTGGCCGAGGGGGGCACGCTCAGCCTCCAACTCGTCGACGGCAGCGGCCCCACGACCAGCAACTATCGTGTCGACGTTCTGGTCGACAACGGACCCTATCCGGCGACGGTTGCCACCAACACCGACGTCTCCCAGCCCTCGGTGACGACGTTCGTGGACGGGAACCTGCCGCTGGCCTTCACGGTCGCGACGACCCAGGACTCGCTTTATGAGTACGAAGAGACATTCAAGATTGTTGTCACGGATGTCACTGCGAGCCTTGTCGTCTATTCGCGAGTCGTAACGATCAACGACGACGACTCGGCGCAGGCGCCCACCTACGCGCTGACCGCTTCGCCGACCAGCGTGACCGAGGCGGCATCGGCCAAAGCGACGATCACGGCGACCCTCAACAAGGCGTCCGGCCGGGACACCGTGGTCACGGTCAATACCGTTGACAACAGCGCCACCGCCACCTACGACTACAGCCCACAGGTGGGCTCGCTCATCACCATCATTGCGGGGGCCTTGACCGGCACCCTGGACATCAACGTCGCGAACGACGGATTCAAGGACGCGGCCGCCACCGAGAACTTCACGGTGGTCGGCAGCGCGACCAATGTCGCGGCGGGCGGGGCCCTCACCTCGCTGAACGTCAGCATTGCTGACGCCCAGGCCGCACTGACGCCGAAGCTCACCATCACGGGCGGCGACGCGAGCGAGGCCGGGAACTCCACCTTCACGGTCACCGCGACGCCCGGATCAGAGCTCCCGATCGGCGCCCAGTGGTCGTCCGTCGACACCACCCCGGCCACGGGGCACGGCACCGCCACGGCGGGGGTGGACTTCACCTACCCCGGCACGCGGACCGTGAGCATCACCCCGCGCACCCTGACGACCACCATCGTCATCCCGCTCACCACCGACACGATGGACGAGCCGGACGAGGACTTCACCGTCGCGCTGGCGAGCCCGACCAACGCGGAGCTGGGCACACCCAGCACGAAGACCGCGACGATCACGGACGTCACCGGCGCACCGACGATCGTGACGATCCTGCCCGCGGCGGTCGACGAGGGCAACAGCGGCACGAAGGTCGCCACCTTCACGGCGACGCTGAGCGCGGCGTCGGCCAAGACGGTGCAGGCGGATTGGAGCACCACCGACGGCACGGCCACGTCAGCCCTGGACTTCGTCGCCGGCAGCGGAACGCTGACCTTCGCGCCGGGAGTCACCACCCAGACGTTCGCGGTTTCGATCATCGGCGACACGATCGACGAGGACGCCGGCGAGACCTTCACCGTCAGCTCCACTTCGACGGACGGCAGCCTGACCGCGAGCGGCCCCACGACGGTCACCATCACCGATGACGACGCGAAGCCGACTCTCACCCTCCCGGCCGAGAGCATCCTCGAGGGCAACGACGCCTGGGCGAAGCTGGTCCCGGTGAAGCTGAGCAACGCGAGTTCCACCCCGATCAGCTTCACCCTCACGGCCACTTCGATCAGCACCACGTCGGACACGCTGACCGCCACCGTCGGCAGCGGTGACTACTCGTTGCTGAACTCCGCAGTCAGCGGCATGACGATCCCGGCCGGGCAGATGACCGGGTATGCGGTCGTCCTGGTCAACGGCGACACCATCTATGAGCCCAACGAGGCCGTCGACCTCACGGCCACCGCCACCACCAATGCCGCCTCCCTGGCCTCGGGTAGCCCCGCTACCGGTCGCCTGACGCTGGGCAACGACGACAAGGCGCCCGACCTCGAGATCAACAGTGCCACCGGCAAGGAAGGCGAGACCGTCAAGGTGACCGGAACGGTTACCGGCGTCTCACAGGACAACACCACGCTGACGGTCAGCTTCGCGGGCAAGGCCGCGGATGACAACAAGGCCGCGAGCGCGGACGACTTCACGAACCCGGGCGCGCAGGTCGTGACCATCACGGCCGGCGGAATCTCGGGCTCCACTCGCACCATCGCCAACATCCCGCTCATCAATGACACCACGTCCGAGCCGGCCGAGTCGATCGTGGGCAGCGGCACCGGACTCGGTGGCGTCGGCACGGTCACCGATGGCGTCATCGTGATCGAGGCCAGTGACGGTGACGGCGTGCCGGAGGAGCCCGCCGAGGCGCCGAAGCCGACCATTTCGGCTCCGGACAAGGTCGTCGGCCCGCAGACGGTCGAGATCGAGGGCGATGTCGCTCCGCACAAGCAGGTCGAGCTGTGGGGTGCCCCGGTCGGTGGCGGTTCGCTGAAGTGGATCAAGAACGGTGACAGCGACGGCGAGGGCCACTACTGGTTCGAGCACCCGATCAACTGGGGCTTCCGCTTCGCGGTCCAGTCGCAGGACAAGAAGTCGGACGACGCCACGGTCTGGATCGTCCAGAAGCCGCTCTTCGTGGTCAGCACCTCGACCAAGGGCCAGCTCAACCTCGGCGTGCGGGGTACTCCGTGGGCGGCCGGCCAGACCGCCGCGGTGCAGCGCTGGACCAACGCCGGCTGGAACACCGTCTGGAGTGGCAAGACCGGTGCTGACGCCGTCTGGCGGGGCTCGGCGAAGTTCGCCTCCGGCTCCAAGATCGTGCTGCGCGGCTGGGTCGGCGGTCAGGCCGACCGGGGCACCATGCCGGCCTTCACCGCCCAGCAGATCATCACCGTCAGGTAAGAACAGCACCACCTGAAGGACCGAAGACGGGGGCGGCCGATCGACCGCCCCCGTCTCCTTGGTGTTACCTCACTCGACCTCGGCCACCGCCTGGGAGAACTGGGCCGAGTACAGCGCGGCGTAGGCGCCGTCCCCGGCGATCAGGGAGTCGTGGGTGCCCTGTTCGACGATCTGGCCGTGCTCCATCACCAGGATCATGTCGGCATCGCGGATGGTCGACAGGCGGTGGGCGATCACGAAGCTCGTGCGGCCCTCCCGCAGGGTGGTCATCGCGTGCTGGATCAGCACCTCCGTGCGGGTGTCGACCGAGCTCGTCGCCTCGTCCAGGATCAGGATGCTGGGCTCGGCCATGAACGCCCGGGCGATCGTGAGCAGCTGCTTCTGGCCGGCGCTGACGTTGCCGCCCTCCTCGTCGATGACCGTGTCGTAGCCGTCGGGT
>Ga0247737_1001431_pt1 | contig 10313 bp, 9 predicted proteins | sample UWRJL028104C2_FD_180937 | JGI IMG/M metagenome (GOLD analysis project Ga0247737, IMG submission 180937) | Plant litter microbial communities from Arlington Agricultural Research Station in Wisconsin, United States - UWRJ-L028-104C-2 | ecosystem: Environmental > Terrestrial > Plant litter >...
CGACTTCACCCAGAACGAATACCTGCCCGCCGCCCCGGCCGAGGTCGGCATCGGCTCGCGCCCGGGCGGCCGCGAATTCTACGCCTTCGAGGCGCGGCGCTACACGACCACCGACCTGACGCCCGACCAGATCCACCAGATCGGTCTCGACGAAGTCACCCGCATCCGCGCCCGCATGGACACCGAGATGCGCGCCTCCGGCTGGACCGGCGACTTCGCCGGCTTCCTGAACCACCTGCGCACCGACCCGCAGTTCTACGCCACCTCGCGCGAGGACATGCTGGAGAAGGCCTCGGAGATGGCCAAGCGCGCCGACGGCGGCCTGCCCGCCCTGTTCCGCACCCTGCCGCGCCTGACCTACAACGTCCGCCCCGTGCCGCTGGACATCGAGGACAACTATACGACCGGCCGCTACAACGGCGGCTCGCTCGAGGAGGGGGTGCCCGGCGGCTATATCGTCAACACCGGCAAGCTCGACCAGCGCCCCCTGTATGAACTCCCCGCCCTGACGTTGCATGAGGCGGTGCCCGGCCACCATATCCAGATCGCCCTGCAACAGGAGGCCGCCGCCGGCCCCGCCTTCCGTCGCAACGCCGGCGTCACCGCCTTCACCGAGGGCTGGGGTCTGTATTCGGAATTCCTCGGCGAGGAGATGGGCTTCTACCGTACCCCCGAGGAACGGTTCGGCCGCCTCAGCTACGAGATGTGGCGCGCCTGTCGTCTGGTGGCCGACACCGGCATGCACTGGATGGGCTGGACCATCGAACAGGCCCGCGCCTGTTTCACCGACAACTCCGCCCTGTCGCCGCACAACATTGAAACGGAGCTGCAGCGCTACATCGGCTGGCCCGGCCAGGCCCTGGCCTACAAGATCGGCGAGATCCGCCTGCGCGCCATCCGCACCCGGGCCGAACAGGCGCTGGGCGAGCGGTTCAACGTCCGCGACTTCCACGACGCCCTGCTGGTCGATGGCCCCCTGCCGCTGGACCTGCTCGACCGCCGTATGGACGCGTGGATCGCGGCTCAGCAGCAATAATCCTCCCCCATCGGGGAGGGGGGACCGCGAAGCGGTGGAGGGGGCCGGCCTCAGACACCGAGTCTGCGGCGAGCCCCCTCCGTCACTTCGCTTCGCTCCGCGCCACCTCCCCAGACGGGGGAGGATTGGGCAGGTCGATGCCCGACAGCTTCCAGCCAAACAGCCCCTGCCGCTTGAGCAGCAGCTTCAGCTTTTCATCTGGCCGGTCCGGATCGGTCAGGCCCAGCACGAAGGTGTTCAGGTCGCGATAGGCGTAGCTCTGGCGGATGTCGTGATCCTGGCTCTCCGGCTCGGGCGCCCGCGCCGTGGCGACATCGCCGGGATCGGGCGTATCGGCGGTCCGCACCATGGCCGCGATCGTCGGCGCATTGACGAGCGCGTCCACCGCCCCGCCGACCAGCATGGGCGCCAGCATCATGCCAAGCCCGCCCAGACCGCTGTTGCGCACATCCGGGTCTGACTGAGCCTCCGCCATCAACCGGGCGGTCAGTTCGTCCTTCACGCTGTCTCGAAACGCCGGAAAGTCGACCAGCCGCTCCAGCGCCGCCTCGTCCCCGGCCTTGGCCGCCGCGACGATGGCGTTCACCGTCAGGATCGGCGTGCCGAAATAGGCGACCAGAAACGCGACGACCGCCAGGACCACGACGCCCTTGATCAGACCCTTCATCGTTTCGTCTCCGTAGCGGGCGTGGTCGGCGCGGCGCCAACCGGCGTCTGCGGCGTCGAACCGTCCGGAAGGCCGATGTGGACCAGTTTCCATTCGAACGGCCCCTTGCGCTCGAAGGTGAAGACCGTGTCCGATCCGCCCTCGTCCGTCACGGCGAACCGCGCCAGGTTGACGCCCCAGTATCGTGGCGACGGCCAGGGCGCAGGGTTGCTGTCGGCCTCCATCGTCGCCGTGCTGACGACCGCGGCGTAGCGCCCCTCGCCCCGCGTCAGGCCATCGATGGCGTCAGGCGTCAGATAGGCGTCCGGGTCTGGTCCCTGCGGAGCCGCCACGTCCTCGAACTGACGCCGGAAGGCGCCGATAGGGTCGTTCATGAAGGACGGCGGTGGGGTCATCGCCTCGGGCCGGCCCGACAGTTGGGGCCGCAGCGACGCGCGCACCGCGTCGAAATCGACCAGCCGCTGCAGCCCCGCGACATCGTCCGACTGCGCCGCCGAGCGGATGCCGAAGAAGGCCACGGCCGGGGCCGCGAAGAAGCTGACCACCGCCAACGCGATGGCGACCAGCACCAGATTGCCGAATACCCGTTTCACCGGTGGTCTCCCCTCCTCCGACGCAAACGACATCAATGCACGTCGAGGCGCGCCGCTCAAACGAAACCCCGCCGGAGAGCCTCCGACGGGGTTCGAAAGTTTCGATCCGTGATCGACGCAGGCTTTAGCCGATGTTCGGCAGGGCCTTTTTCAGGTTCTCGGCCACCTTGTCGAGGAAGCCCTCGGTGGTCAGCCACGACTGCTGATCGCCGACCAGCAGAGCCAGGTCCTTGGTCATGTAGCCGGCCTCGACGGTGTCGACGACGACCTTTTCCATGGTCTCGGCGAACTCGAGCAGCTCGGCGTTGTCGTCCAGCTTGGCGCGGTGCTTGAAGCCGGCGGTCCAGGCGAAGATGGAGGCGATCGAGTTGGTCGAGGTGGCCTCGCCCTTCTGGTGCTGGCGATAGTGGCGGGTCACGGTGCCATGGGCGGCCTCGGTCTCCATCACCTTGCCGTCCGGCGTCATCAGCACCGAGGTCATCAGGCCCAGCGAGCCGAAGCCTTGGGCCACCACGTCGGACTGCACGTCGCCGTCGTAGTTCTTGCAGGCCCAGACGAAGCCGCCCGACCACTTGATGGCCGCGGCCACCATGTCGTCGATCAGGCGGTGCTCATAGGTCAGGCCGGCGGCCTTGAACTTGTCGGCGTATTCGGCGTCGAACACCTCCTGGAAGATGTCCTTGAAGCGACCGTCATAGGCTTTGAGGATCGTGTTCTTGGTCGACAGATAGACCGGGAAGTTGCGGTTCAGGCCATAGCTGAACGAGGCGTGGGCGAAGTCGCGGATCGAGGAATCCAGGTTGTACATGCCCATCGCAACGCCGGCGCCGGGCGACTGATAGACCTCATGCTCGATCACGGCGCCGTCTTCGCCGACGAACTTGATCGACAGCGTGCCCTTGCCGGGGAACAGGAAGTCGGTGGCCTTGTACTGGTCGCCAAAGGCGTGACGGCCGACGACGATCGGCTGGGTCCAGCCCGGCACCAGACGAGGCACGTTCTGGCAGATGATCGGCTCGCGGAAGACCACGCCGCCCAGGATGTTGCGGATGGTGCCGTTCGGCGACTTCCACATCTTCTTCAGGCCGAACTCGGCGACACGCGCCTCATCGGGGGTGATGGTGGCGCATTTCACGCCGACGCCGTGCTTCTGGATGGCGTGGGCGGCGTCGATCGTCACCTGGTCGTCGGTGGCGTCGCGGTGCTCCATGCCCAGGTCGTAGTAGTCCAGTTCGACGTCCACGAACGGGAAGACCAGCTTGTCCTTGATCCACTGCCAGATGATGCGGGTCATTTCGTCGCCGTCGATGTCCACGATGGGATTGGCGACCTTGATCTTGGCCATGCGGCTTACGTCCTGTTCTGCATGTTTCGGGAGGTGGCGGCGGTATAGCGACCACGGGCCCGCGAGGCAAAGGCCCAGGCGTCGCCAGTTAACCGTGCCCGAAAAAAGCCGCCTGCGGTCAAGCTGAACCCGATAGGGCCGCGCCTGTTCTCTGGGGCGGAAGGGCAGCCATTCCAGCCAGGGGATACTTCGAATGGACGCCGAGACTGAAAGCCTGATTCAACGCTGGATACTCGCCTTTTGCGAAGCTCCCGTTCTGATCGACGCGGAACTGATGCGCATGGTGCTCGCTGATATCGAAGCCAATCCGAGGGAGCCCCGCGAGTGACCGAAAAGACCTTCAAGGCCGGCGACACGGTTAAGTGGGACCACTCCCAGGGGACCACGACCGGCAAGGTCGTCAGGAAGCTGACGAAGCCCACCACGATCAAGACGCACAAGGTTGCGGCGTCGCCCGAGAAACCCGAGTATCTGGTCGAGAGCGGCAAGACCGGCGCCCGCGCCGCGCACAGGCCGTCGGAACTGCGCAAGGCCTGATCGGCGCTTGCGGACGGGGGAAGACATGCGTGTGATCGCACTGCTGGCCGTGGGCGCCCTTCTGGCCTCCTGCGGCGATGGGCAATCGGCCGAGGCGGGCCCCAAGACCGCTATCTCGCCGCGCGCCGGCGGGGCGGCCGATCAGGGCGCGGGTCAGCAGAAGTTCCGCGACTGGCTGGCCGTCTGCGACAATATCGGAACCTGCCACGCCTTCGGCCCCGCTTCGGAGGGAACCGGCTGGGTCCGCATCACCCTGGCGGCGGGGCCGGACGCGACACCCTCCGTCGCTGTCGGCTTCTGGCCCGAGGACGGCGCCTTCGACGGTCCGGTCACCGCCCGCGTCGATGGCGTGGCCTTCGCGGCGGAGGCGATCACGGGCGAGGACGCGCCTCCCGTGGCCATCGTCAGCCCGGACCGCGCCCGCGCCCTCGTGGATGCGATGGCCCAGGGGACCGCCATGTCGCTCAACGCCGGATCCGAGACACTGCCGATTTCCCTGACCGGCGCCGCCGCCTCCCTGTTGTGGATCGACGAGCATCAGGGGAGGCTCGGCACCACGACAGCCCTGATGCGCAAGGGTTCGCGCCCTGCATCGGCCATTCCCGCCGCCCCCGCCGCGCCGCGTGTCGTCGCCGCACCCGCCGTCAGCCAGACAGGCTACGGCGACCAGGAGGGTCAGACCCTGCCTGCCGCCATCGAGGCCCTGCCCGCCGTGGTCCAGTGCCGCGCCGACACCGCGTTCAACCCGGATCTGCAGAAGGTCATCTCGTCCGCCCGGCTCGGCGCCAACACCGTCCTGTGGAGCGTCCCGTGCGGGGCGGGGGCCTACAACTTCATCAACGCCTATTTCACGACGACGCCTCAAGGGACGAACCCACGCCGGGTGACCTTCCCGACCGCTTCGGGCGCCCGCGAGGATCAGCTGGTCAACGCCGCCTATGACCCCGCGACACGGGTCCTCGACGCCTTCAACAAGGGGCGCGGCCTCGGCGACTGCGGCATGGCCGACAGCTGGACCTGGACGGGCCAGGCCTTCGTCCTCAAGTCCTCGTCGGAGATGTCGGAATGCTGGGGCGTCCCCAGCGACTATTGGCCCGCCTCCTGGGTCAGCGAGTGACCGACGCGGAGGTCGACGTCCTCGTCATCGGCGCGGGCCCTGCGGGCCTGACCGCCGCCAACTATCTGGCCCGCTTCCGACGTTCGGTGCTGGTCGCCGACGGCGGCTGTCCTCGCGCAAGCTGGATCCCGCTCAGCCACAATATGCCGGGCTTTCCCGCCGGCATCAGCGGCGACGCCATCCTCGCCCGGATGCGCGAACAGGCCGAGGAGTACGGCGCGCGGGTCGAGGCCGGATGGGTCGATCGCCTGGCCCATGACGGCGCCGGTTTCGTCGCCACCCTCGACGGCCGTCCGGTTCGCGCCCGCGCCGTCCTGCTGGCCACGGGCGTCGTCGACCATCACCCGGACCTGCCCGGCGTGGAGCGCGCCATCGAGCGCACCCTGGTCCGCATCTGTCCGATCTGCGACGGCTACGAAGCCACGGACAAGGCCGTCGCCATCATCGGCGACAGCGACAAGGGCGTGCGCGAGGCGGCCTTCCTGCGCACCTATTCCGACCGCGTGACCCTGATCCATATCGGCCCGCCCGGCGACCTGACGGAGCGCGAAGCCCTGGTTCGCCTCGGCGTCGAACTGGTCGAGACCCCGATCGAGCAGGTGCGGCTCGAAGGCGACCGCGTCACCGCCCTCTGCTGGAACGGCCAGTACCAGGCCTTCGACCTCGTCTATTCCGCCCTCGGCACATCGCCCAACGCCGAACTGGCCCGGGCCCTCGACGCCCGCCTCGCCGACGACGGCCGCCTCGAGGTCGACCTGCACCAGAAGACCAGCGTCCCTGGCCTCTACGCCGCCGGCGACGTCGTGCGCGGCCTCAACCAGATCGCCGTCGCCACCGCCGAAGCCGCCGTCGCCGCGACGGACATCCACAACACGTTGCGACAGGCGGACGGCCAGACGGTCTAGTCCCCGTGCGCCCAGCGAAGGCTGGTGCACGGGACATGGAAATCACGTCGAACGAATTTTTCTGTTCGACGCTGAAATCCCGATCTGGTCAGCCACAGCGGGACCCCTCAGGCGATTTGCGCGCCCTGGTTCGCGTCCGACCTATAATGCCGGATCACGGTTCGCGGAGAGTGCGAACAGCGACGATTTCGTCTGTTTCGTCTGTTTCGTCTGTATTTTTCGTCCGGACGAACCGGACAAAGCGCTCAAGCAGCGAGACGCCGCGCGTCGAGCGGTAGCGCACTGGGAAACATCAGGCGAAGGCCGCCCTCACCCGCCGCTCCAGCACCGTCAGCGGCATCCGCCCGCCGTCCAGCACCGCCGAGTGGAACCGCTTCAGGTCGAAGTTCGGGCCCGTTTTCAGCTCTTCCCGCAGCCCGGTGATCGCGATCTCGCCCATCTTGTAGGAACAGGCCTGCCCCGGCGCCGAGCAATAGCGATCGATCTCCGACTCGTTCGGATCGCCGACGTTCTCGGTCATGTACCGGATCGCCTGCTCGCGGCTCCAGCCGTAGGCATGCAGGCCGGTATCGACCACCAGACGACAGGCGCGGAACAGGAAGCTCTCCAGATAACCGATCCGCCCGAACGGATCGCCTTCGTACAGGCCCAGCTCGTCGGCCAGCCGCTCCGCATACAGGCCCCAGCCCTCGCCATAGGCCGAGAAGCCCACGGTCTTCCGGTACAGCGGCAGGTTCGCCGACTGCAGCGCCAGCGCCCCTTCGAACAGATGCCCGGGCGCCGCCTCGTGATAGGTCAGGGTCTTCAGCGTCCAGCGCGGCCAGTCCGCCGTGTCGTTCAGGTTGATGAAGTAGATGCCGGGTCGCGACCCATCCAGGCTCCCGCCCTGGGCATAGCCGCCCGGCGCCCCGGCCTCGATCGCGGGCGGCACCCGGTTGACCAGGAACTCGCTGGTCGGAACCCGTGCGAAGACCTCGGGCAGTCGCGCCCGGACCCGGTTCATCTCGGCGTTCACATAGACCAGCAGGTCCGCCCGACCCGCATCCGTATTGGGCCAGACGAACCGGCTCTCGGTCCGCAGCGTCGCCATCCGTTCGGCGACCGAGCCCTGGGTGTAGCCCTCGGCTTTCAGCAGCGCATCCGCCTCCGCCTGGATCTCGGCGACCTGATCCAGACCCAGCTGATGGATCTCGAACGCCGGCCTCTCGGTCGTCGTATAGGCCCTCAGGTTCAGGGCGTAGTAGGACTGGCCGTCCGGCCGCCCGCCGATCCCGGCGTCATGGACCGCATCGACCCGCTGGCGCTGCAACTCGACGATCTGGCGCTCCAGCGCCAGTTTCACCGGTCCGTCCAGCAGGGTCTCGGCCCGGCTGACGTGGTCGCCCTGGATGCCCGCCTCGGCCATCTTGCGGGCCAGGCTGCGGACCATCGCCTGGTCGGCGCCCGGCTGATTCCGCAGCGCCGTCAGTTGGGCGATAGCCTTGTCGAGGATGAAGTCGGGCGCGACCATCCCCATCTTGGCATGGGCCTGGGTGCGTTCCGTATCCCCGTCGAGCGCGTCCGGGAAGGCGCCGAGCCGTTCGATGAAGGCGTCCGCATCCTCGCGGGTCTTCACCGGATGGGTTGTGTCGAGGAAGCTCGGCACATCGACATAGGACCCGTTGATCTGGCTGACCACATAGGGGGTCCGCCGCCAGCTGTCGGCCGTATGCCAGGCGAAGCCGGCCGACTCGACAGCGATTTCCTTCTGGAACGACAGCACGTCGTAGCTCGCCCGACCCTCGGCCGAGAGGGCGGCCGGGTCGATCGTCCTCAGTTCCTCCAGCCGCCCGGGCGCCTGGATCGCAGCCTGCATGGCGGCAGCCAGTGACCGGTCATCCAGCCGGCTCCGCAGCCCCGCCTGCTCGCCGACATCGAGCCCCAGCGCCGTCGCCCCCTGCGGCGAGCGTTTCATGTCCTCGTCGAACTGGCGGGACAGGATGGCGTCCAGCCGGGCGTCCTCGTGGGTGCTCCGCGCGAAGGCTATCGGCGGCAGGGCGGCCAGCCCCGCCCCCGCCGCTGCGGAGGCCAGCAGGCGGCGACGGTCGATCATCAGGCCGACGCCTGCGCGTCGGTCCACTCGGTGATGACCCTTTCCAGCACCGTCAGCGGCACCGCCCCGGCATTCATGCCCGCGTCGTGGAAGGCCTTGATGTCGAACCGGTCGCCCAGTCGCGCCTTGGCCGTCTCCCGCAGCTCGACCCACTTGGTATGACCCAGCTTGTAGGAACAGGCCTGCCCCGGCCAGACGCAGTAGCGTTCGATCTCGGTCGTGACGGCCGTCTCGGAATCGCCCAGGGCATCGACCATGAACCGGATCGCCTGCTCCCGGCTCCAGCGCTTGGCGTGCATGCCCGAGTCGACGACCAGGCGGGTCGCCCGGAACATCAGCGACTGCAGGTAGCCGATCTTCCCGGTGGGATCGTTCTCGTACATGCCGATCTCGTCGGCCAGCTGTTCGGCATACAGGCCCCAGCCTTCCGAATAGGCGGAGAAGCCCAGCACCTTCATCAACAGCGGCGTGTTCGCCTTCTCCTGCGCCAGGCTGATCTGATGGTGATGCCCCGGCACCGCCTCGTGATAGGTCAAGGTCGGCAGCTGCATCTTCGGCCACTCGGCCGTGTCGCGCAGGTTGATGTAGTAGATGCCCGGCCGGGACCCATCCAGCGCCGGCGAGTTGTAATAGCCGCCCGGCGCCCCGGCCTCGATCGCCTTGGGCACCCGTTTGATCTCCACGGCGGCCTGCGGAAGGCGGCCGAAGTACTGCGGCATGCGGTGGCGGACCTCGATCACCTGGGCGTTCAGATCGGCCAGCAACTGCTCCTTGGCCTCGTCCGTGTTCGGGTAGCGCTGGGCCGGATCTTCGCCCAGGGCCTTGATGCGTGCGCCGACCGAGCCCTGCGTCAGCCCCTGCGCCTTCAACAACTCATCGGCGCGGGCCGACAGTTCGGCCAGTTGGGCCAGGCCGATCTCGTGGATCTCGTCGCCCGACAGGTTAGTGGTCGTGTAGCTCCTGATACCGAAGCGGTAGAAATCCTCGCCGTTCGGCAGGCGCCAGACGCCGGCGTCATGGGTCGCTCCCGCCTGACGCGCCCGCAGCGCATCGGCCTGACGGGTCAGGGCCGGGAAGACGGCGTCGTTGACGATGGTCTCGGCGCGCGAACCCCAGTCGCCGGCGATGGATTTCTCACCCGTCCGACGCACGACCGACTGCACCAAGGTCGTCCCGGCCGCGCCCGGCGACATCAGCGATTCCATCTGGCTCAACGTGCGGGCGATGACGAAGTCGGGCGGCACCGCCCCGGCCTCGAACTCGGCCTCGATGCGCGCGGTCTCCTGATCCAGGGCCGTGGCGAAGGCGGAGACGCGGCTGAGGTAGGCCTCGGCGTCCTCGGCCGTCTCGATCGAGTGCTGGCTGTCGAGGAAGTCGGGGATGCCCTGGTACGAGCCGGTCAGCTGGCTGACGCTGTAGGGCGAGGGGCTGAACCCGCCGCCATAGGGGAAGTCGTAGCCGATGATGGCGGTGTCGCCGAAATACTCGAGCGAGTCGTACCAGACCTTCTCGTCGGTGCTCAGGGCGGCGCGATCGACGGCCTTCAGGTCGGTCATCTGGCGGCGGAAGGTGACCTTGTCGGCGTCGATCTTGGCCTGCGACCGGTCGTCGAGCAGGGCCTTCTTGGCCGCGTTCGGACCCTTGTCGAAGCCCAGCGAGGTCAGCAGTTCGGGGGACGTCATCAGCGTCTCCTGAACGATCGAGTTCATCACCGCCGTGAAGGCGGCCGACGCCGTCCCGGCCTGGGGCCTGGCGATGACCTGCCCGGCCGCTATCAGGCTGGCCCCGGCGGCGGCGGTGAACATAAGGCGGCGACGGTCGATCATGGCAGGCTCCCGGAAAACGTCGGGGCGCATTGGTCATCAACCGCGCCGCCTGGACAAGGCGCCGGGATCAGAAATCGCTCAGGCGGATGGCCGCACCAGCGTGCCGGCCTTCAGGCGGCTCACCCGGGCAGGACGCGAGCGGCTGCGCGGGAATCCATCCAGGACGGCGAGCAGGACGGCGAACCATCCCCATGC
>Ga0247737_1001440_pt1 | contig 10270 bp, 9 predicted proteins | sample UWRJL028104C2_FD_180937 | JGI IMG/M metagenome (GOLD analysis project Ga0247737, IMG submission 180937) | Plant litter microbial communities from Arlington Agricultural Research Station in Wisconsin, United States - UWRJ-L028-104C-2 | ecosystem: Environmental > Terrestrial > Plant litter >...
CAGGTCACGGGAACGCTCGTCGTTCCAGATCAGGGTGAACTGCTCGTCGACGAAGTGGCCCAGCCCGGACGTCACGTTCGTCTCGTAGTGGCGCACGTCGGAGCCCCAACGGTCGCCGGCCGGGAAGAACGAGCTCAGCGCCCGGTTGTCCCAGCGGTAGAGGCGTGCCGGCGGCAGGGTGTTGTAGATGCGGACGCGCAGGCGGTCCGCACGCTCGCGGGGCACGCGGGCGCGGAAACCGTCGAGCGCGGCCAGGATCTCGGTGACCAGGCGGGAGATGTCGGTCGACTCGCGCATGTCGCTGCGGCGCTGCCGGGCCGCGGGGCTGGTCGGGTCGAGGATCAGGATCTCGACGGACGTGTTGCGCCGGATCGCGGCGAGCAGCGCGTCGAGGAATTCGGCCCGCCACTGCTGCTCCATCACGTACGGCCAGGCGCCCATGATGCGGATGCGGTGGGAGCAGCCGGCCAGCCCGTCGAGGAAGCGCCGGTGCGGGAACCCGCCGTGGATCTGCTCCTCGTACCGGCGCCCGAACTTGATGATCGGTTCGAGGACGACGGCGACGAGAAAGACGCCGAGGACCGACGAGCCGAGATTGATGAGTACGTCCTGGGCCGTGCCGCCGAGCGGGATGCCGATCGCGGTGAGCCCGGCGCCGATCAGCAGGACGAGCCCGAGGGCTCCGTAGTAGACGCGCCGTGACCTGAGATCCCTGCGAGCCTCCCGCATTCGTCACCCCCTCCCTCAGATCATGGAGGAGAACCGCCGATCGGGGAACGCCTCCGGGCGGCCGACCGGACGCCCGGGTTGGCGGCGATCCATTCGGCGGCCACGTCGTCGCGTACTCCGCGCAGGTAGACGGCCCGGTCCGGGGCGGACTGCACCGGAGCGGGCGGCTTCCTTTTCGGGTGGCCGAGGACGATCAGAGCTACCAGGACGAGGTAGCTCAGGGTAAAGCCGCGCGGGAGATCCTGGCCGCGGAACAGTCGTACCGTGACGAACGCCGCCGCGCCGAGGAAGAAGACCGCCGCGATCGGCCCCAGCCGGCGCCAGAGCCGCAGATTTGCGGCGCTCGCCCGGTCGTACGGGAGCCTGATCCTCTGCCGTCGCCAGCCGACGCGCACGGAACACCAGACCGGGTCCGGCTCGCCCGTGGTGATCGCGCGCGGCGGGATGCGCAGCGTCGCCACGGCCTCGGCCGGGATCAGCAGGTTCAACCGGGGAACTTCACATGGTCGTACGGGACGGATTTGATCGTCAGGACGGTCGCGGCCGCGGCGCACACCGGCACGGCGGCCCAGAACCACGCCGGAGCGGCCTCCACCGAGGGCAGCAGCGCGGCCTGCACAGTGGCGACGAGGGCGACGACGGCGCCCACCTGGTAGACGGGTCTGGAACAGCGGCGCAGCACGACCTGGCGATCGACGGCAGTCATCACACCCACCCTGAAGAATCAACGGCCACCGGAGGCTACTGCACACGATCTTGTGAAGTCCATCGCAGCGGCCCAAGTCCACGCCACCACTTCGGACGGTTCCGGGCGGCTACCGGACCCGGGTGCACCGCGAACACACGGCGGCCGCGGGTCAGCGGATGCGCGTGCCGCGGACAATGACGGCTCGGGGGTTGGCGAGCCGGCCACCCACCGCGTGGACGCGGGTCACCGCCTCCCGCAGCACCTCCACCCCGAGCACGGGGTCGCCGACCTTCCCGTCGATAACATCGGCCGGGACTACCGTCATGGGGGCAGTGACTTTCTCGTGTCGCTGAACCGACGGGGCCCCTTCATCCGTTCCCCCTGACGTGCCCGAGATCCAGGACGGCCCGCCGGCCGCCGTGCGCCCCCGCGCCATCGCAAGAGCCGTCAGAACGGTCGTCCGGAAGCCGCGCGTGCAGCTGGCACTGACGATTATCGCCGGAGTCGTTCTCCTCGCGGCGCTGATCTTCCCGAACGTCCTGTCCAGGCTGACCCCGCTCGGCTTCCTGCGCCTCCCGCTCGAGGGCGCGGTGATCCTCGGCCTGCTCGCCGTCCTGCCGGGCCGGGCGCGCACGGTCTTCGCGGTCGCCACCGGTGCCGCCGTCGGCCTGCTGGTCATCGAGAAGTGCCTGGACATGGGCTTCTTCGAGGAGCTCAACCGCCCGTTCGATCCGGTCCTGGACTGGGTGCTGTTCGACGACGCGTTCAGTTTCGTCGTCGACTCCTACGGCCGGGCGGCCGCGATCGGCGCCGTCGCCGCCATCCTCGTACTCGTCGCCGGGGTCTTGACCTTGACCTGCTGGTCCGTCCTGCGGGTCGGTGCTCTGGTCGGCCGCCACCGGGTGCGGTCGGCGATCACCGCGGGCGGCGCCGGCGTGGCCTGGGCGCTGTCGTTCGCGCTCGGCTTCTCGGTCTGGGGAGCCGTGCCGGTCGCCGCGCGCAGCACCGCCACGTACGCCTGGGACCGCGCCCACCAGGCCCGCGCCGGGCTGCGCGACGAGGCCGAGTTCGCCAGGGAGGTGCAGCGAGATCCGTTCAAGACGGTCCCGCCGGCGCAGATGCTCACCGCGCTCAAGGGTAAGGACGTCGTCCTCACCTTCGTCGAGAGCTACGGCCGCAGCGCCGTCGAGGGTGTCGCGCTGGCCCCGACGGTCACCCCCGTGCTCGACAAGGGCACCGCCCAGCTCGCGAAGGCCGGGTTCGCCGCCCGCAGCGGCTGGCTGACCTCGCCCACGTTCGGCGGCGGGAGCTGGCTGGCCCACTCGACCCTCGAGTCCGGTCTGTGGATCAACAACGAGCAGCGCTACCGGAACCTCGTCGCCACCGATCGCCTCACGATGACCCGGGCCTTCCGCGACGCGAGCTGGCGCACGGTCAGCGTCATGCCCGGCGCGACGCGGGCCTGGCCCGAGGGCAACTTCTACGGGTACGACGCGGTCTGGGACTCACGGAATCTCGGCTACCAGGGCCCGAAGTTCAGCTGGTCGCCGATGCCCGACCAGTACACGCTCAAGCAGCTCAACACGATCGAGTACCGGAAGCCCGGCCGGGGACCGCTGATGGTCGAGATGCCGCTGGTCTCCAGCCACACCCCGTGGGCGCCGATCCCCGACTACCTGCCCGACTGGAACCAGGTGGGGGACGGCTCGATCTACCGCAAGATGGCGGCCGACGGAAAGAAGCCCAACGCCCTCTGGGCCGAACCGCGTCAGGTGCGCGCCGAGTACGGCCGGTCGATCGTCTACTCGCTGACCTCCGTGATCAACTGGGTCGAGCGGTACGGCGACGAGAACCTGGTGCTGGTCTTCCTCGGCGATCACCAGCCGTCCCCGATCGCGGCCGGCGAGGGCGCCAGCCACGACGTGCCGATCACCGTGCTGGCCAAGGACCCGAAGGTGCTCGACCGCATCGCGAGCTGGGGCTGGGCGGACGGCCTGCGCCCACGACCCGACTCCCCGGTCTGGCCGATGAGCGATTTCCGCGACAAGTTCTTCAGCGCTTTCGGTCAGCAGACGCCGGCATCGTAGACAGCGAGTTGGGGGACGCCCCGCCCGTCTGTCCGGTCAACCGCGGTGTGCTGCTCACCCCGTTCCACAAGATGGCCCTGATATCCCCGCAGACCACGACGGCCGGCACCACGAGGTCTGCGACTCGGCGCCGGCGGAGCTCACGGTCTGAGCGTTTCGCGATACTGACCTAAAGAGCGCATGTCACTCCGTAGCCTGACACCATGGGTCTGTTCGGGAAGCGCGTGGAGAGCCAGCCCCTCGTGCAGCGCACGCCGCCGCGCGACATCGAGGCGCTCGAAGAGCTGGTCGTCAACCTCGAGACCGTGACCGACGAGGCCAGCAGCTGGCGCATCTACGCCTCGACGTATCTCGAGTTCTACGGCCTGGAATACGTGGCCATCTGGATCGTCGAGGGCGGCACGGCCCGCCTGGAATTCGAGTGCGGACGGCTTGCCGGCGCCCTCGGCGGAGGCGGCGTGCCCAGCATGGTACAGCAGGCGATGCGCGGCAACGCGGTCTACCTCAACGAGTCCGCGGTCGGCGATCCTCGATTCGGAGCGGCCGTCCGGGTGGGCATCAAGTCCGCCACCGCCATCCCGATCGCCAAGGCCGGCCGCGTCTCCGCGGTGCTGGAGTACATGGCGAACACCGACCTGGTTCCCGACGCCTCCCTGATCAGCAAGTGGGGCGCGATCGCCCGGGTCGCCGAGCAGGCCCGCATGGCCGCGCTGGCCGCCTACTACACCCGCCAGATCGCCGACGACCGGCTGGCCGTCACCAACGTGGTCACCGCACTCGGGCACACCACCGACTCCTCGGTCGCGCTCAAGTCGGCGCTGGACGCCGTGCGGACGGCGTTCGGCTGGGCCTACGGCTCGTACTGGCAGATCGACGACGACGAGAACGTGCTGCGTTTCCGGGTCGAGTCAGGCGAAGCCGGCGAGGAGTTCAAGAAGGTGACCCTGGCCGCCACCTTCGCCGAGGGCGTCGGCCTCTCCGGACGGGCCTGGCGGGCCCGCGACCTCGTCTTCGTGCGCGACATCGGCCAGCTCACCGACTGCGTCCGGGCGCCCGCGGCGCAGCGCGGGGGCGTCCGCTCCGGGGTCTGCTTCCCCATTTCCGGCGGGGACCACATCATCGGCACGATGGACTTCTTCACCAACGAGTTCATCGACCTCTCCGAGTCGCGGATGGACGCGCTGCGCAACGTGCAGCAGCTCGTGTCGCAACGGCTCGACGTGGTACGCGGCGCCGAGACGGCCGCCCGCAACGCCCGCGGGCTGCTGGACACCGTCTCGCGGCTGCGCACCGCCACCGCCGACGCGAGCCGGGTGGCCGACGAGGCGGTCGGCCGGGCCTCGGACATGACCGGCGACGTCGCCTCGCTCAACGACGCGTCCGCGGCGATCGGCGACGTCATCCAGATCATCTCGTCGATCGCCGACCAGACCAACCTGCTCGCCCTGAACGCGACGATCGAGGCGGCTCGCGCGGGCGAGATCGGCAAGGGGTTCGCCGTGGTCGCGGGCGAGGTCAAGGAGCTGGCCCGGGAGACGGCCGACGCCACCAAGCGCGTTTCGGAGCAGATCGCGGCGCTGCAGTCGAGCGCCGAGTCGGTGGCCAGCGGCATCCGCACCACCAGCGAGACGATCGCCCAGCTCGACGGCGTGCAGGCCCGGATCAGCGAAGTGCTGGAGGAGCAGGCGTCGATGGCCCACGCCCTCGAGCATTAGGCCGTGGTGAACTCGTCCAGCGGGCCGTGCAGGCGGTCGGCGTGGACGGTCAGCAGTGGCTCAGGACCAGACTCCGTTGCCCAACCGCTCCGCCGTGCGGCCGGCCCTGGCGTCAATGTGATAAGGCTTCGATATGTCGATGACGACAGTGGGAGTCCTCCGCGAGACCGCCGGCCGTGAACGCCGCATGGCGCTGACCCCGGACGGTGTGACGCGGTCACGAATCCGGCAGCGCGACGGCCCGGCAATCCCGTCTCGGGGATGCCGATCCTCGACGTGGACCGGGCCAAGAGCGTGATCGTCATCAAGCGCTCGCTCGGCCACGGCTACGCGGGCATCGACAACGAGCTCTACACCGACGCCCGTACGGCGATGCTCTTCGCGGACGCGAAAGCCGGGCTCAGCGCTCTGCTGGCGGGACTCTCGACGTACGCGAGATAGATCCTTGTCTTGACATTGCAAAATCCCATTGAAACTCTCGGTATCGGATCGCTCACCTTCCGCCTATCCCGGGAGAGTCGCCGTGCTGAGACCGCAGCTCGCCAACCTGCTCGACGACCCGACTTCGCCCCACTCGTTCTGGGCCGGGGTGACCACGGTCTCCGGGGTGCACGCGTCGTGAACCGCGCCGACACGCTGTCGTCGCTCTGGGCGGCCTGGGCCGCGCGGGGCCGGGTCCTCACCCCCGCCCAGTGGGAGGCGCCGACACGGCTGCCACCCTGGACCGTGCGGGCCCTGTTCGCGCACGCGTCACCGTGGCCACATTGGCTGACATACGTCCTGACGCAGGTGCGCTCGACCCCGCCGACACACGAGACCGCCGCCGACCTGATGCGCGCCTTCAACGCCCCGGACGGCGTGGCGACGCTCGCTCGGCAGTCGGTGGCGGACCGGGCTGTCGCCGACGCGGCCACCCACACGCCGGAGGAGATGATCGACGCCTTCGCCACGGTCGGCCCGCAGGCCCTGGCCGCGGCACGCTCGTCCGGCGACGTGGTGGTCGACTATCTGGGCACCGGGGTGCTCCGGCTCGACGAGGTGCTCACCATCGGCATCGTGGAGGCCACCGTCCACCTGCTCGACCTGCAGCGGGCGCTCGGCCTCGAGCCGTCGGTGCCGGCGGCCGCGCTCGAACACACCGCCGACGTACTGGCCCGGATCGGGTCGCCGGTGGCCTTCATCGAGGCCGCCACGGGCCGCACCAAGAAGGACGTCTTCCCGGTCCTCACGTGATCGGGTGCCGTGGCGGGACGGCCGATTCCGGGTGACCGCGGCACATCGAGCTTGGTGAAACGCACGGTAGCCCGCCGCGCCGAGGCACGGCGGGCCCGCGTACGGAAATCAGGCCGGGAAGAGAGAGTCGAAAACCACCCCGCGGTCGAAGGTCATCGCCTTCGCCAGGGCTCGGGCGGCCATCTCCGCGCGCTCGGCGCCGGTCATGTCGAGCACCACCCGGTCGAGCGCGTCGGCCAGCCCGTGGATGTCGCCGGGCTCCACGATGATCGCCGTGTCGCCGACCGCCTCGCCGGTGCCGCCGGTCCGGGTGGTGATCACCGGGCCGCCGCCGGCCAGCATCTTCTCGGCGAGGGCGATACCGAACGTCTCGACGAAGTCCGGTTCCGGCTTGGTCGGCAGGGCGTACGCCGCGCAGCCCCGCATGAGCAGCGGCTTCTCCTGGTCGTCCACGTCGGTCAGGAAAATGATCCGGTCGTCCTCCTTGGCCATCGCCTGCACGTGTTCCAGCGCCGGGCCGGTCCCCGCGACGACCAGCTTGACCTTGTCGCGGCTGCGCATCTCCCCGTACGCGATGATCAGGTCGTAGATGCCCTTGGCCCGCGCCACCCGGGACAGGAACAGGATGTAGCCGTCCCGCTCCAACCCCCGCCGGGCCAGCGCCGCGTCCACCGCCTCGGGGTCGAGATCGAGGTAGGCCGAGGCGTCGATCGGCGGGTAGCTGACCGTCACGCGTTCCCGGCACTGCGGCGCGAACGACGTGCCGCAGGAGGCGTCCACCTCCTCGGCCGACGCGATGATCTCGTCCTTGGTGTATTCCGAGACCGCGACCACCTCGTCGTTGGCCAGGAACGTGGCGAACAGGACGGTCGCCGCCCCGAATCGGCCCTCGCGCAGGCAGGACCGGATCACGTTGGTGACGTCGGAGCCGACCGCCTTCGCGATCGTGTGCACCTGCGGCGCGAAGCCGGCCGTCCGGGCCGCGTTCACCGCGTCGACCACCACTTGCGTGTGCGGCACCGTGTACATCGACAGGCAGACGGTCGGGATCGGCTCGGCGAGCAGCTCGACGAGGCGTCCGGTCAGGCCGGCGAGGTGCCGCCCGTCGGGCACCCGGTAGTCGCCGACGGCCTCGGGCCGTTCGACGGTGATGCCGGGACTGTAGGGCAGCAGCCGGTCGAGCGGCTTGAGCGGCAGGCCGGCGGCCTGCAGTACCGGGACGGGCCAGGTCAGCAGGCGTACGTCCGTGAAGCCCCGGGTGAGCGCGACCTCGGCGAGGTTGCGGGCCTCGCCGGAGTGGCCGCAGATCACCGGGTCCGCACGGACCACGATGACGAGACGACGGTCGGGCTTGTTCAACGCGCTTCCTCCGGATGGGGCGGATCGGACAGGGAAGGCGGGCGGTTCCCGCTTCCCCAGCTCGACGGCTCCGGACCCAGACGCAGGTGCAACCGGCCGCCGCGGTGCACGTCGGCGGCGCTCAGATGGGTGGCGTGCAAGGGTTTGCCGTTCAGGGTGGCTTCTTGGACGTAGAGCGGCGGCGGTTCGCGGTCGAGGCCGTCGACGCCGATCGGGGTCTCCCGGTGGCCGCTGGTCTCGATGACGAAGTCGCCGCCGGGGACCTGCAGCTCGGCGCGTTCGAAGGCGGGTGTGTTGACCAGGAACAGGTGCTGGCCGGCGACCGGGAACAGGCCGAGCGAGGCCCAGACGTACCAGGCCGACAGCCCGCCGGAGTCGTCGTTGCCCGGCAGCCCGCCGGGCCCGGTGCCGAACTGCCAGGTGAGCGCGGAGTGCACGATCTCCGCCGTACGGTCGGGGCGGCCGGAGTAGTGGTAGGCCCAGGGGGCTTCCATGTCCGGCTCGTTGTTCAGGCCCTCGAAGCGCTTGAGGGCGTAACCGGCGGCCATCTCGGCGCCGGCCGGGCGCCGGCCGGGCTGCTTGACCGTCTCGGCGCCGTAGCCGAAGAACCGGTCGAGCTTCTTCATGAACCGGGTGTCGCCGCCGGCCACCTCGATGCGCGCGCGCATGTCGTGCAGCAGCCGGAACGAGTAGTTCCACTTGCCGCCCTCGTAGAACTCGGAGTTCCGGAGCAGGCCGCTGTCCGGGTCGAAGGCGTTGACCCAGCCCTTGCTGCGTTCCTCCAGGTCGGCGGCGAGGCGGTGGTCACCGAGCGCGCGGGCCACCCGGGCGGTGCAGTGATACCCGTACGCCAGATCCAGGGTGTGGGTGATCGGGTGCACGACGCCGTGCTCGTAGAAGTCCTCGCCGTACATGCGGCGCAGGTCGTCGACCATGTGCACGAGCGCCCAGGACCAGTCGATGCCCGCGGAGCCCAGCGCGTGCGCGTCCGCCAGGGCCGTGTGGGCGAGCGCGCTGGCCTGCCGGAAGAACCGGTCGGCGCCGCGGGCCATCCGGTAGCCGATCGGGAAGTTGCCCTCCTCCTCGCAGACCCGGATGAGCGATTCGAGCAGGTCGGCGGCGCGGTCGGGCACGAGCAGGGAGAGCAGCGGGATCTGGGTCTTGTAGATGTCCCACATCGTGCAGACGTCGAACGCGTACGGCCCGGAGTTGGGCCAGAACGGGCTCTCGTCGTCGGCGAAGCACGGCTTGATCAGCGAGTGGTAGAGCGCCGTCGAGAACACGCCGCGCCGGGCGGACGTACCCCCGTCGACCTTGACTTTGTCCAGGTGTTCGCGCCAGCGGGCCCGTGTCTTGGCGCGCACGGCCGGGAAGGCCGGACGGTCGGTGCCGCACTCGCGTTCCAGGTTCTCCCGGGCCTGCTCGCAGCCGCGCAGCGAGAAGCCCAGCCGCACCTCGATCGTCTGGCCGGGGCGGGCCGAGCCACGGAACAGCATGCCGAACGGGCGCAGGTTGGTGTGCCGGATGCTGTCGAAGTCGAGCCGGGTGCCACCGTCGATCAGCCGCCGGTCGTACCAGAGCATCTGCCGCCAGTTGGGGCTGTCGACCTCGACGTAGACCGAGAGCGGCACGCCCTCCATCACGACGGTGCCCTGCGCCCGGCCGTGGCCCATGCTCTCGATCTGGGCGCGCAGCGGAACTGTGCGGCCCAGCTCGGTGGCGAGCCCGCCGCAGGACATGTCGATCACCAGACGGGCGCTGCTGTGCTCGGGGAACGTGTAGCGGTGCACGGCGACCTTCTCGCCGACGGTGATCTCGCTGCGGATGCCGGTGTCGAGGGTGGCGGCGTAGTAGCCGGGCTCGGCGACCTCGTCGTGCAGCGTCCAGGACTGCCCGAGTTCGTCGAGCGGCTGGAGCATCGGGGTCAGGCGGACGTAGTTGTAGTACTTGCGGATCGCGCCCGTGCCGGACTGCTGGAAGTGGGTGAAACCGGACGCCTGGATCCGGTCGAACATCGTCTCGGGCACGCCCTCGGTGTTCTTGGTGTAGAGCCCGTAGCCGGTCGGGTACGCCCCCGAGTAGGCGCAGGCGGAGACCATGCCGAGCGGCGAGGTCGCCCCGGGGTGGGTGTTACCCACCTGGGGTTTGGGCCACCACCAGGTGGCGGCCAGTCCGCGGGCGGGAGGCAGGTCCGTCGCCGCGGTGCCGATGAAGGGATCAACGTTGTCGAGAATGGCGGGACTCTATCCAGCGAGGTGCGACCAGAGGTTTCGGCAAGGTGAACTCCGTCGGTCAGAAGTGGATCTTGAGGTCTTTCCTGCCCTGAGATCCATTCTGTCGCACCTCGGGCCGGAAGAAGCTGCCGGTCACGCCGACATCCCGCGCGAACTGATCACCGGCAGCACCGGTCGATGGCCCGGAAAGTTACCCGGGGGTACATTCCGGTGGTGACGCACGAG
>Ga0247737_1001441_pt1 | contig 10270 bp, 12 predicted proteins | sample UWRJL028104C2_FD_180937 | JGI IMG/M metagenome (GOLD analysis project Ga0247737, IMG submission 180937) | Plant litter microbial communities from Arlington Agricultural Research Station in Wisconsin, United States - UWRJ-L028-104C-2 | ecosystem: Environmental > Terrestrial > Plant litter >...
GGTCTCCCTGATGCTGGCCCAGGCGTCGGAGAACGAATACCTGTCCTCGATCTTCGACGATCTGCTGGATGAGGACGGTTCGGAAATCTACATGCGCCCGGTCGGCGACTATGTGGACCTGTCCGGCCCGGTCAGCTTCTACACCATCGCCGAAGCCGCCCGTCAGCGTGGCGAGACCGCCATCGGCTATCGTCGCAAGCGCGAAGCCGAGGACGACGACGGCCGCAACATGGGTGGGGTCGTGGTCAATCCGTCCAAGTCCGAGGCGCTCGACTACCTGCCGGAAGACCGGGTCATCGTCCTGGCCGAAGACTGATCGCATCGATGGGGCGGGGCTGCGACACCCCGCCCCGGTTGGCGCCACGGCGCGGCGGCGCCACCTCTTGGGTCAAGACCCCAGGAGACCGCCGTGCCCCTATTGATGTGCCCCAACGACAACGCCCAGATGACCACGCTGGATCGCAACGGCGTCCAGTTCGACATGTGCCCGACCTGTCGCGGCGTCTGGCTGGATCGTGGCGAGCTGGAAAAGCTGATGGAGGGCGCCGTCGCCTCCGCCGCGCCGGTTCAGCCCGCCTATGCCCCGCCGCCCCAGCAGAGCGCGCCCTGGGGTCAGGCTCCGCAACAGCCGCAGTACCGCGAGCAACCGCGCTATCGCGATGACGACGACTATCGCTACAAAAAGAAGAAGCGCGACAGCATCTTCGACATCTTCGACTGAGGCCTAGCCTCTCCTCCCCATGCTTCGCACGGGGAGGAGATTGCAACTAAGCCGCCAACCCCGCCGCCTTCATCAGACCCTTCAGCGGGGCGATCTGTTCGGGCGCGGCGGTCAGGGCCGCGCGGGTTTCGGGCGCCCGGAACATCTTGATCGCCTCGGCCTTGGCCCGGTCGGCGGCCGGCCCCAGCGGCGCCGTCTCGCCGGCCGCGAGCCGGAGCAGGGCCGACAGCTTCTGGGGCATGGGCACCGGCGCCCGCGCCAGCTGGACGGTCAGTTTGGCCTCGGCCTCGACGACCCCGCCGACGTGGCCGATGGCGCCCATGATCTGTTCGGTGTCGTTCTCCGACAGGGCCGCAACCTTCACCGACCGGTTCAACTGGGCCAGGACCTGAAGCTTCCTCGACGCGGTCGGCGAACTGATCCGCATCTCGCTCTCGAACCTCAAGGAAGTGACGCAGGCGGACAGCCAGCGCGCCGCCGACCGCTTGTTGGCGGCGCCGGTGACGTTTTCGCACAGCCGCGTCAGCTGTTCGGCCTCGCACAGCACCGTCTCGCACGGCACGACATAGGCCTGGACGAAATCGGCGGTGACCAGGCTCTTGGAGCGTTCGGTGAAGGCCGTCTGCACCTCCTCCAGCGTCAACAACCGCCCGGCCGTCGCAGTCAGCGACATGGCCAGGGTCCGCAGGATGTCGATCTCACCGGGCGCATCCGCCGGCCTCAGGCGCCGCGGCCCCATCAACTCGCGCAGCACCATCCGCGCCAGCGATGACGCCAGCAGCGGATATTCCCCGGCCTCCAGCCGCTTGCCCAGACGCGCCGCAGGCCCGTCGACCGGCGGCATCAACAGGGCCATGCGCGGATCGTGGCGGATCAGCATGTCGATCTCGCGCGGCGCCACCATCCGCACCACGGCGGCCAGACTACCGCCCTGATCCAGCGCCGGCCCCAGGATTTCCGACAGATTGGTCCGCGCGGCCAGCAGCTCGCACAGGATCTGTTCGATCACGACCATGACCATGGCCCGGGGCGCGCCCTCGCTCGGCGCCCGGTCGGCCAGGTCCATCAACCGGTCCAGACGCGGCCGCGCACCGCGCAGCCCGGCCAGGGCCCCCGCCACGACCCCGCCCATGACGAAGGACCGGTCCGCCGATCCCGCCAGCTTCTGCGCCACATCGGCCAGCGACCGGTTGGCCAGGTCGGGGAAGGTCCCCTTGCGGCCGGCCGTGACGACCCGCTCCATCGCCTGCTCGACCAGCTTCTGATAGTGGCGAATCAGTTCGTGCGACGCCTGACCCGTGGCCTGGCTCTCGGGAATGGCGACCTTCTGGAGCGCGTGCTGCAGCTCGACGCCCGACGCCTCCAGCCGCTCGACCAGGTCGGGCCGGTGCAGCAGTTCGAAGACGGTGACGCCGTTCCGCCCCAGCCAGTCCTCCAGCACCCGCCCGATCAGTTCGCGCGCATGCGGCGCATAGAGGTCCTGCGGCCCCAGGCAGTTGGATTGGCTGTCGTCGGCATTGACCAGACGCTTCTTGGGCGCTTCCGGCGCGCCCTTGGTCAGGACGGTGATGCTGTTGAACTCCATCGTGTCCGGGTCGAGCGTCTCCTTGGTGACCCGCACGGCCACGGCGTGCTTGTCCTTGAGGATTTCCTCGGCCGTATCGACGGCGTGTTTGCGCTCTTCCGTCGCCAGCATCAGCGACCACGGCGCGGGGGCCGTCTTGCGGATGTAGAGCTCGTAATGGACGGGTCCGGCCATGGGTCGCTTTCTGCGTTCTCGGCCGCAGACTAGGGGCGAAGGCTTTAAGGTCCGGTTTCGCGAACGAAATCTGGTCAGCGCCCGACTGTGGCCGTAAAGTCACCGCGATCAAGGGCGAACGGTTACGCTTGCCGTGCGTTGATGCGCTCCCGACGTCTGTCGGGATCAGACGAGGAGACCAACTTGGCCAACATCACCCTGGTGGACGACGACGAGAATATCGTCGCCTCCGTGTCGCTGGCTCTGGAAAGCCACGGCCACAAGGTGGTCGCCTATCACGACGGCGCCACCGGCCTCGAGGCGCTGGAGGCCTCGCCGCCCGATCTGGCCATCCTTGACGTCAAGATGCCCCGTATGGACGGCATGGAAGTGCTGCGTCGCCTGCGCCAGACCTCGCAGATCCCGGTCATCATGCTGACGAGCAAGGACGAGGAGATCGACGAGATCCTCGGCTTCAACCTCGGGGCCGACGACTACATCCACAAGCCGTTCTCCCAGCGTCTTCTGATCGAGCGGGTCAAGGCCCTGCTGCGTCGTTCGGGCGGCGACGGCGGCGAGCCCGAACCCTCGGCCGAGATCAGCGGCAAGGCGATCCGTCGCGGCAAGCTGGTCATGGACCCGGCCCGTCACGAGAGCACCTGGGACGGCAAGGCGGTCAAGCTGACTGTCACCGAGTTCCTGCTGCTTCAGGCCCTGGCCCAGCGTCCCGGCTTCGTGAAGAGCCGCGACAATCTGATGGACGCCGCCTACGACGATCAGGTCTACGTCGACGACCGCACCATCGACAGCCACGTCAAGCGCATGCGCAAGAAGTTCCGGGTCGTCGACAACGAGTTCGACGCGATCGAGACCCTGTATGGCGTCGGCTACCGATACCGCGAGAGCTGATCCCCCGGAGGCGTCCGAGGACCCGTCACCGCGCCGTCGCCTGACCCGCTTCGGCGGGTCGCGGCTCGGCGGGCTGATTCTCGCGCTCAACCTGCTCAGCCTGCTCATCCTGCTCGGCGGCGCCCTGGCGCTGAACGAGTGGTCGACGGGCCTGATCAAGACGCGCCAGCAGTCCCTGCTGGGGCAGGCCGAGTTGCTGGCCAAGGTGTTGTCCGACGAGGACTACACCCGTGGGGAGCCGATCCCGGAGCTGAACCCCACCCAGTCGGCCAAGGTGCTGATCGACCGCTTCGTCCCGGCCGGTCAGCGCGCGCGCATCTTCGACCGCGACGGTGTCCTGATCGCCGACAGTTTCGACGTCTCCGACACCATCGAGGGCGAGCCCCTGCCGCCGGCCCGTCCGGCCGGCACGCCCGCGCCGTCGGACGAAAAGGACCGCAGGGCCGCCGAGACCCTGGAACGCGCCAATGCGGCGCTCGGCGACGAGATTCTGGCGGCCCTGGCCGGCGATCCCCAGGCGACCGTGCGTCGGTCGGAGAACGGCAAGCGCGTCGTCTCCGTCTCCCTGCCCATCCGCCACGTGCAACAGGTGCTGGGCGTGCTGACGCTTGAGGCCAGCGACGTCGACCAGATACTGGGCGCCCAACGCCGGGCGCTCGTGCCCTTCGCCCTGGTGGCCCTGGGGGTGAACCTGTTCGCCTCCCTTCTGCTGCATCTGTTCGTGGCCCGGCCGGTGATGCGGCTGTCGGCGGCGGCGGACCAGGTGCGTCTGCAACGCGCCCGCGCCATCTCCCTGCCAGACCTCGAGGACCGCAAGGACGAGATCGGCGACCTGGCCCGGTCTCTGGAGACCATGACCCGCACCCTGTCGGACCGGATGGACGCCATCGAGGCCTTCGCCGCCGACGTCTCGCACGAGATCAAGAACCCCCTGACCTCGATCCGGTCGGCGCTGGAGACGCTGGATCTGGTCAAGGATCAGGACAAGCGCGACCGCCTGACCACCGTCCTGCAACAGGACGTACGCCGCCTCGACCGTCTGATCACCGACATTTCCAACGCCTCGCGCCTCGATGCCGAACTGTCGCGCGACCGGCCGCGCCCCGTCGATCTTGGCGTGCTGCTGACCGACATCGTCGGGGTCTATGAGACCACGTCCAAGCCGGGTGAGGCGCCGGTGACCCTTGGTCTGGCCGTCGACGCGGCAGCGCGCGTCATGGGCCGCGATGGGCCGCTGGGTCAGGTGTTCCGCAACCTGATCGACAACGCCCGCTCCTTCAGTCCGGAGGGAGCGACCGTGCGGGTCTCCGTGCGTCGCGACGACGCCGACGCCCTGCCCCTGCATGTCTGCATCGAGGACGACGGCCCCGGCATCCCGCCCGAGAACCTGGAGACGGTGTTCGAGCGCTTCTACACCTCCCGGCCCCGGGGCGCGGCCTTCGGCTCCAACTCGGGGCTCGGCCTGTCGATCGTGCGCCAGATCGTCGAAGCCCACGGCGGCACGGTGACCGCGACCAACCGCACGGACGCCTCCGGCGCGGTCCAGGGCGCGCGGTTCGAGGTCGCCCTGCCGGCCGCCGGTCGCCGGGTCTAGTTCGCGATGACCCAACCTCGGCACTGCACCGTCGTGGCCCGACACCGTCCGTCCGGATGGCGCGGCGTCCTGCTGTGCGGACCTTCGGGTGCGGGCAAGAGCGACCTGTCGCTGCGCCTGATCGACGCGGGCTGGCGGCTGGTCGCCGACGACTACGCCCACGTCTGGGCCTCGGCCGGGTCCGTCTACGCCGCCGCGCCCGAGAAGATCGCCGGCCGGATCGAGGCGCGCGGGTTCGACATCGTCGCCGCCGGGTGGCGGCCCTCGGCCCGCATCGTGCTCGTCGTCGACTGCGTCCAGACCGCTACGGAACGCCTGCCCGAACCCCAGTGGGAGACCGTCGCCGGGGTCCGCCTGCCGCGCCTGATCCTGGACATCCGCCCGGCCTCGGCGCCCGTGACCTTGGGCCACGTCATCGACCGACTTTAATCCCGCATCGGATTGGCCTATCTAGGCCCGCTTGTGACCGGGGCGGGGGCTTCCGGTCGCGGCATAGGGGATACCAGCGTTGCAGACGCTTTCATGATCGTGTCGGCATGATCGGCCTGGTGATCGTCACCCACGGCGGACTCGCGTCCGAATTCCTGGCCGCCATGGAGCACGTGGTCGGCCCGCAACGCGGGGTCGCGGCCATCTGTATCGGGCCTGAGGACGACATGGAGCGTCGCCGGCGCGACATCGTCGACGCCGCCGCCGCCGTCGACGACGGCTCGGGCGTCATCCTGCTGACCGACATGTTCGGCGGCACCCCGTCCAACCTGGCTATCTCGGTGATGGAACAGACCCATGCCGAGGTCATCGCCGGGCTGAACCTGCCCATGCTGATCAAGCTGGCCAGCGTGCGCGGGCGCGAGACGCTGGAGACCTGCGTCGCCCACGCCCAGGACGCGGGCCGCAAGTATATCTCCGTGGCCTCCTGGGTCCTGGCGGGCGAGAAGTAGCTTTGGGCGAGACCATGCCGACCGCGAAAGCGACCGCGAACATCTGCAACACGCGCGGCCTGCACGCGCGCGCCTCGGCCAAGTTTGTGAAGCTGGCCTCCAGCTTCGAGGCCGAGATCCAGGTCGCCCGCGACGGCGTCACCGTCGACGCCCGCTCGATCATGGGCCTATTGATGCTGGGCGCCGGCGACGGCTGCTCGATCGACATCTCCGCCGAAGGCTCCGACGCCCAGGATGCCATTGACGCGCTGAACGACCTGGTCGCCCGGAAATTCGACGAGGATCAGTAGGGGCTTTTTTAGCGGGCTATCGCTCGACGGGCGGCGCCTCGCTGATCAAGCCTAGTCCCCCTGCTTCGCCCCGATGTGGGCGATGCCCAGCCGTTCGGCGATCCGCACCTGACGATCCCGCTCCAGCGCAGCCTGCCGCTGTTCATCCGTCCGCGCGTCATGGCACCGTCCGCAGCAGACGCCCTCGACATAGTGGGGTGAGGTCCGGCCCTCGGGACTGACCGGCATCCGGCATCCCCGGCACAGGCTGTGCGTGCCCTCGGCCAGACCGTGTCCGACCGCCACCCGCTCGTCGAATACGAAACACTCGCCGCGCCACAGGCTTTCGGCCTCGGGCGCCGTCTCCAGATAGCGCAGGACGCCGCCCTGCAGATGGAAGACGTCGGTCACCCCCTCCGATTTCAGGAAGGCCGTCGACTTCTCGCAGCGGATGCCGCCGGTGCAATACATGGCGACCTTCGGCGTTCTGCCCCTGGCCTCGGCCGCCCGATCCAGCAGGGCGCGCCCTTCGTTCCGAAACCAGTCGGGAAAGTCGCGGAAGCTGCGCGTGTTGGGCTGGATCGCCCCCTCGAACGCCCCGACCTCGCCCTCGTAGTCGTTGCGCGTATCGATCACGATCGTATCCGGATCCGCGATCAGGGCGTTCCAGTCCTCCGGCGCGACATAGGTCCCGGCGTTCACGGCCGGCTCCAGATCCGGCAGGCCCAGGGTCACGATCTCCGGCTTTACCCGCACCTTCAGCCGATGAAACGGCATCCGCTCTGCGCTCGAATATTTGACGTCCGTCCCGGCGAACCCGGGCAGGGCGGTCAGGCCGTCGACGACCCGCCCGACGGCGCCGGCCGGCCCGGCGATCGTCCCGTTCACTCCCTCGTGCGCCACCAGCAGCGTCCCGCGCACCTCATCGCCGCACAGCGCTTCCAGCGTATCGCGCAGCACCGCCGTGTCCGCGACGCGGGCGAAGCGATAGAGGGCGGCGACCTGAATGGCCGGTGCGGGTTCGGGAGCGTGCTGGGAAATCGGGGCGGTCAAGGAATAGGATGCCTGGTGAAGCCGAGGACCACTAAAGTATCACCCCAGCCAATCCCATAGGCGTCGCCGATGTGAAGGCCCATGACGTGGCCCGATTGACAGGCGGTCGAACCCTCGACCAGATTCCGTCCGATGAAAGTCGTGCTGGCCCTGCTCTGTCTGATCACGCTTGCGGCCGCGCGGGCGCAGCCCTCGTTTGCGCCGATCGGCGTCTATCTGTTCAACACGACGGAACAGCACGACGGCGCCCCCGTGTGCAGTGAGCTCTGGGAGTTCAAACCCGACGGCCGAATGCTGATCGAGAGCGGCGCCGAGCGGGCCGAACACGCCTATCGCATCGAGACGGACCGGGATGGCGTCTGGCTGATCCGCCGCGCCGTCCGATCGAACGGCGCTCCGGACTGCATGGGCCACCGCATTCCCTCACCCACGCCGCAAGAGCACAGAACCTACCTCGTCCCCATGAACGACGGACGCGTGGCGACCTGCCCGGCGCCGACCAGGACCTCGGACGGAGCGCCGTTCGTGTCTGGATGCTACGGCTTCATGGTCCCGGCGGACCAGGCCGGATAGCCGCGCCGCCGCGGTTTCTGCGGCCGATCTACCCCAGCTGCCCTCGCACGGCGCCGCCGGGATAGTCTGCGTTGTGGACATTCACATAGTAGGCGGCGGGGTCGCTCAGCAGGGATTCAGCCATGGCAGGCGCCAGCGCGACACAGCGCTCGCTCTCGCCGTCTGTCGGAGCCTCGAGCTGCACGACGATCGGCCCGCCGGCCTCGCCCACGGGCGATCTGTGAATGTGGGCAAGCTGTGCGGGTGCGATGTTCTCGACGGTCAGGACGTAGCAGATCCGGCCGCGAACGGAATCGATGAGCAGTTCCGCCGTCCCGCCGCCATCGGGGTCGCCGAGACCGGCTCCCTCGGCGTCACCGGTCAAGGCGATCAACAGGGTGACCCCCTGCGTAGGCCCGAAGGTCGCAGGGACGCCGGAAACCGGCGGGGCGCCGTCGCCGGCTCCCTGGTCGTAGCCTGCCGTGTGGATGTGGCCTGTCGCCGGTGCAGGGACGGCGACGTTCGGCGCGCAAGCGGTCAGCGCAACGGCTCCGAACACGGTGACCGAGATCATACAGGGAAGGTTCATCATGGTCTCCGATGACGGGCCCGACGGTGATGGCTCCGACGCTACGCTGAACCCCGGTTCCACGCCTATCGAAAACACATTCGGCCCACGCCGGAATGGTTGCCGGAGTCGATAACGGGATTCGCCTTGCGGGAGGCTGCTGTCCCGCTTCGCTTCAAGCCTGGTGGAGCCGAGGGGAGTCGAACCCCTGACCTCGTCATTGCGAACGACGCGCTCTACCAACTGAGCTACGGCCCCGTTTCCGGGTGACAGGCGAGCGCGGGACATAGTCGGGCGTAAGGCGCGGTGTCAACGGGCCGCACGCCGCCCCTCCGGGGAATCCTTGGCCTCAGGCATTTGGCCCGCTAGAAGCGGCGTTCATTTGAAGGAGTGTCCCGCATGGGCATGGCGATCGTCTGGCTCATCAACGCCATCATCAGCTTGATGATCTGGTTCATCATCGGCTCGGCGATCCTCAGCTGGCTGTTCGCCTTCGATGTGATCAATCACCGCAACCGCTTCGTGAACCAGCTGGCCGGCTTCCTCGACGCGGTGACGCGCCCGCTGCTGGAGCCGTTCCGTCGCATCATACCTTCGCTGGGCGGCATCGACATCTCGCCGATCGTGGTCCTGCTGCTGCTGAACTTCGCACGGATCCTGTTCAACAACTCCGCCGCCGGACCGATCATCGCGCTCCTAGGCTAGTCGAGACGCGTGGCACGGGCGCCGCAGTGCGACATTCCAGCCTTGCGCCGCGCCCGGACGCTCTTAAGGTGCCCGGGCCCGGGCGAGACGCCGCTTCTGACCTGACTTCATGACCTCCACGATCAAGACAGTCGCCGTGATCGGCGCCGGCCAGATGGGCGTCGGCATCGCCCATGCCGTGGCGCTGGGCGGCTATTCGGTGCGGCTGTACGACGTGGCGCCCGACCGCCTGCCTGTCGCATTGGGCGTCGTCGGCGCCTCCCTAGCCCGCCAGGTCGAGCGCGGCGCCATCACCCAGGCCCAGGCCGACGCCGCCCTGGCGCATATTTCGACGGTCGAGACCCTGTCCGAGGCCGGCAAGTCGGACCTCGTCATCGAGGCCGCCGTCGAGGACGAGGCAACCAAGAAGGCCGTCTTCGCCGAACTGGTCCCCCACCTCGGCGCCGATACGCTTCTGGCCTCCAATACCTCCTCGATCTCGATCACCCGGCTGGCGTCGGCGACGGATCGGCCGGACCGGTTCATCGGCCTGCATTTCATGAAGCCGGCCCCGGTGATGAAGCTGGTGGAGATCATCCGCGGCATCGCCACCTCGGCCTCCACCTATGAGACCGCCGTCGCCTTCGCCGAGAGCCTGGGCAAGACCACGACCAACGCCGAGGACTTCCCCGCCTTTATCGTCAACCGCATCCTGGTGCCGATGATCAACGAGGCGATCTATGTCCTGTACGAGGGCGTCGGCAACGTCGCCTCGATCGACAAGGCGCTGAAGCTGGGCGCCAACCACCCGATGGGTCCGCTGGAACTGGCCGACTTCATGGGGCTGGACGTCGTCCTAGCCATCATGAACGTGCTCTACGACGGTTTGGCTGACTCGAAATACCGGCCCTGTCCGCTGCTGGTGAAATACGTCGAGGCCGGCTGGCTGGGACGCAAGTCCGGGCGCGGCTTCTACGACTATTCCGGCGACGTACCGGTGCCGACCCGCTGATGGCCCGTTTCGATACCCCCGCCGATCTGCCGGGCCAAAGCCCGGTCATCTGGCGCCGCACCCGCGCGGCGATCCCGCTCGCCGCCCTGGCGGGCGTCATGTGGCCGCCGCTGATCCTGACCTTGCTGGTCTGGCCGCCCCAGAACTGGCTGCCGGGTCGCGAGATCGACTGGCGGCTGACCGTCCTCTTCATCGGCCTGTTCGCCGTGCCCGCAGGCCTGTGGTCGAT
>Ga0247737_1001442_pt1 | contig 10263 bp, 8 predicted proteins | sample UWRJL028104C2_FD_180937 | JGI IMG/M metagenome (GOLD analysis project Ga0247737, IMG submission 180937) | Plant litter microbial communities from Arlington Agricultural Research Station in Wisconsin, United States - UWRJ-L028-104C-2 | ecosystem: Environmental > Terrestrial > Plant litter >...
CGAGAAGAAGAAGTCGATCGGCGGGAAGTTCTCGAAATCGGCGGGATCGGACACCAGCCGCGTTTCGACGTTGTCGATGCCCTGCGCCTTCATATGCTCTTCGCACAGGCGCAGATTGCCCGGCGAAATATCGACGGCGATGACGCGCTCGAACCGTTTGGCCAGATGGGCCGTGATCCGGCCCGTGCCGCAACCCAACTCCAGGCAGACGCCTCGTCCCGCCGACACACCGGTGCGACGCTCGAAGATTTCGACCAGGCCCGTCATGTCCTGGCCCGACTGATTGAACTCGGCCAGCGCCGCTTCGTCGAGGTTGTCGGCCTTGAACTTGTCGGCGGTCAGAACGGACCAGTGTGGTTCGGTCTCGCCGAGCATCGTCCATTGCTCGCGAATGCGGTTCAGCAGGACGTGCAACTGTTCGGTGGTGACGTTGTGTTCGACGGCGCTGCCGTCGGAATACAGCGCGGAGGCCACCTGGTTCATGACGCTGTTGCTCTTTCCGGCGAACTCACCGCTGGCCAGCAGGGCGGTCCAGAACGCTTCACGGGTCTTGTGCGTCTTCAGGTGCGTGGCGACCACGGCATCTGATTCGACGGCCCGGCCCAGCACGCGCTGATAGGCGTCTCGGACGTCGTCCGCGGTCAGTCCGGTTGCAGCCATGAAGGATTCCTATTCGGCGATATGCTGGAGGATCAGGTTGGCGACCGTCTGGCCGACGAGCGCGTAGGATTCCCGGACCTTGTCCGAGAAGGGCAGGTCCGTCAGGGCCTTGACCGTGAAGTCGTAGGACGCCTCGATGATGACCCACCGGGGGCGGTAGTCGAAGTTGTCCACCAGGTCGTTGAGCACCTTGATGTCTTCACCCTCGATATCGATCGAGATCAGATCGAAGTCGCTGGGGATGGAAAGGGACTTCAAGGACTCGCCCAGGCGGCGGACCTCGACGGCCACGGCGCCGACGATCGGACCCCAGCCGCTAGCCGCATCGGCGTTCAGCGAGGAGACGTCGTCGTTCGCGCCCAGGTGGAAGACGGCCTCGCCGTTGTAGTCCGAAACGGCGGCCTGGATCAGCTCGAAGTCGAGACCGTTGAACTCCGCCTGGATCGACGGGACCAGGTTCGGATTCGCTTCGTAGAGGACGCCGCGCCAGCCGAAGCTGCGCATCAGGTCATAGGAGTTGGACCGGTCGCGGCCTCGCGCGCCGACGTCCACCACGATCCTGTGACGGGCCTGAGCGTTGACCCAGAGTTTCAGCAGGATCTCGAGCTCGCCGTACTGGGTCTGGTCCTTCAGCAGGGCGGAACCGCTCTCGTGGATCAGGGTCCGATACTCCTCCGACCCGACGATTTCCCGGATGAGGTCTTCCAAGCTGCTGGTCCCCGCAGCCAGTCGTTTGACCTTGTCGTCGGCCCCGGCGTCCAACTCACGGTTGAGGATGCCGCCGTAGACGGCGCTCAGCTGCGCACGTGCGGCGTCGGTTGACGTCGACTTCTGCATATTGAGGTCACTCAAACTGTCGGTGAGCCTCATTGTCAGATGAACAGGCTGCGATCAAACTTAAAACTGGACTGGAACGGGCCCGGAATGCCCTGAACAGCGCGACCCTGGAACTCGTCGCTGGCGACCATGTCGGCCAGGTAGCGTTCGATGCCGTCCAGATCCAGCCCGTCACCGCTCCACACCGCCATGGTTGCGCCATCGGGTTCGCGGCCGAACAAGGTCTGGTAGGCGGCGTGCAGGAAACTGCGACCTCCGTGACGGCGCATATGCTCGTAGGCGAAGATCGCCAGTCGGCTGACGTCGGGCGAAGCGTCTTCGCTCCGCACCAGGGTCAGGAATTCCGCCAGGCTGACCTGCGAGATCGTGCGCGACGAGCGCTCGACTTCGCTGACGTCGATCGCGGGCTTGAGCAGGACGGCGTTGGTCACGCTGCAGCGGACCTCAACGGCGCCCTCCAGGGCGAGGGCCTGGGCCAGGCCCGGCAGGCGAAAGCCGCACCAGCCCAAACGGACGCCGGAAGCCTCGGCCGTTTCCGAGAACCGGGTGGCACGCGCATAGCTGATCGCGGTTGCGCCGGAGAAAAGGCCGATGGAGCAGGGCAGCAGGCCCTTGGCCGGCGCGGCGAATCCTTCGAGCGCGCCGTCGACGATCTCGCCCGAGAAGGTCGACACCGGGGCGTAGTTCATGACCGACATCACTGCTCCTTGATCCAGGACGCCACGGCCGGATAGCAACGGCTCCAGCTGTAAGGCTCCGCGCGCGCCGCGATGTCCGAGAGCGACTGGGCGGAGGTGCGCGTCTGCACGGCGCGAAGTTCCGCGAACTTCATCGCCCGGGCGAATTCATAGCTCTCCTGCGGATTGAAGAAGAAGCAGTTCTGAGGCGCCACCTCGGGGATGGAGGAGCTGTTGGAACACACGGTGACGACGCCCAGCGCCGCGGCCTCGAGCACCGGAAGGCCGAACCCTTCGAAGAAGGAGGGGTAGACGCAGAAGGACGCGTTCAACAGCAGGGCGACCTTCTCGGTCTCCGAAACATAGCCGGTGAAGACCACGCGATCGCGAGAGACGCCGGCCGCGGCCAGGGCGTCCATCAGCTTCTGGCGACCGTCCAGCCAGCCCTCGCGGCCGACGAAGACGGTGCGGAAGCGGTTGGCGAAATGCGGCTGTTCAGCCAGATAGTCGAGCACGATCCGCCCGTTCTTGCGGGGCTCCAGGGTGCCGAGAACGGCGATATAGGGCTCCACCTGTAGGTCCGGCCGGAAGCTGAGGCTGGCGGCGGTGATGTCGACCGGATCGAAGTCCACGCCCAACTGGATTACCGACAACCGTTCCCTGGGCACCCCGAAATAGGCGTGCACATCGCCGAGGGTCGCGTTCGAAACGCAGAACAGATGGTCCGACGTCGCGATGTCCTCGCGGATCCGGTTGGCGAAGTGGTCGATGTTGTCCTTGTTGTGGAACTGCGGCGTCAGCAGCGGGCTGAGGTCGTGAATGATGCTGGCCTCGCGGCCGAAGAAACCGCGCACCGGCTTGATGTTGGGGAAGATGCAGACGGCTTCCGCGGCGCGGCGCGGGTCGATGGTCGCCTTCTCCCAGACCAGCGCTTCCAGCTTGCCCAGCCCGCCCAGACCGGAGCGCCGGGTCAGGAATTCCCGCACCCAGGCTTCGGGCACTTCCAGCGTGTCGAATAGGAAGCCCCATTTGATGTCGGGATCGTTCAGCGCGCCCTCGGCGAGGGCGGCGACGACATTGGGGATGCCCGTCCAGGTGCTCTCGAACAGGGCCCCGATCTGGAGAAACGCTTCGCGCATGATCAGGCCTCCGCGCCGGATTCGAGTCGACGGGCGACGTCTTTCAACGCCTCTTCGAAGGATGACGGGCCAAAGGTCTCGCGGATCGCCTCGATGGCGCTTCCGGACTTGGCCTCATAGGTCCCGGCGTCCAGCGAAACGGCCTGTTCCATCGCAGCGGCCGTGTCGTCGGCCGAGCTGTAGAAGGTCCTGGCTCCGAACATCCCGTAGCGGCCGGCGAGTTTGCGGTTCAGCACGCCCTCGTGCGACGGGATCACCACCGCGTTCTCCGGACGGATGTAGCTCGACATCGCCGTGTTATCGACCGAGACGGGGACGACGCCCCGGCTCATCGCCTCGATCAGCGGGAGATTCTGGCCCTCGCCATGCGAGGTGCAGAGGTAGAAGTCGGACAGGTCGTAGAGGGCGGTCAGTTCATCGCGCGTCAGGATCTGATCCGTGATCCAGACGCGTTCGCTGACCATCATCGGCACCATGTCGCCGGCCGTGAACAGCTGCTCTTCCATGATCAGCTGGTTGACCGGGACGTGGCCGCGCGACGGCGTTGAAACCTTCAGCAACAGCAGGGCGTCCGGGTTCGAGGCGCTGAAGGCCATGAAGGCGTCCAGGATGACCTTGGCGTTCTTGCGCCGGTCATGGAGGTTGAAGACGCTCAGGAAGATTGGCGGCGGCTCGGCCGCGTCGGAGTTCTGGACGAGGGCGCGCAGGCTGGACCGGCGGCTGGCTGAGGCCAGGTTGATCGACGGCTGGACGTCGGGGAGGATGGCCAGGGGCTGCCACGAGCCAAGGCCGATGCGCGACGCGATCTTGTCGACCTGGGCCCAGGAGCGGGACCGCGGCCGCGGCTGGCCGGCGACGTTTTCCATGACCGGGGCGCTGACCATCCGCACCGGCCGCGTGACGCCACTGGCGACAAAGGCCTCGACCCCCGCCTGGGACGGCGTCCAGATCTCGTCGGGGACGTTGAGCATCGTCGCCTGGTCGGCGAAGGCGTGATAGCTCGTGACCTCCTCGAGGCTCCGCAGGCGGTCGAACTCCCAGGCGCAGCAGTTGATGTTGTAGGCGCCCTTCAGCACCCGCATGCCCTCGGGCGGATAGAAGCCGAGGTGGATGTTGTGGGCCGCGCCGGACCGCGCCCGGATGTCGGAGATATATTCCGGATGCCGGATCACGGAGTGCTCGATCCCCAGCATTTCGAGCGCCTGGATGAAGCCACGCATCGCGAAGGCGTAGGAATAGTCCGACGCGCCCAGATTGGCGCCGACCGCCGCCTTGTCGTTCTCCGCCACCTTGCCGACGTTGACGGAAAGGAAGACGTGCAGGCCCTCCCGCTCGGGGCCATGGGGTGCGTCCCAGAAAATCTGGGAGTTGTCGGTCTTCTTGAGCAGGCCCAGTTCGAAGGCGATGCCTTCCTTGTCCGAATGATTGAGCCGTTCGGCCTCATGGAAGAAGGCCTTGGCGGCCCGCGTCCGGCCCATGATCTTGGACAGGTGGCCCAGCTGAAGAATGATCTCGGGATCCAGCGGCTTCAGCGACAGGGCGCGATTGTAGGCGGCCTCGGCGCGGACGTGGAAGCCCGTCTCCTTGAGCGCATGGCCGTACTGCAACCAGGCGCCGGCGGATTCAGGGCTCTTCTCGCAGATGAGCCGGCGATAGTAGAGGTCGATGTTCCAGTCCTGCCGCGCGCGCGCCGCGCTGGCCAGGGACGAAAGGTTTCGCGTCGATCCGCCGGTCGTCTCGGCGGCAGCCTTCACCGTACGGCGAGCCGCGCCGACAATCTTCTCTCGCATGAGGCGCAGATCTCCCGCCCAGCCCACCCCGGGCAAGGGCCGCTTTAATGATATTTCAGTCATTTAGGCAACCTCGGCGAACGCAATGACGCCAGTCTCGCGCGCTGATTTTCGAGGACCGACAGCGCCGTGTGTTCGAACGGCACGGTCGTCCGCCAGCCGAAGGCGGCGCGGATGCGGGAGAAGTCCCCCCGGGCGTCCAGAATGTCCACCGCGCGAAGACGTCCGGGATCCTGGACGACCTCAACCGGCGCACGAGCATGGCTGACCAGCAGGTCGAGAATGCTGCGGATCGACCGGACGGCGCCCGATCCGACATTGTACCGGACGGTCCCATCGGGCGTCGGCCCGGCCGCGATCGCGGTATAGGCTTCGATGATATCGTCGACATCGGAGAAGTCGCGGCGCGCCTCCAGATTGCCGACACGGATGACGTCGCCCTCGCCGACCTCGGCCGCGGCGACCTGCGCGGCGAAGGCGGGGACGACGAAGCGTTCATCCTGGCCCGCACCCGTGTGGTTGAACAGGCGCAGGACGGTGAGGAAGAACTCGTCCCCGGTAAGATCCTCGAGCAGATGCTCGGCGGCGAGCTTGCTTCGGCCATAGGCGGAAACGGGCTGAGGCGGGGTATCCTCAGAGCAGGGGCCGTCGAGGAAGGCGCGGCCGTAGACCTCCGCCGTCGAGGCGAAGATGAAATGCACCGGCTCGCCCAGGCGCCGCGCGGCGTGGGCGAGATTGCGCGTCCCGATCAGGTTCACGTCCCAGGTCGCGCCGGGCGTCCGGGCGGCGCCCGCCACGGAGGAGGCGGCGGCCAGATGGATGATGGTCCGGGGGCGGAATTCGGCGACGGCGGCCGTCAGGGCGGCTTCGTCGAGAAGATCGACCACCGCACTGTCCGAACCCATGTCGGGCCCGCCGAGGGCCTTTATCGTCGCGTCGCGGGAAAGGCGCGGAACGAGGCGCCGGCCGACGAAGCCGGAAGCGCCTGTCACCAGGATACGGTCGGGGCCTTCTCGTGAAGACGCCGAACGCACGGGCTCAGATCCGATCGCGGTGGCGGGCCAGATCGGCCTCAACCATTTCGCCGATCATCTGCTCCAGCGAGATCGACGGGCTCCATCCGAGTACGCGACGGGCCTTGGCGGCGTCGCCGTGGAGGCTCTCGACCTCGGCCGGTCTCAGGAAGGCCGGATCGATACGGACATAGTCGTCTGGGTTCAGATCGACATGGGCGAAAGCCGCGGCCAGAAACTCTCGAACGGTGGTGGTGCGTCCCGTGGCCACCACATAGTCGTCGGCCGTGGGCTGCTGCATCATGAGCCACATGGCGTGGACATAGTCTCGGGCATGGCCCCAGTCGCGCTGGGCGTCCAGATTGCCCATGCGAAGTTCGCTCGCCAGCCCCAGTTTGATGCGGGCGACCGCATCCGTGATCTTGCGGGTCACGAACTCCAGCCCCCGCAGGGGCGACTCGTGATTGAACGAGATGCCGGAGGACGCGTGCAGGCCGAAGCTCTCGCGGTAGTTCACCGTCGTCCAGTGGGCGAAGACCTTGGCCACCGCATACGGCGAGCGCGGATAGAAGGGCGTCGCCTCGTTCTGCACCGGCTGCTGGGCCAGGCCGAACATCTCGGACGACGAGGCCTGATAGAAATGGGCGCCCGGCGCTTCCAGCCGCACGGCCTCCAGCACGTTGAGGGCGCCGATGCCGGTCGCCTGGGCGGTCAGCACGGGCTGGTCCCAAGAGGTCTTCACGAAAGACTGGGCCGCGAGATTGTAGACCTCGTCAGGACGGGCGTCGCGAACGATGCGGCACAGACCGCCGAGGTCCAGCAGGTCGCCATCGACGATCTCGACACGGTCGGCGATTCCCAGCCAGTCGAGCCGATGGGTCGCGATGCCGTAGTGGCTCGAACGACGGGCGACGCCGACGATCCGGTAGTCCTTCTCGAGCAGCAGCTGCGCGAGATAGGCGCCGTCCTGTCCGGTGACCCCCGTGATCACCGCGCATCTCTTTGTCATCACGTCGTCCAGTCCGCCCCAGTGGGTTCTTTGCCGTCGAGCCGTCGAGAAAACAACCGCTTTGTCCGGCGACTTGCGCGGCTGGACTTGGCGGAGCGCGGCCCTGTAGGAAGCGACGGTATGGAGGCGGCGGCGTGTCGACCGCCTTCGCGCCTGGGGCCCGGATCAGATGACCACGGATATGTTCGGCGCAGTGAAGCCGTGGCCGGCGCCGGAAAAATCCGACTGCATCTTCTACCACACGATGGAGTTCGCCGGCGAGCCGGTGATACCGGGCGGTTGGGACATCCGGGGGCATTTCCCCGGTTACATCGGTGGATACGACATCGCCGGGAAGACGCTTCTGGACGTGGGTACGGCCTCGGGATTCCTGAGTTTCGAGGCCGAGAAGGCGGGGGCGACGGTAACCTCGCTGGAGGCGCGTTCGGGCGCGGACTTCACACAGGTGCCGCACGTCAACAGCGGCTATCTGAACGACCGCGCCGCCTTCATCACCGAGACCGATGAGATCCTGCGCAAGCTTAAGAACTCCTACTGGTACGGCTGGCACAAGACGCGCAGCCGCGCCGAGGTCGTCTATGCGCCGATCAACGCCGTCGGGACGTGGGATCGTCGCTTCGACGTGGTCCTGGCCGGCGCGATCACCGAGCATCTGTCGGATCCGGTGACGGCGATCGGCAATCTGTCGGTGCTGGCGCGCGAGGCCGTCATCATCGCGTTTGACCCCGTGGTCGACAGCGATGCGCTGACGCTGACGGCGGGTCCGAACTGGCTGCACCTGGCGCCGCGCCAAGACCACACCTGGTACTTTCTCTCGCGCGGCCTGTACCGCCGGGTGTTCGAGAACCTGGGCTTCGACGTGCGGTTCGAGGACGCCTGGGCCGTGCCGCTGTTCGCCGGCGACACCCAGCCGACGCTTCGGACGACAGTGGTGGCGACGCGGCGCTAGAACAGGCGGGGGTTCTTCCAGCCTTGGACGCCGTCGACCGAGATCAGCGGAACCGGGTGGTTGATGTCGAGGAAGGCCGGGCGCTCCATGTCCAGCTCCCAGCCCGCGGCGATCATCAGATCGAACAGCCGGCCTTCGATCTGGCGGCTGTGTGTGCCGATCAGGACGTAGGCGACCTTTTCGTTCAGCACATCAAGGCAGGCCTCGACGACACCGACCTCTCCGCCCTGGATGTCGATGTGGACCAGGTCGATGCGTCGCTCGCCGGCGACGATCTCGGCCAGGGCGATCATCGGCAGGGCGACATAGCGGCCGCTGGCGACCAACTCGCGCGCCTCGTCATCGTCGGCGTCAAAACGGGGTTCCAGCCCCCAGGATTGACCCGGCTGGTCCTGGGTGGGGAACAGGGCGGTTCCGGAGCGCCCGGCGGCGATCCCCGTGACCAAGGTCCACTCGCCATCCGCGAAATCGTTCTCGGCCAAGGTCTGTTGGGCCATCTCGATATGGCCGGCGTCGCCTTCGACCCCGATCACGTGGACCGCGCGTCCCGTGCGCCGGGCGATCGTGCCGAGGTTGGTCATCCAGCAGCCCCAGCCGCAGCCGAGTTCGATCATGGTGAAGCGGGGACCGCTCAGATCGACGGCCCGGAAGGCGGCTCCCCATTCGGCCAGGTCGGCGTGCCAGTTGTTCGGCATCGGCGCGGCCTCGATCGTACCCGCCATCCGGTCCAGGGCAGGCGGGAAGACGCGGGGATCGATGACCACGCCGAGGAAGTTCGTCACCCGTCCCTCACGCGCCTTGAACGGCGGCTGGTTCATGGCGTGACGGGTCACCGTCTCGACCGCGTCGAAGCGCGAATGATAGTGCCAGAAACGCGTGCGCATCGGTTCCTCGTCAGCCTGTGGCGTCGGACGAGGCCGGCCTGTGCGTGGCGCTCCGGAGGGTCAGGCCTTCGAGAAGATCCATGCGCGCGACGAGGTCCGACGCAGGCGCGTAACCCACGGCCGAGAACCCTATAGCCAGGTCCCGGACGTCGCCCTCGACCGGACCATAGGCGCCGGCCACCTCGAAGGTCAGGCGACAGACGCCGCCGGGCCCGGCGTGGCCCCGGATCTGGAATTGCGCGCCCGGCTCGATCGGCAGCTGCACGGCGGTGGGTCTGAGGCGCGGCTGGCCGGGCGCGGGGTCCAGCATCATGGTGACGGCGCTATCGCCCAGAAGGCCTGTCGAGAAGGCCGCGATATTGACGACGACCGGTTCGTTTTCAGCCAGGGAGGTCTGGAACACCATCTCGCCGGTCGAGCCCCGCATCCAGGCGCCGATCGTCTCGTTTCCGTAGAAAGAGCGGGCCATAAGGAAACGCGTCGCCCGGTCCTGAAGCCAGCGATGGGGCGAGGGCGGCAGGAAGACGTCGGCCGGACGATAGACGACGCCCGCTTCCAGGATGGCCAGGCCGATCGGCGTCGGCGGCGCCGTTCGCAAGTCGTCGACCTGGGCCATGAATTCGTCGGCCACCTCGTCCCAGGTGCGGGCCGTGAAGTTGTCGGCGATATTGCGCTCGCGTTCGGCGAGATAGGCGCGGTCCTGAATCAGGCGGCCTACGGCCCTGACCCCGTCCTGCAGGTTCGTGGGATCCAGGTAGTCGACGAAGTCGCCGCCGACCTCGGGCACCGAGGAGGTGCTCGACGCCACGCACATCTTGCCGGCGGCCAGGCTCTCGCCGACCGGGAGACCCCAGCCCTCCACCAGGCTGGTGAAGACGGTGAACAGGCTGTTGTCGTAGACGGCGGCCAGTTCGGTGTCCGACAGGTCGTGAACCATGTGGACGCGACCATCGAGGTTGTCGGTCCCTTCCAGAACGTCGAGCAGGCCGTTGATGCGCCATCCCTTGCGACCCGCGAGGACCAGGTCGGGGACGTCCACCCCGGCGGCGATCAGTTCACGCCACACATTGACGGCGTAGAGATGGTTCTTGCGCCCCTCGATGGTCGAGACGAAGGCCACGTATTCGCGCCCCTTGAGCCTCAGCATCGCGTTCGGCCAGACCTCGGCGGCCGAAGGCTGAAGGGTCATAGCATGAGCCAGACGGACCGTGCGGATCGGAGGCTGATACGGGCTGTTCTCGCTCAGGAAGCGCGACAGGTCGCGGTTGGTGTGGTCCGAGATGGCCAGGAAAAAGTCGGCGACCA
>Ga0247737_1001444_pt1 | contig 10259 bp, 11 predicted proteins | sample UWRJL028104C2_FD_180937 | JGI IMG/M metagenome (GOLD analysis project Ga0247737, IMG submission 180937) | Plant litter microbial communities from Arlington Agricultural Research Station in Wisconsin, United States - UWRJ-L028-104C-2 | ecosystem: Environmental > Terrestrial > Plant litter >...
ACTGTCACCTGTGAGTGCAACGCCAAGTTCAAAACGGTCGCTAGAGCCATGAACGATGGAGTAAGAGCGTTTTAAACCATTTGGGAGCTTGAGACTAATAAAACTTCCCGGGCTGATATCTGCTCCAGAATCTTCCGTGTCGAGGGCTTGGAATGTAAAAGACATAATTCGAGTGTTTTGTTTTTCGGTTCCGACAACTGTAAAATCTCGCCATGCTTCTGGAGCTTTTGGTTTATTCTTCAGCTTAGTAACCAAGCGTTTGATGGCGCCTTTGCATTCAGCGCCAAATTCCTCAATCTTTTCTAGCTCTTCTAATTTGTCAAGATGTTTAGCATCGCGATTCATGTATTCTTGTATACGTTCAATGGTCCAGTCTGGATGCAATCGTTCCACGAGCACCATGTTGTCGCCAACGCCTATATATCCTTCTTTCAGCACACGATAATACCATCCTGTACGGCTTTTCTTCCAAGTCTGAGGCGCAAATCCCTTCACCGAGAAGCGATGGTTGAGTTTAAAACACGGTTGCCTTGGGAGACTAACTTGTAACCTCACCCCCACTTTCTCATCTCCAATCTGGTAAATATCACCAATGCAAACATTCATCTCATTCATACCCCCTTCACCAGGCAGGGGGTTTTCACAGACGATATTCTCGCCAAAGCCGCCTATTTCAAATGCGCTGCTCTCGGGGTATTCTAACCGCCAAGAAGGATAATGCCCAGGAAAGTATTGGTGTACCGCTTTGTCCGGACCACCGTGAAAAGTGAGATCGTGCTCATCGTCTTGAAGGCCGGTGAGGGAACAGAAAACTTGCTCAGTGCGGGGTGTTTTGTAGATGCCGGTTTGGATATCGAGGTTTCGCATTTGTTGCATTTTGCTGGTACGGAGTTGAGTTATCTTAATCGAGGTGAAGGGAGTGGATAGGTCTGTGGGTGACATAGATTTCATGATTGATTGTTGCATTGTGCTAATAGCAATATTTAACAGATCGCTATGAAATATTGGTGTGCAAGATAATTCCAAAATAGAGGGAAATCCTAGCGTAAATAACTTCAATTGGCTGACAAAGAGTTATTATGTCGAACAGAGCATAGATATCCTGGATTTGAAAAGGGGTTCGGCTAATCGAGGGGTAGGGTGGATACCTGCAAGAACAGTGTTGGCTGTGGCGGAGGCTTCTGTCAATTGAGTAAAGGATCCAAACTCACGGCCTTATATGTTTAGGAAGACTTTGGGGATTGGGTTAGAACTAGGATTAAGAATTTTAGATCAAACGAACAAAAAACAAGTTCCATCTAAAATAAGCGACATGCTTACTTTTAGTGCGGCAGGTTGACTAATCGTTCCAGTATGGTATTGCACCAATGGAAAACTATCTATGAGTTGGATGAAAGCACTAAAGTCACGTAGACACTCAATAAAGATGATCATCGGATTCATACAAGGCGTAAACATTCGAACCTTTGGGAACGATTGTACTTGTCGAGAAACACCGAGGTATGATGATTATCTCGAAAAAAGAGAGTCCAAGACATATAATCGTGCTGCATTGCGATAGTCTGTTCCCAAAGCAATCCTTGCTCGATCGTGATGATATGATAAATACATAGCTGGATTCCTCCATGCCCTAACCTCCCCACCCAAAAAGCACAAGATAATAAACAGGTAAAAGCTGTTGAGAGTAATGACCCCGACTCCATTCCGCCCTGTCTTCTGAAACCGAGCGCACTGTGCGGCAGCAGATAAAACAGGTATTAGGTACGTCCATTTCGGCAATAAAGCATAAACATAAAAGAAGGGAACGAGTCCCTCATAAATCGAGAACCAACCGCACAGACTAACATGTATGTAACAAGGAAATTTTTGGAGATATCGAACTTGCTCTTTCTAAACATTTCGGGAATGGGATTCTTTTCTTATAGGAAGAACGGTGAAAGGCACCGGAAGGGTGAAGTGGTATGAGCCGCTGGAAACGCCATAGGTATGCTGGAAAACGCCGTAAAGTTGTAGTGAGGGCAGTACTAATGGGTGCAGCCTATTATTCTGCAGCAATTTGGTGTTCTGGGTCCAAGAACCCAGTGTCGAAATTAAAGTCCGCGTTCTCTCCATCTTGATGCAAGAAGGAGTCGAAGTCGAAATCTTGAAGAACGTCACTGTTGCTAGGGTTTTCATTGAACATCAAGTTGCCCATATCAAACTAGGCGTAATCAGCAAACAGCCATATTTCTAAAAGGCGTAGATAGACTTACATTGTTATCTATGCCAAAGTTCTGCATAGGTTCTGGTTGGAGCCCAACCATGCCGGTGTTCATTTGACCTGGTATTTGACCATTCGTAGGTTGAGCAGCACCGTTCGGTCCCGGGAAGGGTTTCGCAACGTGAATTGGCGTGATCGGAGTTGCCGGCGTTGGTGTCGCAGGTTCTTGCGCTGAGTCCGATGGTGTAGCACCAGTTGCTGGAGCACCTCCCTTCTTTACCCGCTGTCATCAATGTCAACATTTCAACAAAACAAAAGCACGAACGCATAAGCAATTTACCTTAGATTTTGCATCCTTTGCATCGGTCTTAGTCTTCTTAGGGTTAGGCTTATTTCCTTGCTGTGGTGTTGGCGGCGCATTGGTGTTCTGCTGTGGTGAAGGAGGTTGTGTACGTCCATTGGTCACGGCCCCAGGTGCAGCAGGAGGAGGCATGGGCCTTTGTTGTGGAGTTCCTTGACCTTGAGGCATAGGCTGTTGTGGGCCGCCCTGACCAGGCATCATCTGTCCATTAGGCCCTTGCCAATTACCGTTACGTTGTTGCTGTGCTTGCTGTGCTATTAACATCTGATTTGGCGTCATTCCTTGAGCGCTGAATCCTGGTGGGTGAGAGCTTGGAGGTCGCATTCCATTAGGCATAGCCATATTAGGATCCATGCCGTTCTTTACAAAATACTGTGGATTCATGTTTGGATCCATCTGGTTGGGCATAAAGTTCATGTTGTTTGGGGAATCCCTGGCTTGGCCTTCTGGAAGAGGGGATGGTATTCCAGGCGCGTTCATGTGGGGTGCCCGTTTGACCTGTTCACTGGGATTTGGCGAATTTACGGAACGAGCTCCTTGAGGTGATGCGCCTTGGAAGCTTTGACCATTTGGTCCCATACCAGGCCCGCCTTCGCGGCCTTGGCCAGGCATTGCCATACTGTCTTGCTCCTGGCGTGCCATCATGAGGCGCTTCTTATTTTGTTGCTCAAGAAGCATTAGTTGCATCTGGTAGTCTTGTAGCGCGTGGTTCCCACCGCCGGTAGGTTGTTGCCCAGGGACTGCTGGCTGCATGCCCCTGTTTTGGACCATATCGGGAGTATTATAAAACCCCGCGATTGCGCCAGGGTCTTGTCCTTGGGACATCATGGGTGAGCCTGCATTCGGAGGGCCACCGGCGTTTGGCATCCCTTTATTTGGCATCTGTCCTGCTTGTTGCTGAGCTAATCCAGCTTGGTACGCATTCACTGAAGTCCTATGTTGTTGTTGTTGTTGTTGGGCATTCGCGCCATTTGGCATATTTTGGAACTGTTCACCTGTCAGCTTATTTGCTTCAATGCCATATGCAAGCTGCATATGAGCCGCTTTAATAGCACTGACGGGCTCTCCCACCTGTTGTGGCATTGGCTGCCCTCTTCCATTCGGCAACTGCTGCGGGTTGAAGCCAGCACCATCAAGGCGAGGTCGTTTAGAGGGCGATGGAGCATTTTCAGCGGAGGCCGGTGACCCAGCTCGTTGCTGTTGATCACCGCCAGAAGGGTCTCGTTGCATCTGCTGTTGTTGCTTCTGCATTTGCTGCTGTGGCGTTCTTGACAATAGTTAGCAGTGCAGCGGTACAAAACTATAGCTTTCAACTTACAGGTTCCGAGTATTGTTGTTGATAACTTTGTGCCTTAGTTCGTTCTGGTTGAGAGCCATGCCATTGGCAGCCTGTTGATTCTGCTGTTGCATTCGAAGCATGTTTTGGTATTGTTGTGGCAACATGTCGCCGTTGTTTCTTAAGTTACGCAGCATATGCTGTTGTTGTTCTTGTCTCATGCGCGATTGTGCCTATGGTGAATATGAGAAGATGTAAGGGAACGCTGATACGTGGTACTAACCTGGGTATGGTTGACATATTGCAACACGTTCTGCGATTGGCCTTTGCCGCGCTGAGCATTGAACATGTCCCAGAATAGGGACCACCATTCGAATAGAAAACAGCTCTCCGGACATTCCCTCGGTACATCTGATCTAGGAAGGTCGTCTGGACGCTGTTTGTCAACTTCATCTTTCGAATCTGCATCGTCACCATCGTCTCCACCGTTTGGTCTACCTGGGCTTTCCTTGATCACTTTCATCGTTGGGTCGTGCTGATATAATGCTCTCGCGCAGTCAAACATTCCGTTCCTCAGGAAGTAGTCGTAGATGTATGTATTTAATTGAGACCGCTGACTATCATTTTGAGGCATCTGTTGTCGGGGACCGCCACCAGGTTGACCATTATTCATCATGGTCATCCCGCCTCCAACGGGACCACCAAGGGCATTGATGCCCCCCATATTGACGCTGTTCATGTTCGGTTGTTAGGATAGCGCGACCTTACGGCTTAACTTTTATGATAGATGGTCGACTCCCTCAGCTACCACACTTCTGACGCGGAGCGATTCAGTCCGGCGTGTCGCAACGTGGGCAGTGGTCGGTCGCGAACCGAAATACTTGGATGGGAAAAGTATTGGTGCGGAGGAAGAACTTCCAATCTTGTATGGTGAGTACGAGGGCAAATTGGTGCGTGTGCGAGTGTCTTGTGTGGTGGCTCTTGCGAAATAAAAAAGGCACTGCGAGTCCGACAGGCGCGTTAGGATCCGACAGGAGGTTGACAACGGACCGGCCAGGGACAAGGACAGATGCGGTCTGGGTGACCTCACGCTCGTGAACAACCGCGACGATAATCCAGGCAGTGATGCTGTCGATACCGGTGTCGAGGGTGGAGTTACTGGAGGGTTAGGTATGATGGTCGGCTGGAAATGGTGAGGGAGCGGATGGGGGTGGTCGTGCCGTTCTGAGAAATACGCCAATCTCCTCAGACAGGGGGAAGTGACCAACGTCTCGCTTTCCACGAGGCTGGCGTCGTGAGGACGGGCGGGGAGAAGACAACGGGACTATCTCGCCCAGCACGGGAGGAAGAGCAGGAGAAAAGATGAGCGGTAGGGCGCAGGTGATATCCTGATCTTGAACGCGAATGCTCTGAGAATATTAAAAAGGAATATTCGATCACAGCTGGAGATACAAAAGGTGTGGTCTTATTCGGCTAGGCCGAAAAGGGCCTAGCCGGGCAGCTGCTTTACTATTTCATACGCCGGATTTACTGGTAAGCTTTTGATAGGCTTTGGAGAACGCTATAGTTAATGCCTCAGCTGGTGCATGTAGCGTTGCTAGGTAATAGATGATGGGCTACGGCTTCTGTCGTAGTGAATAATACGAGTTTAGGTGTTCTATCCTACAAGAAAATACCAGACCAGGACCGTTTAAAGTTCGGACCGGAACGAGCCAAGAATCATAAAGTGGCATGCCTCAATCGTGTGACTTTGAAATATCTTCCCATGATTTCCAATCTGCATTGTAATCCGCCACATCTATTTAACTTGATTATAGTTGCTGTAAAATTCTACTGGAAAGGGCATATGTCCATTGCAAGCTGCAACGTAGCCCCATTTTAATATATGCATATATCACGTGACTTTATGCATATAGGGGTTGGATGGAATAGGGGCGCCGTGAGCAGCAATCCTGGGCTGAGCCTTTTTCTTATGTCTAGTATTATTGGTAAAGTCTGCTTCATATTTAGAGAAATGTAGCATTCTATTTCAATATCTTAGCTTCTAAAGCATTAGGGTATCCTAGTGATAGGACGCGAGAGATTCCGCCGATATTCGGAAATACGACTGAACGATAGTAGGGTAACCTGAAATGGTGCTGCGAAAGCAACATGGGTATTTCTAATCATGGTCAAGGTAGAATGACAGCCAGGATCACTAAATATTGTTCAGATAAATATGCTTCGGACTTATCGTATATTCACCCTCTGGTAATATCCTCTGGCATCCCCACACAACCAATCATAGAAACTCTCTACAAAATGTTTTAACCCCGCCCAGCTCTACCTACCTACCAATTCCTCTCATATCCAAGGGGTAGGACACTCGTCAAGGGTAACGGTGAGTGAAAGCATCTCATAATAATGTAAAGACTGTCGTATGACTTTTCAATCAACGATGCTAGAAGTGTTTTTGCGTTGTCTCTCAGCCTTGCATTCAGCTTGAAGTCTTTAGATCTCCACTGGGTTCCCGTTTTAAGAGAGTGTAGCCCTGGACTGTGACAGAACATAAAGTCGCTTTTTGGTTTTTGAACATGAATGAGGACTGGAAGTAATATTCCAGAAATGATTTTTCAGATCTGGATTGAATTATTGACATAGTAGCTAGAATTCAATGCTCTAAGATAGAATGTGATTTCAACGCCGATCGTTACTTAGTACACGTTCGAAAGTGTATGGAGAACATTCACATGAATCAACAAGATGTAAAATGTAATCTTCGCGTAATATCGCCGTGGGGCGTTAGGAGTAAGAAGATAAGTAAACTATGAAAGTTGGCGCTGTAGTCACAACAAGTATTCCCTATCAAGAACAACCCTTCAGCAGTTCCCTTGCTCAAAGTATTAGGTTACTCGAGAGAAGAGACATAAGAAGAGTGAGTACAATCGAAAACGAGTGGTTTGGGGAGAACCTTTGAAGAAGAAAGTCGAGTGATTCAATTAAAAACTCAGCGAATTCGTTAGAAGTATTATTTCAACCTCAGGAACTGTATTGGTGGTAATGTGCAGGAAAACCATGCTAGTCCAAGATATTTTATAAAAGCATATAATCAGGTGGATATCTGCTGTTATCAACGCCAAATCCCATTCCAAACGCCGCAACACCGCCATCGTCATCTAATCATCGTCCACTGGCATCTCATCATCAATGTACCGTATTAACGAGATACGCATCTCTGTGGTATCATTTCCCCTCAAAACATCACTGATGAAATGCGCTTCAACCTGCATCTGCACCATTTCTAAGGCTCCTCTTAAAACTCCACAAAACATGTTCGAGTACCATAGCTCATCTTGTGCACGTCCGTCATCTGGTAGTTCCACGAAGTCGGCGAGAGGGTTTTCCTCGAAGATAAGAGAGAATTGTTTACTGTCGCTTGTCCAGTTTGTTATCGTGGGAGTTATATTAAGGAATATTTTGAATCCCACCTGTTTACAGTAAGTAATTTGTTGCTGGATAGAGGTGCTAGGAATGTGTCCTGAATTCACGAACTTTTGATATCATTTCCGCCGTGTCTTTGAAGTTCGCACATCTCTTCATTGTGTTCGATTTTGCCAGGTAGTCTTCAATGAGCCGTAGCCCAATGTTGTAACCCATTTTGTCAAGCTGTTTGTTGACTTCAACATAATCGCTCTCGTAATCTTTGCATAGTTGGGCAACCATAGTTCCATATGTAAGAGTCACCAATTCGGCATTGACTTTATCTACTCGACTCCTGGTCAGGTATCAGATTAGTAGCTTCTAAGAAGCTTCAAGTAGGCTACTTACTTCCACACTCTATTATATTGTCAGCGAGATAGGAGAAAGTGTTTAGCTGAGCTTACTCTTCGCCCATACGGGCTGCCTTGGCTGAGGCCATCTTTTATTCACTGAACTTCCAGGCCTTTTGGATCGTAATATTGATGTTCCAAGAGCACAGTTAAAAGATTTGGTGCTTATATTGTTGATGCATCGAGGGCTTTGACAAGTGCTTCACTGATGATCTGTGGTGGGGCGGCAGAAACCTCCCCCACCTCACCGCCTTAAATTATTGAGTTTGGGGCCTCATGGTTTGCGACATGATCAAAAACATACGGACACAAGCTTTATAGAACAATTTCAAACCTCCGCACCAAGAGCTTCTCACAACTCACCGCAGTCATGGCAGGAGAAAAGCGTGCCGCGTCAGGATCCTTCAGCAGCTCTTCCCAAATGGTTGTGAAAAGACCAAACCAGGGAACGAACTCAAGCAAGGCTGTAGCTGTTGTCAATGGATCTGCTGCCAATGGCGCACTTGTTCAAGCTGTATGTATATTTTTTGGCCATTTGAGCAAGTTGCTGAGCAGTAAAAAGACTCCATACTGATACGCGTGGTTTAGGTACCACGAACGAGTGGGCTACATGCACCTGTTATGGAATTAAGTGGTCATTCTGGAGAGGTATTTTGCGCAAAATTCGAAAATAATGGAAACTATATTGCTTCTGGGTCAATGGATAGATCAATCAGTAAGCTTTACGACGTTTGGTGATTTCGCTACATAAGCTAACACGGAACGCAGTGCTTTGGAGGACATACGGTCAATGTGAGAATTATGGAACTCTTACTGGACACAAAGGCGCAATCATGGATTTACACTGGTCGCGCGACTCATCTATACTATTTTCGGCATCTGCAGATATGCACTTAGCAAGCTGGGACTTAGAGACAGGTTCAAGGATACGGCGCCATGTTGGACACGAAGAAGTCATCAACACCATGGACATAAGTAAGCGAGGAGAAGAGTTGTTGATTAGTGGGTCTGACGATGGCTATATTGGCATCTGGGACCCCCGGACAAAATCAGCTGTCTCGTTCATCGAGACAGACTTCCCGGTGACAGCTGTCGCGTTAGCTGAGGCTGGTAATGAGCTTTACTCGGGTGGTATCGATAACGACATCAAAGTTTGGGATATGAGGAGCAAAAAGGTGGTGTATTCGATGTTGGGACATACTGATACCATCTCATCTCTTCGGGTCTCGCCGGACTCACAGTCACTGCTGTCAAACTCAATGGACTCGACAGTTAGAACTTGGGATATTCGACCATTTGCTCCTACAGAGAGACACATCCGCACATTCGATGGAGCCCCCGCAGGCTTAGAGAAGAATTTGATCAAAGCTAGTTGGGGTTCTGATGGGAAGAAAATTGCAGCTGGTGCTGGGGATGGCACGGTCGTGGTTTGGAATGCAGAAACTGGAAAGCTAATGTACAAGCTGCCAGGTCATAAGGGAACTGTCAACTGTGCAGAATTATCCCCATCCTCTGATCCCTTAAGTAAGTCGACTCTCGTCACATCTTTAAAACCACAATATTAACAGCCCATTAGTTTTGTCCGGCTCATCGGATCGTAATCTACTTCTTGGCGAGCTGAAATGATATCCTTTATGTGGCCGGTTCAGGAGTTCTTCTGGGAGGATTAAATACGACGTTGTTTGGCGTAGGATACGATCAAAAGCCGCCGAGACTTTGACGAGTTGGCTTTTCGGTGGCTACATTAAGCGTGGCGTTATCTCATATGGTTATCCGAGCCATCTTGCTACTGCGGTTGTGTTTTCTCAATGAGAAACTGGGGTAAACCGTCCCGAGCGCGCATTCGACGGATATATTACCATGAACATATATATCTTCGCCACACGACATGCGAGGGACGAGTCATTGTGCAGAAAGGGTTTCCATTTGAGAAATCCACGGGCCGTAAGTGTAAATGTGTATATGCTGCATGAAGTGCAGGTAGAGCCGCCATATGCAGGCGCAACACAGCCTCTCCAGTGCTTTTACACGGTATAAGCTTATACGCTGTAAAGCTGGAGGCTCGCAGCTAGTGACCAATACAATCAATGCGTTTCAGCTCCGTTCCTGTTACTTCTATACACAAAATATTCCGTGCCACAACATGACATTTGGTGATGGTGGTGATGGTGGTGACGCTGTTCTCGTTTGCTTCTCGTCGTCGCAGGTTGATTGGTGGATGGCCCCCATACAGCCAACCCATGCTGGTTTTTAAGGGGGAACGGAAAACAAGCTTCACCCTAATGAATCCTCCAACACTGAGAGTCTGAAACCAAACCCGCACGTCCAACGAACGAACCACATCGTCGTGCTTTGGGGGAATTCCCCCTGAATGGCACATCAATGGCACATCACCGCCAGGGCAATCTTCCCCTTGCCCTGTCCAAAGGGGGTTGTTTGCCTACGGTATTTTGGGTGTGCTACCATTCTGAGACAGCTCCTGCTGGGGGTTGCTGGCCATTGATTGGTCTTGCCTTGAACACCCGTCTATTTCCAACACCTCAACTCTCGCATTTACGGTCTCGGTCGTAGTCTTACCGCAACTCATATCTGCTTCCCTTTGTTTTCATTTTT
>Ga0247737_1001449_pt1 | contig 10224 bp, 9 predicted proteins | sample UWRJL028104C2_FD_180937 | JGI IMG/M metagenome (GOLD analysis project Ga0247737, IMG submission 180937) | Plant litter microbial communities from Arlington Agricultural Research Station in Wisconsin, United States - UWRJ-L028-104C-2 | ecosystem: Environmental > Terrestrial > Plant litter >...
GCTGCCCGTCATGGTTGGCATCGAGCTTCGCATAGGCCTTGCGGCGCTGGGCGAGATATTCCTCGCGCGTCACCTGCGCGTCGCGGTCCTTGTCGTAGCGATCGAAGCGTTTCTGTTCGCGCGTGCGCGCGCTGGCTTCGGGCACATTGTCGGGCAGGCCTTCGTCCTGCGACGCGACCGCGGCGGGGGGCGGTGACAGCGGTGATGGCGGGCGCGCCTTGCCGGTCGACAGCATGACCCCCGCGGTGACCAGCAACAGCGCCGAAGCGCCACCCGCGACATAACGCCACATCCCCACTCTCCTTCCCGATCCGTGTCGGGAAGCTATCGTCTTCTAGCGGCCGGTCAATCGGTGGAGCAGCAAGCGCGCCACGCGCCGGGGAGCGCCGGTCGGGATCGGCTGGTCGAACGGAATATCGAGGTTGAGACGCGCGATATGCGCCAGCGCACCAAGCGGCCTCGCCTGCCGGCTCCACGTCCGGCGCGTCGCCTGGGCCAGCGGCGCGGCGGCGCGCGCCAGGACATGGTCGGCAGTAGCCCGGTCGCTCAGATGCCGGGCGAGATCGGCCAGTGCCCATCCCTCGCCCGCCGCAATCAGCGGGTCGGTTTCCGCCGCGCCGAGCAACAGCCCGGCCATCTCGAACAGCTTGCCGCCACGCCGCGCGGCATGTCGGGCGATCGCCTCGTCGTCCAACTCCGGTTCGAGTAGTTCCTCCCAGCCCTCGATCATCCAGGCCAGCCGGGCACCGGAGACACCGTTCGGCACCACATCCCGTGCCAGCGCCTGCAGCACCGGCTCGGCCGGCGGCGATGCCGTATCGAGCCGGGTCAGCGCCTCATGCCACCAGGTCAGCCGCATCTGCCCGACCATCGGCTCGCGTGTGGTGCGCAGGATGGCGGCAAGGCTGTCGTCGAGCGCGAACAACGCCGCCAGGCCCGGCAGCGCGGTGCGCGGCGCATAAGACAGGGCGAGCGCCCGTTCGGGGTCCTGCCCCCCCGCCTCGCGGCTCATCGCTACCCGCCCGCAAAAGAGGAGGGTAAGCGCGGCGTTAACCATGTCGCTTGAACCGTAATTATCTCTTCCTCCCGCATACTGCATCGACCGGGGACTGTTTTCATCGGGTGGGGCACGCGAATGCTGGGGAAGAAGCCGAAGATGCTAGCGAAGCCGCTTGGCTTTTTGAGCCGGTTCGCACGCGATGTACGGGGCAACACGCTGGCGATCATGGCGATCGCAATGGTCCCCCTGGCGGGGCTGGTTGGCGGCGGTATCGACATCAGCCGGATGTACATCACTAAGACGCGGCTGCAACACGCCTGTGACGCTGGCGCGCTCGCCGGGCGCAAGGCGATGGGCGGCGGAATCTGGTCACAGAGCAACGGCATGCCGAACGCTACTGCGGTTAAGTTCTTCGACGCGAACTTCCCGGTCAACGGCTATGGAACCCGAAACCTGACAAAGGCCTTCTCGGAAAGTGCCGGCAAGGTATCGGGCGCGGCGTCGGTCGAGATTCAAATGACCCTGGTCAAGGTCGTTTCCAAAGACTGGGCATATGCCAACCTGGCGGTCACCTGCGATGCGGAAATGCGCCTACCCAATACCGACGTCATGTTCGTCCTCGATAATACGGGGTCGATGGGCGACACGCTCAGCGGCGACACGTCGTCCAAGCTGGCGGGCCTGAAAGTGGCCGTGAAGTGCTTTTACGAGATCGTGGCCCGCGAGGACACCAATGTGGATTGCGACGGCGGAGCGCCGAGCGGGGGCGTCGGAAGCCAGGTGCAGGTCCGGTTCGGATTCGTGCCGTATGACATGAACGTGAATGTCGGGAAGCTGTTGCCCAGCAATTGGTTCCCGGACAGTTGGACCTATCAGTCACGCGAACAATCGGTGATCTACGGACAGTGGAATAGCTGGCTCGATTCGGGCGGAAACCCCTCCACGCGCAATGCGGGCGCCTGGAGCGGCTGGACCGACTATGGTACAGCAGTGACCGCCAATAACAGCACCGCGTGCAGCAACGCGCTCAGCATTCCGGCGGATCAATATCCTACGGCAGGGGCCGCAAGCAGTGGCAGCAACGAGAGCGACACTGACTTCAGAGCCTATACTGACCTGACGCAGAGCAATTATCAGCGTTCCTACAACAGCTCTACGAAGCGTTGCGTGATACAGGTTCGCACGCGTTCAATACAACGCCGTGCGACATATACCAAAGTCTCGAGCACGACGCCCGGCGCCGTGGCAGTGCCTGCTTGGCTGTACAAGCCTGTAACCATCAATTTCGCAGCGATGAAAAACGGCTTGGGCTGGAACGCCCCAACCGCCATATCGCTGCCGATCGGTGACAACTTCACCAGCAAGACCGTCACTTGGGACGGCTGCGTCGAAGAACGAGAAACGGTTCGCCAGGCCAGCTACAGCCCGATCCCGTCGGGCGCGAAGGATCTGGACATCGATTCCGCCCCCAGCGCCTGGGATGCCACCACGCAGTGGAAGCCGACGCTCAACGACGCGGAATGGGTGCGTCGCACCACTTACAGCAACAGTTCTGCCTACAACCAGAATGCCATCACCACCTTCACCAATTTCACGGGCAAGGGATATAGCTGCCTCAAGGAAGCCAAGAAACTGCAACAATGGCCGGATCCAGCCGATTTCGACGCCTATGTCGACAGCCTCTACGAGAATGGCGGTAATACCTATCACGACATCGGCCTACTCTGGGGCGCCCGCCTGCTATCGCCGACCGGACTGTTCCGTTCCGAGAACGAATTCGCGTCGGGCGGTGGCGAGATCGAGCGTCACCTGATCTTCATGACTGATGGTGACGCCTGCACGTCGGTGTCCAACTATCAGGCCTATGGCATGGGGTGGTTCGATCGTCGTCAGACCGATGCAGGCTCCGCACCGACGGACGGCTGCACGACCTCGGGTACATTGACCCAGCAGGTCAACGCCCGGACGGCAGCGCTCTGCACCGCGGTCAAGAACAAGAACATCACGCTGTGGGTCATCTGGTTCGGCGTCAGCAACCCGACGATTGAAGCCCAGATGACAAGTTGCGCCACGAGCGGCCGCTTCTTCTCAGCACGGAACTCGGTGCAGCTTCAGCAGACCTTCAGGTCGATCGCCAACCAGATTTCGCAGTTGAGGCTGACGAAGTGAGGTGCGCGTTCCGAACTTTCGGCAGGGACAGGCGGGGGTCGGCGGTTGTCGAATTCGCGATTATAGCCCCCGTCATGGGCCTGTTGATTCTCGGCGCATTCGACACTGCCCACTCCCTCTACATGCGGTCGGTATTGCAGGGGATCGTCCAGAAAGTGGCCCGCGACTCCGCGCTCGAAGGTGGCACCGTGGCGGCTCAGCAGACTGCGCTCGACAACAAGGTCAGGGCGTCAGTCCGTGCGATCGCGAACAACGCCACGATCGATATCACTCGACGCTTCTACCGCACCTTCTCGGCCGCTGCTGCCGCGCAGGCCGAGACATGGACCGATACCAACGCCAATGGGACTTGTGACGCAGGCGAACCATATCAGGACGCCAACAACAACAATAACTGGGACGATGACGGCGGCGACAGTGGCCAGGGCGGCGCGAAGGACAAGACTGTCTATACCGTCGAGATGAGCTACCCCCGCTACTTCCCCCTGTACCGCCTCATTGGCGGGTCTAACACGACCAGGATCAGCGCAGCGACCGTCCTCGCCAATCAACCCTATGGCGACCAGGGAAGTTACGGCACGCCGACCGTAAGGAATTGCCCATGACTGTTTCCCTCCCAGGCCTCGCCACCCGATTTCGCGACGACAAGAGCGGTCTTGCGTTGCTCGAATTCGCCTTCATCCTGCCGGTGTTCCTGACGATGACCCTGACGGGCGCGGAATTGACCAACTATATCACGGCAAAGCTCCGCATCAGTCAGTTGGCACTGCATATCGCCGACGATGCCGCCCGCATGGGAAGCGGCAGCCAGTTAGCCTCCAAGAGGATCACTGAGGCTGACATCAACGACCTGTTTACAGGTGCGCAGATGCAGTCGGGCGAACTGGACCTGCAAAAGAACGGTCGCGTAATCCTGACCGATCTCGAACCGACAGCGAACCCCAATACCGCTGGCACGTACAAGATCGGCTGGCGTCGTTGCTACGGAGCGAAGACGACCTATGCGCGACAATATCCCGCCAATAATACCACAACGGGTCTGACCGGGATCGGACCTGTGGGCCGGCAGGTGACGGCGCAGGATGACAACGCGACGATGTTCGTTGAAGTATTCTACACCTACGTTCCCCTGGTGGGACGTGGCACCTTGGCGCCGACCACGACATTCGTCGAATTCGCGTCAATGGCAGTCCGCGACCGGCGCGATCTGAGCGATGACAGCGCAACCACCAACCTGCACCCCAACGGAGTCTATAGGGTACCGGGCGTCACGGCCTCCACCTGCCCTGGAGGCTGAACCGGGGCATCAGCCCCGGTACGTCACCTTCTTCACCGCCGCGACGATCTTGTCGGCATTGACCAGCGCCAGCTTTTCCAGATTGGCGGCATAAGGCAGCGGCACGTCCTCATTGGTCACGCGCAGCACCGGCGCGTCGAGGTCGTCGAACCCCTCCTCCATCGCGATCGCGACGATCTCGGAACTGATCGAGCAGGTCGCCCAGCCCTCTTCGACCACCACCATGCGGTTGGTCTTCTTCAGGCTCTTGAGCACTGCTTCCTTGTCGAGCGGACGCAAGGTGCGAAGGTCGATCACCTCCGCCTCGATGCCCTCGGCCGCCAGTGCCTCGGCCGCGTCGAGCGACAGCCCGACACCGATCGAGTAGCTGACGATCGTCACGTCCTTGCCCTCGCGCATGATCCGCGCCTTGCCAATCGGCAGGACGTAATCGTCGAGCGCCGGCACCTCGAACGTGCGGCCGTACAGCAGTTCGTTTTCGAGGAACACGACTGGATCCTCGCTACGGATCGCTGCCTTGAGCAGACCCTTGGCGTCCGCCGCATCATAGGGCGCGATCACGATCAGGCCCGGCACGCTGGCATACCATGGGCCATAGTTCTGCGAATGCTGCGCGCCGACGCGCGACGCAGCGCCGTTCGGCCCACGGAACACGATCGGGCACCGCATCTGGCCGCCGGACATATAGTTGGTCTTGGCCGCAGAGTTCACGATATGGTCAATCGCCTGCATCGCGAAGTTGAACGTCATGAACTCGACGATCGGGCGAAGACCGCCCATCGCCGCGCCCGTGCCGACACCGGCAAAGCCATATTCGGTGATCGGCGTGTCGATCACGCGCTTGTCGCCGAACTCGTCGAGCAGGCCCTGGGTGACCTTGTAGGCACCCTGATATTGCGCGACTTCCTCGCCCATCACGAAGACGCGGTCGTCCTTGCGCATTTCCTCGGCCATCGCGTCGCGCAGCGCTTCGCGCAGCGTGAGCTTCACCAGCTCGGTGCCGGCCGGAACTTCGGGCTCGGGCGCGCTCGTCTTGATCTCGAGCGGCTCGGGCGTAGCGGCGCTATCCTCTTCTCCGTCGGAAGCGACGGGCGCAGCCTCGGCGGGGGCAGGCGCCTCGGCTTTGGCCGGCGCGGGAGCAGCGGCAGGGGCAGCTTCCTCGCCCTCGACGTTCAACGTAGCGATAACGGTACCGACCTTCACATTGTCGGTGCCCTCGGCGACCAGAATCTTGCCGATCGTGCCTTCGTCGACCGCTTCGAACTCCATCGTCGCTTTGTCGGTCTCGATCTCGGCCATGATGTCGCCGGACTTGACCGTATCGCCTTCCTTGACGAGCCATTTGGCGAGCGTGCCTTCCTCCATCGTCGGGGAAAGCGCCGGCATCTTGATCTCGATCGCCATCAGTATTTCTCCACCAGCACGTCGGTGTAGAGCTCGGCTGGCTCCGGTTCAGGCGTCTGTTCGGCGAAATCGGCGGCTTCGTTCACGACCTTGCGGATCTCCTGATCGACCTTCTTGAACTCGTCTTCCTGGGCACCGAGCGCTTCGAGCAGCTTCTTCACATGCTCGATCGGGTCGGACTTGTCGCGAACGGCCTGAACCTCTTCGCGGCTGCGATACTTTGCAGGGTCGGACATCGAGTGCCCGCGATAGCGGTACGTCTTCATCTCGAGAATGATCGGGCCCTTGCCCGCGCGGACCCAGGCAAGCGCCTCTTCGGCCGCGCCGCGACAGGCCAGCACGTCCATGCCATCGACCTGGATGCCCGGGATGCGGAAGCTCTCGCCGCGGCGATAGAGCTGGTCCTCGGACGAAGAGCGGTTGACGCTCGTGCCCATGGCATACTGGTTGTTCTCGATGACGTAGATGACCGGCAGCTTCCACAGCTCAGCCATGTTGAAGCTCTCGTACACCTGGCCCTGATTCGAGGCGCCATCGCCGAAATAGGCGAGGCACACGCCGCCATCGCCCTTATACTTGTGGCTGAAGCCAAGCCCGGTGCCGAGCGAGACCTGCGCGCCGACGATGCCGTGGCCGCCATAGAATTTATGTTCGACGCTGAACATGTGCATCGAACCGCCCTTGCCCTTCGAGATGCCGGCCTGGCGCCCCGTGAGCTCGGCCATCACGTCCTGCGGCGGGATCCCGCACAGGAGCATATGGCCATGGTCGCGATAACCAGTGATCACGCTGTCCTTGTCGGTCAGCGCCGATTGCAGGCCGACCGCGACGGCTTCCTGGCCGATATAGAGATGGCAGAAGCCGCCGATCAGGCCGAGGCCGTAGAGCTGCCCCGCCTTCTCTTCGAAGCGGCGGATGAGCAGCATCTGCTTGTAGAAATCGAGCAGCTCTTCCTTGGACGCCTCATAGGGCTTGGGTTCATCGGGACGCTCGCGATTGGGCGTCAGGGGCTCGGCTTTACGAGCAGCAGGGGCTTTGGCCACGTGAGGCAAACCTCGTTTCCGTAGGGGAGGACGGCGAGCCTATAGGCCCGTTTCATCCCGGACATCAATCGCCCCGGGACATGAGAAGTTTCATACACCCAAGCAATCGGCGATTGCTCCCCGAATGATCGGCGGCCTAAAGCGCCGTGCAAATGGATTCGCCTACCCACCCATTCCGTATTGCCAACTTCCGCGCTTATTGGGCGGCCCGCTTCTGCATGACGCTGGCGCAGAACGGCATGATCATCGTGATCGGCTGGCAGACCTACACCATTGCGCGCGAAACGATGTCGCCTGCCGGCGCCGCGGCGCAGCTTGGGCTGATCGGCCTGTTGCAGTTCGTACCGCTGTTCCTGTCGACTCCGATTACCGGCTGGGTTGCGGATCGTTTCGACCGGCGCTGGATCACGCGGATAACGGTCTCGCTGCAGATTCTCTGCGCCTTCATCCTCGCCATGGCGACCTATGAAGGCTGGATGTCGCTTCCGGTGCTGTTCTCGGTCGCGGTACTGCTGGGTTTCGGCCGCGCCTTTGCCGGCCCCGCCTTTTCCGCGCTCGCGCCAAATCTCGTGCCCCGCGAGGTGCTGCCAACGGCGATCGCGCTCAGCTCCATCTCGTGGCAGGTCGGCACGATCATCGGCCCGGCGATCGGCGGCTTCGCCTATTCCATCGCACCCTCCGCCGCCTACTTCCTGGCGACCGCGCTGTTCAGCGGCGCGTTGATCTGTCTGCTGGCGATCGGCCCGGTCCCGCGCACCATCGCGGTCAGCACCGCCCATCCGCTGAAGCAGATCGTCGACGGCCTTGCGTATGTCTGGCAGAACAAGATGATCCTCGGCACGATCACTCTCGATCTGTTCGCCGTGTTCCTCGCGGGCACGAGCGCGCTTTTGCCCATCTACGCGCACGACATTCTGAAGGTAGGCCCGCAGGGCCTGAGCGCGCTCGCCGCGGCTCCGGCGGTCGGCGCGGCCATTACCGCGCTGTTTTTCTCCTTCCGCCCGCTCAAGACCAATGTCGGGCCCAAGATGCTCGGGTCGGTGCTGATCTATGGGTCGGCGACGGTGATTTTCGGCCTGTCTACATCGATGCCGCTTAGCCTCATCGCCCTGTCCATCGCCGGCGCGGCCGACATGTTTTCGGTGTATATCCGCCAGTCGTTGATCCAGCTCCACACGCCGGACGACAAGCGCGGCCGGGTCGGCGCCGTGTCGCAGCTGACCATTTCCGCATCCAATGAACTGGGCGAAGCCGAATCGGGCTTCCTCGCCTCCGCGCTAGGGCCCGTCGGCGCCGTGCTGGTCGGCGGCGGCGGGGCGATCGTGGTGACCATATTATGGACCTGGCTCTTCCCCAGCATCCGCAACGCCCGTACATTCGACGCGCCCGCGACAGCGCAAGATGCCGCAGATATTGAGATGGAGGCCGCACGATGAAAGCCAACACGATCCTCGACACGATCGGCAACACCCCGCACATTCGGGTGCAGAAGCTGTTCCCGGGCTCCGAAGTGTGGATCAAGTCCGAACGTTCCAATCCGGGCGGTTCGATCAAGGATCGAATCGCGCTAGCCATGATCGAGGCAGCCGAGCAGTCGGGCGATCTCAAGCCCGGTGGCACGATCATCGAGCCGACCAGCGGCAACACCGGTGTGGGCCTTGCGATGGTGGCCGCGGTGAAAGGCTATAAACTCATTCTCGTCATGCCCGAGAGCATGTCGCTCGAACGTCGGCGCCTGATGCTGGCCTATGGCGCGAGCTTCGATCTCACGCCGCGCGAAAAGGGCATGAAGGGCGCAATCGAGCGCGCGCTCGAGCTCGTGTCGCAGACGCCGAATTCATGGATGCCACAGCAGTTCGAGAATCCCGCCAATATCGACGTTCATGTGCGCACGACCGCGCAGGAGATTCTGAACGACTTTCGCGATTCGCCGATCGACGTGATCATCACCGGCGTCGGCACCGGCGGCCATATCACTGGCGTCGCCGAGACGCTGAAGAAGGAATGGCCGCACCTGAAGGTCTATGCGGTCGAGCCGCAGGCCTCGCCGGTCATTTCGGGCGGCCAGCCCGGGCCGCATCCGATCCAGGGCATCGGCGCGGGCTTCATTCCGGCCAATCTCCATACCCAGGCGATCGACGGCGCGATCGAGGTGGACGCGGCGATCGCGAAGGACATGGCCCGCCGTGCCGCCCGCGAGGAAGGCATGCTGGTCGGCATCAGCTCGGGCGCGACCCTGGCAGCGATCCTGCAGAAGCTGCCCGATCTGCCTGAGGGTGTCCGCGTGCTCGGGTTCAACTATGACACCGGCGAGCGCTACCTCTCCGTGCCGGACTTCCTGCCCGAAAGTTAATCTCGCGCTCACCGTCCGTTTCGGCTATGTATCGATGGTCGACGCGGGGGCGTTGCGAGGGGTCGAACATGCGCAGAGCGATGATTTGCGTCAGCGTGATGCTGGCGTTGTTCTTGGTCTGGCCAATGATCTTTGGGCAGCATGGCGAGGGCGTCGCGTCAGCGGCTATCGCGACACGAGCAGTTCCGAAGCCCGTTCCCGCCGTCGCCGTGGCGACGGTGATCCCGATTCCCGCGAAGGTGAGCTTGCCGGCCGCGGTCGCTCCGAAGAGCTGTTACAAACATTATCAGGCAGCGGTCCAGCAATGCGCCAGGGGCAATCAGGCCTGCGGCATCAACGCCGCGGATCAATGGGATCTTTGCGAAGCCACGGGATTTTGGCCGGAATAATGCGCAATCGCTACCCCGGCTGCGATTGTCGCGCGGCCGTCCGCTTTCCGCCCCGGGTCATTCCCTGAGCCGATAGCTCGCGCGGTCTGTGCCAGCGCCGACCCGTCTTCGTCAGTCCGGCCTCGCCTGCCCGGCCAGCCGCCTCACCGAGGTCCGACGAGAGGCCGTGCTCATGCTTATTCATGCGCTCGCGACGTTCGGCCTGTCCCGAACGACGAGAGTCGTCGCTCGAGCCAGGCAGACGGCCGCCGACCTGCGACTCGGAGACCGACAGCTGCGCGGTGGGCCCGACCGCCGCCCCCGGCCACCCACGCCCTGTCGCTCCAAGAGACGTCCGCGAACCATTTCGTGTCCGAAGCGTTCTGGGGTAAAGGCCCCCTCCTCATCGCCGCCAGGAGCCGCTCTTGCCCCCTCTTCCGCGCCGCTCCCCTCCTCGCTGAAATCGCTCGCTCATGTCCCATCCCTCCACCCCGCCGGGCAATTCCGGTTTCGGACTGAACCTTGTGCTGTTGCTGGTCGCGATTTCCGCGATCGCGGCACCGGCGCTTGTTGTGCGCAACGCCCCGCCG
>Ga0247737_1001450_pt1 | contig 10219 bp, 10 predicted proteins | sample UWRJL028104C2_FD_180937 | JGI IMG/M metagenome (GOLD analysis project Ga0247737, IMG submission 180937) | Plant litter microbial communities from Arlington Agricultural Research Station in Wisconsin, United States - UWRJ-L028-104C-2 | ecosystem: Environmental > Terrestrial > Plant litter >...
AATCCAGTCAGCTTCGTGAGACGCAGGGCTCGGAGATCTCGAGAAGCTCGCATCCATTGACGATTTTGACGTTTCAGGTCACGCCCAACAATAACGTGTCACCTCGGAACCTGTCTTTATAAAATCAAATGCAAAGCCGCCAAAAATTGTTTACATTATTATGGGTAGCGTAAAATTCTGTGAAACCCCCTTCACTAACAAACAAAAAAGGTTGAGTATGTTTAAAATTAAACTAAAGTGGCCACCGGAAAGCTTCTCCTTATTGCTTTCCATGGGTTCTTGGCGTGTTATCTTCCCGAACTTCTAGCTTTTTGGTCACAAGTGAGGGCAGAATTGGCTACGATTCAAAATTAGAATTGACCCAACCTACTCCTAAAAAATATATCGCTTGTCCTCCGAAAGATCTCATAAACCAGCATCGCAGACGCATACTTCGGTATATGTCTCCACGAAAGATCGCCAATCAGGGGCCGGCTTAGCCTTGATGCATACCCTCCTTGCTCAAAAGCCAATAGGTTTAGCGATATGTTTGATTTTGGTTGACAAATAGGGGTGAATGAGGTTATCAAATAAGTAAAAAGAAAGGAGAAAACATAACTTGATGAGACAAACTTGGCGAGAGTATGTCGCTTCTCATTAAACTATGTTGCTGAATACTGAGCCGGCTTAAGTTTCAGGTCCCAAACGCGACTGACCGAACAAATCAGGACGAATACCCGGATTTAGGCCCCCACTATCAGTCGCCGACGTCGTTTCTTTACCGCCACCATAACCACCAGCACTGCTCGACTCACGCTCCCACGTTGCAGCTTTCTAGGCGTCCCAGTCGCTCACGCTTAGCACTATAGCACTACCGATATTAGGTCGAGGTAATGGGAACACACGAACGGGACCGTGGCATGCCCCGATACTGATCCTGACTACCATGAGCATCCACATTATTTTTGCATACGGACGACTAGGAGCTATCGAATTGAGAAAATGACCCTCACCTTCGACTTGTGTGCTCACCTCACTTGGCATGCATCAATGTTCGGCTCTGTGGACTACAACTCACAACAGGGTATCCCACTATACAGCATGATAAACTGAACCTTATCGCTTGTGGTAATATTGAACTTGGATGTGATACAAATTTGGCAGCCTGTAGTTCAGCAAAATGAAGTCAAGCCAGTGGCTAGACAAGATGCCTCTCACTAGAATGTAGCAGGCTGCTACGACGTTCACCCGGCAGCACTCACTGACGGACTAGCGTCAAACGCGACACTCTTGGCATTTTAGCATAAGCACAGGACGATAAATAGTGGTGTGTCGCGCCAGCTGACAGTGAGAATTTTAGATAAACACCGGGCTTGGAATGAACTCAGCACCCGAGAGAATGGTCTCGCGTTCGGTCAAGGCGTTAGTCTATTTTTACAATGCACAATTATCTCTACAAGGTCTTGAGAGCTTTTAGAATCGTGTGAAGAGGAATCCTTGAAGGCATCCAAACTAGAAGATTCTTCACTGTTGAACGTTCCCTGTTCAAGTGGCCGCACCCAGTGATTTCTGATCACAGCGAACAAGGTTAATCCGATACCGAGACACACAACCTGCAACACACTCCCCGAATTGGGAAGGGGTTAGACATGACACATTACCTCTCAACATTCACTTTGAATGTCGACCCGTCAGATATCTTGCTTTTTGGTTCCGCAATCTCACATCTGGAACATCCCGATGACATGGTCATCATCTCAACCTCAGCAGAGAGTCTCCAACGACATCTCGATACACACTTCTAGCTCCCTTCACTGTTTCCAAATCAATGCCCAACAAATTCCCTTTTCGGATTGCGTCAAATATGTTGGCGTTACTTTTCAATGAACGGCAAAAGATTACTTTGCATCACATTATACAGAGAAACTCATGACCACTCATAAGAACATTGGAGCTCTCTTTGCCCTGGAATTGTTCATTGGCTGCAACCGCATCCCTCCGTCAGTAGCCAGAATGCTCTATTTTGCTCTGGTCGATTGTCATCTTATCCATGCTGCCGATATTGCACCTGATGTCTCCCCTCAACTTCTCGCTAAATTCACGGATCTGCAAAAGCGGTGCCTTCGTAGGATTCTGTTGATCAGCAAACACTCGGACATTGCTCCTCTGTACACTGAGACAGGAGTCATGCCGATAGCGCCCAGAAGAGTACTTTTGGCTCTTCGATATCTCAACTACCTTGTCAACCTGCCTCACGAAAACTATTCCTCCATTGCCCTTCAACAGTCTGAAGTCTTGCGGAACAGGAACTTGCCCTCCTGGTTGGCCGACCTCAATGTTTCCCTGCGTAATGCCTCTCATGGTACCCTTTTCTTACCGCCACTAAGGGCTATCAACCCTGTTGAAATCTCTCGTCTCTCTTCTGCACTACAAAAACATGTTTGGTCACATCTGTACAACGGGATCAAGTCAAATCGCCGGCTATATCTGATCCACGACCGCCTGGAGCCACTGCCTGATGGCTCATACAAACATATTGCATCCAAGCTTTGCCATTACCTTGTGCAAGTTGCACTCCCGGATCACCGTCGCTGCCTATCAAATCTACTATTCGGATTTTCTGCTTTCCGCTCGTTATCCCTCCATGGTGTTTCGGAGAATGCAAGAAGTTGTCGGGTTTGTAATGACCATCGCGAAACACCCGAGCATGCGTTGCTACAGTACCCACTGTCTTAGGGGTCTGTCAAATTCCAACCCGTTCTTCGCTCTTCTTTCTACCCACCTCCTCTTTCACTGCTGTAAGATACTTCGCCACCAAGCTCACCAGCAGCCAGATTGCCGTGACATCCACTGCTTACAATTCTCTGGCGACGCCGTTCCCAATGTCCTCACCCATCGCTGCTCGCGGCCACACCCGTCCCTGATCTTGGATTCCTACGTGTGATTTCGTTGTTATTACAGCCTGAGAGGTGAGGAATAATTTCCGCTGGCTACGTCCGAGTCCTCACTGATCCGGACTTTTGAAGCCACATCTTTGACTTGCGTGGACGAAAGCGAACGACTGGAAAAGCAAGGTACCCGGCCCCACTTAGCATTGCGTGTGTATATGTAGATCTACCACCACTTCTGTCCCCAGTGATATTCAGCTGATGCCGTTTACTTCATCGCTTATGAATTATCTTAATTCAGTCCGTAGATCTGCTTCAGCTCTTCCCGTCGATGCTGCCGCATATTTTTGACGTCTATATCTGTGTGTATTCTTTCGGTGTTAAATTTTACTTATATTTAATATCATATGGAAATCGTGCCAAAGGAAACTTCGTGTTATCAGAGTCTTAGGTGACCCTCCAAGTACCAAGGGGATATCAGGTGCCAAAGTAATACGATCTCAATTTTTGTTTAGACACTCATCTTGGTGGTCCCTTTTTGTATTGTTTTGTGGTGTCTTTCGGCTCTATATTGAATCTTTAAATTGATATTGTCGTGATCTTCAGATCTACAACAGTGTCAATTTTGTGATGGACAGCCTACATTTTCAGTGTATCCATGTAAGGCTCTTGGCCATGCACCTCCGCAAAAATTTCCATAACAACAATCCACTATGCTAGTCGTTCCTGATTAGAGTCCTTTCATTTCGCCGTCATGCATGACATCCTCAAAAATAAATATGTCTCAAGGATTTCAGGCGGTAGTCATCAAGATAAACAAGGCAGCGAGGCGGTAATCTTGTTATTATTATTAAGCTGACACTACTGGCAGGCAACTATTGTAGGACTTGAAAAATGTACTAGAAAACCCTTCAAACATGCTTCCCATTTTACAGCCACCATGTACAAACCAGGACTGGACGGAGGTGCAACGTTGAACCGAAAACCAACAGGAGTCAGTACTATTAGCATTTTTTGAAAGTACCCGCCCCGCTTCGAGATATGTTTTCGAGATACCGCTCTAGATTCCATATTTGGGGCGGATAGGCATCACAGATCCTTATGAGCTTTAATTTAACCCGGAGCTTCTATAGCTTTCGATGCTCGCTTTGCTGACTCTAGTGGCGGTCTAGGCTTGCTTCATTGCGCAAATTGACTGGCTTGTAGTAGCCAGTGCAGTACCACGTGCACCAAGTTGCCGCACCTCTCAAGACCTTAAGTCACCCTGGAATCGAGAAAATACAGACTTTATTTACACTTAATGTAAAAGAGGAAGTCATCAACAAAGATGTATTTCACTCTCAAATTCTCTCAGGGACACAATACTGACGACGATTAAGCCTCCGATGAGCATTTTACTTCAAAGTTCATTCTACTATCAAATCTTGACATGAATTCTTTTTTTAAAAAAATCATATTCTAATACCTGACAAGTGGGTGGGAGACAGGGGACAGGGGACTAAATCCGTCCAAACCAGGTAAACCAGGGACATGGGACGGCCGAATTGAACGAAAGGGTACAGTACCAACCCCTATGGGATTGATGAAATTTGAGAGTTGTAACCACCCAGCATCCAATAAAACCACAGATCCAGCACATATCTATAGTCAAGCTCAAGGCGTTGTTCCAATGGGGTGTGCGAGTCCTTCAAATGCAATTTTGAGGATGCTAGAATGCTTAGGTAGCTAGTCAAATGTTTAGCTTACTTCAGCAAGCCAGAGTAGCATTCAGCTAAGGTTTCAGATCTTCAGAGCTGGACGCCAAACTCCAGAGTTTCGGATTTACTGGGAGAGCCACGAGCCGTGAGCCGGGCTATAGGCAGGAATCCTTCGGCATGTTGCTAGTTCTACAACCTTCGGCAGCCATGCACAGCGCTAAAGCCAGACAACCTCATCGTTTTTTAATTTGTAAAGTTTATGATATGTATGTCTTCCTGAATCATTAATTATTAGGTTAGACCAACTTCAAGTCTCCAACATCGGTCAAATGTCGGGGACCACCTTGAAATAGGTGCCACCTATTTCAAGGTGGTCCAACAATATATGTAAGTGAGGGAAACTGCAAGTCGAGAGGTGAATAAAAGTCCGCCGACGCAATGCAAGGTGGAGGAGAGGTAATGCATAAATAATGTTCTCCGATGAAGTAAGTGGAGATGATGAACGCGCTAGTGATGAATAGAATGAGTGATGATGGGATACAAATGGTGTAAATACTTTGTGTGTGGTAAATGGGGGGATGTGGGACAAAGACGATGATTATATGTGACGAAATCGAGTCTAATAAGTGACATATAGCTAGCTTTCGATGCAGGCCATACTGTTGTTTTGATGGATCAAAGTACATTAATTAGCATAGAATGAGTATGGATAAATTACAGTAAGTAATGTGGCCTCATTTACATGCATTTATCCATCTCCTTTCCTTGAAGAGCATGTCCCATCCATCCAGCATCCATCTTTCTCTCCATAGTCGATACTTACATTGTCACACCCCTCCTTCATCCTTCAATCCTTCTACCTATCCATTCACATATCCATCCATCCATCCATTCATCATCCATCATCCATCCATCTATTTATCTCTCTTGGTATTTCCTTCCTCCTTCATGTCGCGTGAACTACCGCATGTAGCCGCCCGTAGCTATTTTTGTCTAGCGGATTTGGTATGTTTTCGTGGAATATCAGATCGCCCCTCTTCTCGAGAATATTCCAACTCTAGGATATTCAATCCCTCATGAGTGTCTAAAATCATGCAGGTCAGATCTCGTATCCGTAGTCCCAGTTCTGCTCTCTGAAATATTGAATACTACTAGGTCCCCAATACTTATACAGTGATAGATAACATCTAAATTTCATGCCACAGAAGGTAATATCTGCATCATCTGTGCGGCCGAACTTCTTAGAGAGGTGTACGAGTAAGCACTCAATGACTCGGCAAGTAAGTACCACATCAATTAGCCTGGTCATACTCCTCACTCCAACCCCATAGCTGCGACGAATCTCGGATCACATTTCGTGGACATTCGACACCATATAGCATCTGACACTCAGAAAGTATATTCACAATATATATTAGGTACTAGAGGCATTGTTTCTTGTGAGAAGAAATATGTTCACTACATTTAACAGCTGCTGTCGTCCTCGAGGGTTTGCAGGTACTGAGTATTTATGATCAGGCTGTCTTACTATTTCGCCCGTCGTCTGACTTTTATTTCTGCCCCATTGACCTACAACGCAAGTGATATATTCCTCAAGAGAATGAATTTTAATGCTCAAAGTTCGCTTTTTTGGAAAGAAATGGAGAGGATTTGAATTTAGAGGCAATTTCGAATGTTTTACGCACACCGGAATATTCGGGCCGAGAGTCGGCGCACGCGCGCTAAACGTAGGTCGCTGAACATCTCTTGAAGGGTTGTATTGTGCCATTTAGGATTCCATGGGTCCAATCTAAGTATAAGTATAATCATAAGGCACTGGCTGTACTCAAGTTGTGTACCAATTAACAGGGGCAACCTCCCCGTCCCATACGGCCTGCTCCACGCGATATTGGTGACTGAATAATACAGAGCAATATGACAAACAAAGATTCAGGGGGTCGCACGCTTACCCCGAGAACTGCAGGAAAATGTTGAAACAATTGAAAAGCCATTATCGATCTAATATTCTATGAAAACATACCAAATCCGCTAGACAAAAATAGCTACGGGCGGCTACATGCGGTAGTTCACGCGACATGAAGGAGGAAGGAAATACCAAGAGAGATAAATAGATGGATGGATGATGGATGATGAATGGATGGATGGATGGATATGTGAATGGATAGGTAGAAGGATTGAAGGATGAAGGAGGGGTGTGACAATGTAAGTATCGACTATGGAGAGAAAGATGGATGCTGGATGGATGGGACATGCTCTTCAAGGAAAGGAGATGGATAAATGCATGTAAATGAGGCCACGTTACTTACTGTAATTTATCCATACTCATTCTATGCTAATTACTGTACTTTGATCCATCACTGTGCCAGCCTCTGGTGAAACATCGTCGATGAGTTGATACTGCGAACCATTTTGTTGGGATCACGGCCACCCATAGGTGTTGCTGGCAACTTGGAGAGGCGGGCGAGGTGGTGTGAGTAAATGATAGGGAAGGGGTTGGAATCTTGAGTTGGATTTGGCAGAGTTGCAATTCGAATTCCTTTCTTTGGTGCACCTGGTCTTTCAACGGAAGGCGATGAGCCGCCATTGTTCCCAAGCTTGGAATGGATGAAGCCGTACTGGATGTTAGCACTCTACTTGCACTGTGTTTAGTTAGATACGAAGGAAATGTTGTAGTGGGGTAGGGTGGTTTGTGCTCGTAAAAGTCAATCTTTACCCTATCTCATAAATTGAACATCCCGGTTCAAAAATTCTCACCTCTTCCTCCCCCAATTTGACATATGAACAGACAGAACTATACTAATATATAATATATATTAAAAGTACTCAAAATACCACCTCACTCATCACCTGGTAGACAACAGCTGTGCTTTATGCAAAAAAGCGTTGGCTTTCCAGTAAGACAGAGCCAGTACACTGCCACATTCTCGGCGCTAAAATGATATGCGCTCAGCGCTCGGCGTTCACCTTTTCAACGCGTGCCATCTGATTTAAGCCATGCAGGACAATCTAGCGTCCAAATTTGCTTATTTGCATTCATTTGCAAAATATGTTTAGTTAAAGAAAGTATAGGGTAAGTAAGTAATGGGTGTTTGAATATTTTAGGCTTCTCAGACGCATTTTTGGGGAGCCAAACATGTATTCAGTACTCAGCCCTGGTCAAGCTGATCCTCTTCGCCCAAGCCTAACATTAATCCAGACCTCAATCAATTTTTTGTGATGCTTATCAGTATTTATGATACAGTTATTGTAGCTTCTCAGCGGTGGACATAAGCCTGAGGTTTATCTTCAATCCGATGGTACTACCTTTTCACTCGTGGATTGCTCGCAATTCCAAATTTCGGAAGCTCGTCGCTCAACGGTGTTTTCGGAACTTATTAGTAGCAAGCTCGGCAGCTGCGCGTGTCTTTGATGGACTCGCCCGACGTTTCGTGTACGCATGCTATTTAGATGTAGATATCGCATATAATCATAGCTACATCGTTTGTACCAGCACTCGTTTGCCATGAAGTCCCCCGACTTCCTTGCTCCCCTCGTTGATCCTGCATCCCGGATTTCAATAATGTTTAAATGGTAATATCATACAGAGTGGTTATTGAGTGATTAGAAGAGGTTCTCATGTTGGGATACTACTAACTCCGCTGGCATCTAGAGCATCGCAGGTTGTAACTGAAACGTTAGCCCGACTTTTAGCTAGAGTATCACTGCTATTTGGTTATAATCCCCTTCTGGAGTCTGATTGTCACGACCTGTGATTCGTGCACCAAAATGCACTAGCTCGATATATTTCTCAAGCTCTAGGGAGGTGACTGTGGTAAGTATCAAGGTGATTCTGGATAGAGTAAATATGAACAGGTCAATGGCAGTATACTAACAGCCAGATCCACTGTGGCAGTTGGAAATTGCCAGTGTGAAGTCGAAAAATGGTCCTGAGCTCGATTTGCTCCCAAAATTGTGTTGCACTCTGGACATATAACATAACCAATGGACGAAGGGGAACTTGGCGAACTTGAAGAAAGACGCTAACATACTTACCTCCCGAAGGGCATCGTGAAAAATTAGCAGCTGAAGCACTAGCTAAGGTTCGGCAAACGGCCTGGCGAAAGTGGCACAAGGAAGCGGAACTATGCAAGGCATACAATCAGGTGTTGCTCTAGAGGGATCCCGTCTCTGAGATTACCGCAGTAGAACTCAATAACAATTCCTGTAAGCCAATTCAACGAAACAATCGCGACCGGGGTGCAAATAAAATTTCCAGAGGCGTAGAGGACTATGCTTGAAGAGTCATTATTTCAGAGCAGAAAGCAAACGACATGCGTCAGTCAAATCAGTGTTCGACGCAAAGGGAGAGAGATAGCTTCCAAAGCCCAAAATAAGTTCTCCTTTGGAGATGAGGAAGACGATTAGGAAGAAAGTAAGAAAAGACGGAACATATGGAGTGCATTTGCTTAATCAGAGGACATGCAGTATCCGGAGCCATACCACCAAGGAAGTGAGATCGATGGCCCGCAGTGACGATTTAGAAAAAAACCTACTGTCGAAATCCCAGAGAATATAACGATATCGATACTTCCTGATCCTGGCTGGTCTGACATGACACTTTGTACAGAATGAGATCTAAAGTTGCCGAATTTGTGAGCTGCGAGCGTGTCACATATGGCCGCCACGAGACCAACTCAAAACTCGACTATCGTTTGAAAGCTTTAGCGTGTAGCTGAGAACTCCTGCGTCCACCAAGAGGAGCAGAAGGCCTCTAGAACAGCTCCGTAAGCAGCTAGTAGGAGATTCACGGTACGATATCTTTTCATTAGCGGCAAAGTGAGACCTAAAACCGAATATCAGAATCTGTGATATCTTACCACAAATAAAGGGTGACAACTAATGATGTCATACGAAGAGCTCATCCTATGCAGCTCTCAACTCCTATTCGGTTTGAAGGAGAATGACCTGGTAGCTTCTGGAGTACTCCACCGTCAAAGGCCCTATGTATTTTCTGGATTCCGAACTAGAAAGATTTTCGATCTCGTCTTTGATACACAAAAAGTATAACACCTCCACAAGCTGTCCTTTGATAATTGAAGGAAACTGCAGGGGGGGCGTCGAGTTATCGCCTGCTGCGTCGTTCTGCTGCAGTAGGTACCCGTCTCATTTATGACGCTGGTCGGAATCACAAATATTGAGCCGTCTTTCTCCAACGTCAGGGGCACGGATAGCGGGAAATAGCAACAAAGATAGTGAGAAGATCGAAGATCCTGCGACTTCACGAATTTCGGGCTCAAGATATCCCAAGCCGATAGCAATTCTGATGTCAACTATTGAAGCTGAGAATATTAAGCAGAAAGCAAGATAGGACGGAACATAACTGACCTAGATCGCCGTCTTTTTGCACGTTCTCTATATCCAGCAGATTGGATGGCAATGGTCATCTCCTTACGCCAAATGAAGTATGTTTACGTATTAAGAGGGAACGGAATCTGCGAAATCTTACAAGCAGGAAAGTGAGATCGAGGAGCCACAGTGACGATTTAAAATAACATACTTACAACATCTGTTGCCTTCGAGATGAGTACCCTCATCTCAAACCGCCAGCAGCCTTCAAACGTCGATCATCCACCCTGTAAGTTGTAAGTAAGACCCAATGGACACAATGAACACACA
>Ga0247737_1001451_pt1 | contig 10213 bp, 7 predicted proteins | sample UWRJL028104C2_FD_180937 | JGI IMG/M metagenome (GOLD analysis project Ga0247737, IMG submission 180937) | Plant litter microbial communities from Arlington Agricultural Research Station in Wisconsin, United States - UWRJ-L028-104C-2 | ecosystem: Environmental > Terrestrial > Plant litter >...
ATGCGGGAGGGGGAAGGGGACGGGGAGGGGTATGCCGGGCCGTCGCCTCAGGATGCGGCGGCGCTGGCGGCCATTCTGGAGAAGCTGGGGGAAGCTCGTGACGTCGGGGTTTGAGGTCCAGAACCCCTCCACCGCTTCGCGGTCCCCCTCCCCATCGCCAAGCGGCGACAGGGAGGAGACGGCCGCAACCTTGCTCCAGGCGGCGGCGACGCAGCACGGGCGGTCGTCGCTCGCATGGAAGCTTTACGCACATGGCGGTCAGCGGCCGCCCGCCGGTGGATGGCGGACCTGGGTGTTTCTGGGCGGGCGCGGGGCGGGGAAGACGCGGGCGGGGGCGGAGTGGGTTTCCGATGTCGCGGCGAGGCTGGGGGCCGGGGGGCGGATCGCTCTGGTGGGGGCGACGATGCACGATGTGCGCTCGGTCATGGTCGAGGGGCCGTCAGGGCTGATGAACCTGCCGTATCGGACGCCGCCCCGGATGGAGAGCTCGCTGAGGCGGCTGGTGTTTCCGGGTGGGGCGGTCGGGGTGATGCTGTCGGCGGCCGAGCCCGAACGGCTGAGGGGGCCGCAGTTTCATGCCGCCTGGGGGGATGAGTTCTGTGCGTGGGAGAAGCCGGAGGAGGTGCTCCCCATGCTGCGCATGGGTCTCAGGTTGGGCGCTACCGCTCGGCTCGCGGAGCCTCGCTGCTTGAGCGCGGACGGCGTGCGCGACGAAGAGGCGCCGTGGGTTCCGAAGCTGATGCTGACGACGACGCCGAAGCCGCTGGCGGTGTTGCGGCGGGTGTTGGCGGAGGCGGACTGCGAGCGGACGCATGCGGCGACGGGGGCGAATGCGGAGAACCTGGCGGAGGGGTTTCTGGAGGCGATGCAGGATCTGTACGGCGGGACGCGACGGGCGGCGCAGGAGCTGGACGGGGTCGTGCTGGAGGCCGAGGGGGCGCTGTTCACCCACGTCGAGATGGCGCGGGCGCGGATGCTCGGGCGGAGCTGGAGCCTGGGAGGCGTGCGCGGCGGCTACGAGCGGGCGGTCGTGGCGGTGGATCCGCCGGTCGGGACCCTGTCGGGCGAGGGCGGAGACGCCTGCGGCATCGTGGTGGTCGCGCGGGCGGCGGGGACGGCCTGGGTGCTGGACGACCGCTCGGTCAGGGGGCTGTCGCCGGCGGGGTGGGCGGCGCGTGTGGCGCGGACGGCGAAGGACTGGGAGGCGGCGCTGGGCTGTCCGGTGCGGGTCGTGGCCGAGGGCAACCAGGGCGGGGACATGGTCGAGGCGGTGCTGAAGGGGGCGGGGGTGACCCAGGTCGTGCGGCGCGTGCAGGCGCGGGTGGGCAAGCGGGCGCGGGCCGAGCCGGTGGCGGCCCTGTATGAACAGGGACGGGTCGGCCATGTCGGGGAACTGACGCTGCTGGAGGAGGAGCTGCTGGGGATGGGGGAGGCGGCCCAGTCTTCTGGAGGCGGCGGGAGCCCGGATCGGGCGGATGCGTTGGTGTGGGCGGTGACCGACCTGCTGATCGACGGCGGGCCGGCGATGCCGAGGGGGCGGGCGCTCTAGGGGTTTATGACTCTTTGTTCATGTTTTGGAGAGGGCGATTGCAGACCGGCGTGCGGTCGTTAATGTCCGCCGCCTCAGGAAAAGGACTGTTTTTCGCATGCGTCTTCGCTCCGTCTCGCTCGCCGCCCTTCTGGCCGTGATCGCTCCATCCCCCATTCTCTTGGCCGCGCCGGCCATGGCGCAAACCTCCGCGACGTCCGCCGCGACCACGCCGCAGGCCGCCGAGCTGCGCGCCGCGCCGGTCTCCGAACTGGTGTCCGAGGTGAACATTCCGTGGAAGCGGTTCACGCTCGACAACGGCCTGACGGTCATCGTGCACGAGGATCGCAAGGCGCCCGTGGTGGCCGTGTCGGTCTGGTACAATGTCGGCTCCAAGGACGAGCCGGCCGGATCGACCGGCTTCGCCCACCTGTTCGAACACCTGATGTTCGGCGGGTCGGAGAACGCGCCGGGGTCCTATCTGGGCCGGATGCGCAACCTCGGGCCGTCGAACCTGAACGGCACGACCTGGTTCGACCGCACCAACTATTTCGAGACCGTCCCGACCCCGGCGCTGGAACAGGCCCTGTTCCTCGAGAGCGACCGCATGGGCTATCTGCTCGGCGAGATCGGCCAGCCGGTGCTCGATCTGCAGCGCGGCGTGGTCCAGAACGAGAAGCGCCAGGGCGACAACCAGCCCTACGGCATGTTCGAATACGCCCAGCTGGAAGCCCTCTTCCCCGAAGGCCACCCGTATCGCCACTCGACCATCGGCTCGATGGCCGATCTGGACGCCGCCAGCCTGGAGACGGTGCGCAATTGGTTCCGCGAGAACTACGGCCCGAACAACGCCATCGTCGTCCTGTCGGGCGACATCGACGAGGCGACGGCCCGCCCGCTGATGGAGCGCTATTTCGGCGCCATCCCGCGCGGCCCGGTGAACACCCCGGCCGAGGCCGACGTGCCGACGCTGGCCGCTCCGATCGTGGCCACCATGCATGACCGCGTCGCCACGACCCGCCTGACGCGCAGCTGGGCCGTGCCCGGCCTGCTCAGCGACGACGCGGTGCCGCTGTCGGTCGCGGCATCGGTGCTGGGGGGCCTGGCCTCCTCGCGCCTCGACAACCTGCTGGTCCGCGACGAGCAGACCGCCGTCCAGGTGTCCTCGTCCCTGTCGGACTTCCACCGCATCGGCATCTTCGACATCTCGGTCAATGTGAAGCCGGGCGTCGACGCCGCCGAGGTGGGCCGCCGTCTGGACGCCATCGTCGCCGACTTCATCGCCCGGGGCCCGACCGAGGAAGAGGTCGCCCGCGTCGCCACCCGCTATGTCTCGGGTCGCATCCAGAGCCTGGAACAGGTCAACGGCAAGGCCAATGTGCTGGCCGAAGGCCAGCTCTATGCCGGCGATCCCGACCACTACAAGACCGAGCTGGCCGAGTACGCCTCGGTCACCCCGGCCCAGGTCACGGCCGCCATGCAGCGCTGGCTGACCCGCCCGGTGTTCGACATGACCATCGCTCCGGGCGAGCGCGAGGCCTATGAGGAAGCGGCTCCGTCGGGCGCCGCCCCGGCTCCGGCCGCCGAGATTCAGCGCGTCGCCCGCGACGCCATGCCGGCCATCGGCCAGGTGCCGGACCTGGAGTTCCCCGCCGTCGAGCGCGCGACCCTGTCGAACGGCATCAAGGTGGTCTACGCCCACGTCGACACCGTGCCGGTGACCCGCGTCGGCATCGACTTCGACGCCGGCTTCGCCGCCGACCGCGCCGACCGCCTGGGCGCCCAGTCCATGATGCTGGACCTGCTGGACGAGGGCACCACGACCCGCGACGCCAACCAGCTGGCCGAGGAAGAGGAACGCCTCGGCGCCTCGATCAACGTCGGCGCCTCGATGGACCGGACCTCGGCCGACCTGTCGACCGTGACCGCCAACCTGACGCCGTCCCTGACCCTGCTGGCCGATGTGGTCCGCAACCCGGCCTTCGCCCCGTCGGAGATCGAGCGCATCCGCGCCTCGCGTCTGTCGGGCCTGGCCAGCGAGAAGACCAACCCGAACGCCATCGCCGCCCGCGCCCTGCCGCCGCTGATCTATGGCGCGGACAGCCCCTACGGCCGGTCGTTCACCGGCTCGGGCGACGAGGCGACGATCACGGCCCTGACGCGCGCCGATCTGGTGGCGACGCACGACGCCTGGGTGCGTCCGGACAATGCGACGATCTTCGTCGTCTCGGACCTGTCGCTGGCCCAGGTGACCGCGCAGCTGGAAACCGCCTTCGGCGACTGGCGCGCGCCCTCGACGGCCAGGGGGACCAAGGACTTCGCCGCCGCCGACATGCCGGCGCCGACGAGCCGCATCGTCCTGATCGACCGTCCGCAGTCGCCGCAGTCGCTGATCTACGGCGGCGCCGTCCTGCCCGTCTCGGGCACGGACGACCTGCTGGCCCTGAACGCGGCCAACGTGACCCTCGGCGGGGACTTCCTGTCGCGGATCAACTCGGACCTGCGCGAGACCAAGGGCTGGTCCTATGGCGTGCGCGGCGGGGTCAACACCCTGGAGCACCGCGTGCCCTATATCGTCAACGCGCCGGTCCAGGCCAACCGCACGGGTGAATCCGTCGCGGCCCTGATCGCCCAGTACGACCGCTTCCTGGAAACCGACGGGGTTCAGCCGAACGAGCTGGAGCGGACGATCAACGGCAACACCCGGTCGCTGGCCGGCGGGTTCGAGACCTCGGGCCAGATCCTGGGCGCCCTGCGCTCCAACGCCCTGTACGGCCGTCCCGACGACTATCAGGCGACGCTGGCCAGCCGCACCCGCGCGCTGACGGCCGCCCAGATGGACGCCGCCGCCCGCCAGGTCATCCACCCCGACCAGTTCGTCTGGGTCGTGGTCGGCGACGCCTCGGTGGTCCGCCCGCAGCTGGAGGCCCTGGGCCTGCCGGTGGAAGAGCGTCCGGCCGCCCAGTAGGCGACCGGCCTCGGCCGAAATGAAGAGGGGGCGGCGAGCGATCGCCGCCCCCTCTTTCGTGGACCGCGGGCGTTACCGGCGTTTGGGCCGAAAGCGGACGCACCGAATGTCCGAGATGGGTGGATAGCAGCCATTGCGTCGGCGTCCGAAACCAGACCGCCTCGCAACAGCGTTTGACTGTTCGGACCATCATTCCGGCGCAACGATGGTCAGTTCAGGCCAGCGTTCCAAGGCTCGCGCGGTCACTCCACCCCAATCCTTGGCCACTGGGCGCAAGGGGTTGGGCCTGATCCTCAAGTCGAACACATCGTCCAAACCGAAGTGAGCCTCGACGGTGACCCTGTCGTCATCCTCCAGCCTGACCCCCACGGCGAAGGCCGGGGCGACAAACCGCTTCAGAGCCTCAGCGGTGTTTTCGACCGGCTCATAAGGCTCTCCGAATTTCTCTTCGAACCATTCTGAAACTCGGCGCTGGTTCCGAACTTCGACCCGGCTCCGAAGCGGTTCATCGAACGCAGTGGCCACGCGCTTGATCACGGCGTCTTCCGCATCCCACGACACATCTTCATCGAAGTAGCCGACGTCGAAATCCTTCACGCCATAACCCGGCTCCCGCCCGGTGACCTCGTTCCAGACGGCTTGGTAGACCGACCCGGAGAACACCAGCCAGTCGTTCAGGCCAAGGCCCCGGACGGTTTTGAGGACGGTCATGAGGTCCGCGTCCTTACGGACAATCTCCACCAGCCGTTCGACTTGCGCCCGGCGCCGCGCCACCTGAACCAACGCCGCTTGTTGCTCCACGTTTTCCCCTCCCCTCATGATCACGTTGACCGGAATGAAGGCGTCCTTTCGGGACAGTCGGGAGCCATCGTCGGTGTCCGTGATGACCAGCTTCCCATTGCGCCAGTAGTCCCAAACGAACCGCGCCAGTTCAGCCATGTTCTCCGCTGACGGGAGGGAGCCGCTATCGGCTGCGGCGAGGTCGCGCTGAATGTCGAAGTGAAGCCGCTCGTTGGGGAAATCGAGCCAGAACCGGAACGATATGAGTTCGTCTTCGGTGCTGTAGCTGACGACCAGCTTCCCGTTCTCTCCCCGGTGAAACTCATACGGGACCATGAAGCTGAGGGGCGCGTAGGGTTCCTTGTCGATGATGCCGATGGCGATGGTCGGGACGTTGATGATCGTCCCGGTCATTTCGTCGTTAGGGTCGGCCAGACGGGCGATGAAGTCTTCGCCCACGATCTTCCTGAACCCCTCCAGTTCGTAGAGGTGTTCGTTGTAGATCGTCCGCCCGGTCTTCACGCCTTGGGTCAGTTCGATGAACCGGATCGCCAAGTCGCGCATCAACGGGAGTTCGGCTTCGAGACGGCGGACGTCGGTGTAGTCGTCCGGGTCCACGATCACTCCGCTATTTGCGTGAGCGATAGCGCACCGGCCGGATTCGTAGAGGTAGGTTCCTAGATCGGCGTGTTTGGCCGACAGCGCGGCGGCGATCTGTTGCGCTTGGTGGTCCGTCAGATGCTTGGTCTGACGATTGATCCATTTGATCAGGTTGTTCGACCAGCGGTGTTTCGGCCGGAGTTCCAGAACCCGGAAGAAGCTCAGGAAGGCGAAGGCCGGGTGGTTGACGCTGCTACCCTCGCGGAAGAGCGCGAGCGCGAGCCGAGCTTTTTCGTCGCACGGTTCGGGAAGGTAGGTCAGATCCAGCCGCTTGGTGATCGATCCGAAGCGTCCTTGCCGTTCCCACGGGACGGGGTAGCTCCCGCCACCGAACCCCAAGACTTCGGCGCCGCCGCGTTCCACCCAACAAAGCGCGCTCAGGAATGTCAAAAGAAGCTTCTGAACGTCGTCGTGGATTTCGTGCTTCGCCAGGTTGATTGCGACCGCCGCGCCTTTGTCCTCTGACGCCGGGAGGATGAAGAGGTCACGATCCTTCCAGCGCACCTTCTGAACCTCGAAGGGCCATGAGATGCCGGTCTGGACGTTCAGCACAGACCACCGGCCGACCTCAGCCAGCTCTCCGACTATGTGATCTTTGTAAGGTCTGAGCGGGTTCATCGAACAGGCCTAACCCGAATCGTCGGTCGGGAAGGCCCGCGCTCCGTTCATGGATCGAACATTACGGACGTCCGCTATGGGTCGGAGCAGACAGTCGCCTAACGGTGGCAAGCGGACCTTCACGAAATCGCCCGAGGTCAGCGCCGGTTCAACACTCGCGTGGCAAAGCCCAGCAAGAACCAAATCACCATTGACGATGCTGTCACGCACGACGCAACGCCCAGTTCAAGCAAGCGCCTCGGGCCAACGGCCAGCTTCCAGAGCAGGATGGCTAACCCGGTCGCGGCGATCAGTAAGGCGATCACGCGGAACCACTTAAATGACTTAGTCAATTCGTGTCTGAGACTGCTCATACCGCTTTAGTTTGGCCGCGCTCGGATGTTACATCAACAGGCGAGCACGTCCGCTTTGGGTCGGTTTCGGTCTTGGACTTCGTCGCCGAAAGCGGACGTTGGACCTAGGCCGGAAAGCCGTCCCCGTCCATGTCAGCTACGGGTGGAAAGCGGACCTCGCGGCGACGCGCCTCAACGCCCGCGCAGGATGTGCTTTCCGCTAGAACTTATTTTCGTTCCTGACACGGCTGCGGTCGCTACTTCTCCCACTTCCCGGACTCGCACATAGTCGAGGCAGGGGGTTCCAGGATGTCGATCTTACGCAATGGCGTTGTCAGCCTGATGGCGACATGGCTGCCTGCGCTGCCTGCGCTGCCTGCGCTGCCTGCGCTGCCGTGGCCGCGCCGGCCCAGCCCTACCAGGCGCGACCTACGGGCGTCGAACAGGCCGCCGCAGATGCGATTTGGCAGTCGGAGGAAGACCGCTTTCTGAACAACGATCCTCCACCCGTCGATCCGATCGACCACCTGATATGGCGCGAAGTCCATTGTCAGTTTCTCCTGGGCGAACTGAGTGGCGACGCAGAACTGGACAAGGGCGTCGATGAGGGCATGGAGCAACTCCAGTGCCGAAAGGTCGTGGTCGATGGTCGAAGGCTCAGGTCCGCACCTGGCATTTCCCCGGAAGATACCGCGCGCCTCGATGCCTTGGTTGCAAGATACGCCTTCTGAGGCCAACCGACCTTCGCCCAAGCCTTACTAGCCCGAAGCCGACGTTCCGTGCGTCCGATACGGGTGGACAGCGGACCTAGGCTCCTGCCCGCTCAGGCTTGGAGCGGCCTGACAAGGTGGTCCAGCCTACGGCGACCGTAGCTGCGCCCATTACCAGGCCCAGGCCCAGCATGACGCCCAGCGGCAGCCCGCCCAACCGCTCAAAAGCCGCGCGACCCAAACCGGTGGCGGACATGGCTTGAAAGCCGATCATCTGGACGACGACCACCCCAAGCGCGACGCCCCAGGGGTGGCCGTGGCGGGGATCGCGCCGCCAAAGCCACAGCGCGATGAGCCCGGCGACCAGGTTGGCCAGTTGCACACCGCCGCCAAATACGAGGAAGTCCTCCGGTCCGCGGATGATGAGACCGGGCACAGTCTGGTTGAAGACACGCCCCAGCACGGGGCTGACCAATGGCAAGGCAGTCGACAGCATGTAGCCGGCGTGAAGCCGCACGTTTCGGCGATGGCGAAGCGCCATGCCGACCGCATAGAGCACAGCCCCAAATGCGAGCGCATCGAGCACGCCCAGCTTGAAGCCCCACAGGGCATAGAACGGATCACCATCGCGCGTGCCTATGGCCATCGAATGTAGGACGCCCATGGCCCCGGCGGCGAACAGCGGCGCGGCGACAAATGTCAGTCGGCCCATGAAGCGATGGGCCGCCATCTGACGCTGGTGCGGGGTCCAGCTCTGGGCCAGCAACAGCAACATCCAGAGCGTCGCGGTCATGCCGTGGATGTGGAACCCGGCCGAAGCGCTGTACAGCGCGCCGAAATAGCTGCGCCAGAAGGCAAAGACGGTCGCGGCGATCAGTCCGACGATGAACAGCCAAGCGTGGCGATACGGCATGCTTCCCCCCCGGAACCGACCGCCCACTATCTTGCCTCAAAGAGCCCTGTCTATCGTCAAACGGCGTTTTCCGATTTTCGGCGTGTGGAGTCGCACCCACCTGCGGCGGGCGTAAAGCTTTGAGATTTCGAGTGTCCGCTCTGGGTCGAGAACGGACATCACCTCAAAGCCGCGAAGCGGACGTTGCGGCGTCAGCCCACGAGCGGACATGTTGAACGTCCGAGAGGGGGGCGCGGACCCTCCTTCCAACGGCGTTGCGAGCGTGTATCCTGCGAGCTCCGGTTGTGAGGGTGTCCGATGAAGTTGCTGCGATCTGCTGGATGGCTCGCCGGGTTGATTGGCTTGATGAGCAGTCAGGTCCAGGCCCAGACGAACCTCCAGGTTCCGCAGACCCCGCCGGAAACCCAGCTTGACGAGATTGTCGTGACGGGCGGGCGGCTTCGGGCCCAGGCGGAGGCCTTTGTGGAGTCCGTGGCGGCGCCCCCCGAAGGGCGAAAGCTGGCGACCTGGAGGGGCTCGATCTGCGTGGCAGCCGCCGGTCTGGCCCCTGAAGCTTCGCAGGTGATGGTCGATCGCATCCTCGACTGGGGCCACAGCCTTGGCTTGCGCGTCGGCGCTCCCGGATGCCGTCCGAACATTCTGATCGTTTTCGGCGAAGACGGGGACCAGACAGCGCGTGAGCTCGTCAGGACCAGGCCGTCAGACTTCGATACGGGGATCGCCGGTATGAATGGAGGCAGGCGTGCGCTGCGCGCGTTCCAGACCTCCGGTCGTCCGGTTCGATGGTGGCATGCAAGCCTGCCGTTGGATCCGGATACCGGAGATCCGCTCGTGCGGCTTCGGGGCGAGGCGCCGTTCAGTGTGCGGGGGGAGATCACAAGGCCGAGCGATCTTGGATCCTTCGGCCAGATTGTCATGGGGTCGCGGCTCTACGACGACTCCATGGATGCCCTGCAGTCGCTCGTGGTGGTCGTCGATGCCCAGGCGTTGGAGCAAAGCAGCTTTGGTCAGCTGTCCGACTACGTCGCCATGATCGCCCTTGCCCAGATCGAGCCGGACCCTCGCCCAGCGGCGGCGTCCATCCTGAACCTCTTCAACGACGAGGGCTCTCACGAGCCAACCTTGACGTCATGGGACCAGGCGTTCCTGGAGGCGCTTTACAAGACCCAGTCGCGTAACGTGGCGCCGAACTGGGACGGAGATCTGATCGCCCAGGGCATGGCCCGCAGGCTGCAGCAGTCGACCAGAGCAGACCTGGATCCCTAGGGGGGCGGCCAAGCCGACGCACGCTCTCTCGACCGGCTGACGTGGTCCCTGGGAAGACAGGAGTCTCAGGCGGCCAGACGCCGCCTCTGGATCACGAGCGCCGCGCCGCCGGCCAACGTCAGTCCGAGCAGGATCGTCGCCCATTCAGACATCGTCGGTACGGGGGAGGCGGCGGGCGGGGCTGCCGGGACGATGAACTGGCCGAAGGCGTAAGGCACGCTTCCGACCGACAGGGTGGTGAGCACCGTGTCGGTGGCCGGGTCGATGACCGAGACTTCGGCGGCGCCCAAGCTGGAGACGTAGACGCGGGAGCCGTCGGGCGTGAAGGCGATGCCGGCTGGGCTCAAACCCACCGCCACGGTGGTGATGACGGTGTTGGCGCCCGTGTCGATGACGGAGACGAAACTGGCGCCCGCATTCGTGACATAGGCGCGGGCT
>Ga0247737_1001452_pt1 | contig 10211 bp, 8 predicted proteins | sample UWRJL028104C2_FD_180937 | JGI IMG/M metagenome (GOLD analysis project Ga0247737, IMG submission 180937) | Plant litter microbial communities from Arlington Agricultural Research Station in Wisconsin, United States - UWRJ-L028-104C-2 | ecosystem: Environmental > Terrestrial > Plant litter >...
CTATGTGCTGATACGCGCGGCCGAGGCGGCCGGACTTCCCGCAGGGGTGCTGAACGTGCTGACCGCGGATCGTGAGGTGAGCGAATATCTCGTGACCCATCCGGGTGTCCGCAAGGTGAGCTTTACGGGATCCACCGCGGCGGGGCAGCGCATCGCCCAGTTGTGCGGCGAGCGTCTCAAGCGGTTCAACCTGGAACTCGGCGGCAAATCGGCGGCGATCATCCTCGACGATGCGGATCTGGACATGGCCGTCGGTACGCTGCGCCTGGCCTCGTTCGCCAATTCGGGGCAGGTCTGCACCGCCCGGACGAGAATCCTCGTCCCGTGGAGCCGCTACGATGAGGTCGTGGCGGCTAGCGGTGCCATGGCTGCAAGCCTCAAGGTCGGTTCTCCGACGGACCCGTCGACCGATCTCGGCCCGCTCGTCTCGAAGCGCCAGCGCGACCTCGTGCTCGACTTGATCGGCGTCGGGGTCGCCGAGGGGGCGCGGCTCGTCACAGGCGGCGGCGTGCCCGCCGGCCTGGAGTCGGGCTGCTATGTCCAGCCCACGGTCTTTGCCGATGTCACCCCGGAGATGCGGATCGCGCGCGAGGAGATCTTCGGCCCGGTCGTCTGCGTCATTGGCTATGAAGACGAGGACGAAGCCGTGCGGATCGCGAACGACAGCGACTTCGGCCTGTCCGGATCGGTCTTCACCGGTGATGTGGCTCGCGGAATGCGCCTTGCGCGCCGGATCGAGTCGGGGACGTTCGGGATCAACACGTTCGGCAACGATGTCTGTGCCCCGTTTGGCGGGCTCAAGCTCTCGGGCGTGGGCCGCGAGATGGGCCCCGAGGGCCTGGAGGGCTATTTCGAATATCGCTCGATCCTTCTGCCAGCCGATTATGCAGGCGACGGCCGCGGCCTGTCGCTCATGTCCCTATCCTCCTGATTGGAAGAGGCCCTGATGACGGCAGTCCATAGCCTACCTCGTTTCGAACCGTTCGAGCCGACCTGGCGTGACGACGCGCTCGCGATATTCGAGGCATTGCGTGATCAGGCGCCGGTCTATCGGGCGCCGTCGGGCATGTATGTCGTCTCGCGCTATGAGACGATCCAGCAGCTGTTGCTCAACACCGGTGACTTCTCCAATCGATGCGTCGATCATGAAGCGCTTGGCATCCCGCGCAAGGTTGATGCCGATGCGGAGCCGGAACTGGCCGAAATGCTCGAGGCGACCTTCCGCGGCGTGCCGGTGGATCGCACCGAACTGAGCAAGGTGCGCACCGTCATCGGCTCCGACGGGGCAGAGCATCAGCGCCAGCGCCGTTTTCTCAATCGCGCCTTCTCCGCCCGCCGGGTGCGCGATCTGCGCGCCCGAATGGATATGCTGGCCGGCGAGGCCGTCGCGAAGATCGCGACGATGGATGCGTGGGATGCAATGGACGACCTGGCGCATCTCGTCCCCCGGCGCATCATCGGCGAGATCCTGGACGTGGAGCCCGAGCGCCACGGCGACCTCACGCGCTGGACCTCCGAAATGATGGCCGCGACCGCCGGCGCCCAGCGCAACACCCTCGCGGCGCGCAGGCGGCTGATGGACGTTCTCGCTGAGTTCACGACCTATTTCGTTCCGAAGATCGAGGCGAGGCGAGCCTGTCCCGGAGACGATTTCATCAGCGACCTGGTTCGCGGGGAGGACGGCCTCAACGCGCTCGAGACCCTGCTCACCATCCGGCTGCTCATGATCGCCGGGACCGACACGACCTCGGCGCTGATCGGCAATACGATCCTGGCGCTGGTCAGACGGCCAGAGCAGATTCAGATGCTCATCGACGACCCAAGGCTGATCCCCGCTGCCATCGATGAGTCGCTGCGCTACTGGGCGCCCTTCTACTTCCTGCTGCGCGAGACCACGCGTGATCTTGAGGTGGAGGGGGTCCAGATCCCCTCAGGCGCGCTCGTTGCCGTCATGCTCGCCTCGGCCAATCAGGATCCCGAGGCCTTTGCAGATGCACGAACCTTCGACATTCGTCGAGCCGACGGGCGCGGGCATATCGCCTTCGGGCACGGCGCCCATCGCTGTGTCGGCGCCCCTCTCGCCCGCGAGGAGGCAGAGGCTGTGCTGACCGCGGTGCTCCCCCATCTGCCCCGAGTCACCCTGTCTGACGAGCCACTCCAACTGTCCGAAACCCTGCTTCTTCAGGGTTTCCGACACATCAAGCTGGTCAGGAAATAGCAGCCCATGCAAACGACACGTGCCGCTGTCCTCCGGGAGGCCGGACAACCGCTCCAGATCGAGGAGCTCGAACTCCTCCCGCCCGGCCCGGGGGAAGTCCAGATCCGCGTGATCGCCACTGGTATCTGCGGCACCGACACCACCAACGCCGGCAATTCGAAGCTGCCGCTGCCGATCGTGCTGGGCCATGAAGGCGCCGGTATCGTCGAGGCATTGGGGGAAGGCGTCGGCCGGTGCGCCGTGGGCGATCATGTCGTGCTGTCGCTCATCGCGCAATGCGGCGTGTGTCGCTGGTGCGTGAACGGACAACCGCATCTGTGCGAGCCAGGCGTCAGGGCGCAGCGCGCCAGCGCACTTGCCGATGGCAGACCCAGGTTCCGCAAGGACGGTGCCGACGTCTATCAACTCTTCGGGCTCGGCACGTTTTCAGAGCGTATCGTCGTGCAGGAGACGGCGGTCGTCCCGATCCCCAAGGGGTTGCCATTTCCGGTCGCGGCCCTGATCGGATGCGGCGTGCTCACTGGCCTTGGGGCTGCACTGCGGACCGCGCCCGTCCAGCGGGGCGGCATCGCGCTGGTGGTGGGCTGTGGCGGCGTCGGCATGAACATCATCCAGGGCGCGCGAATGGCCGGCGCCGGGCGTATCATCGCCATCGATCCGATCGCCGCAAAGAAAAGCGTCGCGATCGAGTTCGGCGCGACCGATTTCGCGTCGCCGGGGGCGATGGCGGACAAGGTCGCCGAGGTGACGGGGGGCAGGGGCGTCGATGTTGCGTTCGATGTCGTCGGATCGAGCGCGACTTCGCGTGCCTGTATCGACCTGACGCGACGCGGTGGTGCCATCTGCGTCGTCGGATCCAAGGCCGAGGCCGAGATCAGCGTGTCCCCCGTCATGGACCTGATCCGCGAAGCCAAGGTGTTGTGCGGCTGTACCTATGGCTCCTCTTACGTGCTCCGGGACGTCGCCCAGGCGGTGGCGGCGCTCGCCAATGGGTCGCTGCATCTTGAGAAGATGATCTCGAATATGATTCGTCTCGAGGACATCAACCAGGGCCTGGACTTCGTTCGCTCGGGACAAGGCCTGCGCACGGTCATCGCATTTGAGGAGAACGACCATTCCGACAAGTAGGATCTGCATCGTGACGGACGCCGCCGCCGACCGGCTTTGGGCGCGGCTGTCTGAATACGGCACCTGGGGTGATTGGCTCTCGCACGTCGCCGAGAGCAATATCGAGGGCCATGATGTGCCGATGGTGCCGGTAGGCGCCGTCCGCGCGGTGGGCCCTCTCGGCAATCCCCGCACCAGGGAACAGCTCGTCGCCGTCGACGACATCGCTCGGATCATTTCCTATGTGGTGACAGAACCGCCCATATGGCGTTTTCCGGCGCGCCGTTATCGCGGCACCGTGCGGGTGATCGAACTGACCGATCGCGCCGGTTCAGTGATCGAGTGGTCGGGCACCTATGATTGTGATGCCGCTGACGAGGCCGGCATGAACGAGCTGCTGACAGGGTTGTACACCTCCTTCGCCGCTGGCCTGATCAAGGCCGTGTCGACAGGACCGGGCTGAGCCATGCTCGGCCGGAACGCCATCGACAGAGATCCATTTGCCTGGCCGCAAGGAACCAACATGAGTGCAGCGTCCGATCCGCTCGAGGCGGATTATGTCATCGTCGGGGGGGGCAGTGCTGGCCTCGTTCTCGCCAACCGCTTGACCGAAGACGGCAAGGCGACGGTCATGCTGCTCGAGGCGGGCGGCGAGTCCGGCGGGTTCCTCGTTCAGCTGCCCGCCGGCTATGGCAAGCTGGTCGGCAATCCATCGCACGACTGGATGTACGAGCAGATACCCGATCCCACGATCAACGGACGCCAGCTTCGCTGGTCGGCGGGCAAGCTCCTGGGCGGCGGCAGCTCGATCAATGGGCAGGTCTATATCCGCGGCACGCGGCGGGACTATGATTATTGGGAAGAATCGGGCGCCGCCGGTTGGGGGTATGCCGACCTCGAGCCCTATTTCCGCCGCCTCGAGCAATGGCGTGGTGCGCCCGATCAGATTCACGGGGAGTCGGGTATGCTCTCGGTTTCGCCGATGCGCGCGGAGCATCCGCTCTCCCGGCCGTTTCTGGAGGCATGCCATGAGAACGGCTTGCGCGTTCTTCCCCGCTACAATGACGGCGCGATGGAGGGCGCGTTCCTGACGGTAGCGTCCCAGCGGGACGGCTGGCGGTGCAGTACCGAAAAGGCCTATCTCCGGCCGGCGCGCGCGCGCGACAATCTCCAGGTGATGACAAACGCTCATGTGATCCGGATCAGGACGGTCGGGAAGCGGGCCGTCGGCGTGACGCTGATGCGCGACGGCGTGCCGAGAGAAGTGAAAGCACGCCGCGAGGTGATTGTCAGTGCAGGCGCGCTTGCCAGCCCGGCATTGCTCCTTCGGTCAGGCATTGGCGACGGAGCAGACCTACGGGACCTGGGCTATCCGGTCGTCCACGATTTGCCCGGTGTGGGTCGCAATCTCCAGGAGCATCCCAATGTCCGGGTCTCCAAGAAACTGGATATGCCGACGCTGAACAGTCTGGGCGGCTTCGCCCTGTTCGCGCAACTGCTGCGCTTCGCCTTTGACCGCAAGGGGGCGCTCAGCCTGCCGGTGGTTCACGCGATGGCGCTGGCCAGGACGCGGGACGATCTGCTCGAGCAGGATGTCCAGCTGCATTTCCTTCCCATGGCAACCGAGCCCGACCCTGCGACCGGACAGATCACCAAGGCCCGCGGCATGACGATCGGCGTCACCGCCTGTCATCCGAAAAGTCGCGGCCGGGTGACGCTGAACGCTGACGGCGATCCGTTGGTCGCGCATCGCTTCTTTAGCGATGAAGCGGATCTGGACACGTTGATAGGCGGTTGCGAGCTTGCCGAGCGCATCTTCTCCGCATCGCCCCTGGCTGGGCATGTCACCGGCAATCTGGGTCCGACCGAGGTGCCGGTCACCCGCGACGAATGGGTCGACTATATCCGCGCCACGTGCAGCGTTGCCTTCCATCCCGTCGGGACCTGCAGGATGGGCGATGATTCCGCGGCCGTCGTCGATGCCCAGCTGCGTGTGCGCGGGCTCGAGGGGCTGCGCGTCGTCGACGCATCGGTGATGCCCCGCATCACGAGCGCCAACACCAACGCGACGACGGTGATGATCGCCGAGAAGGCCTCTGACATCATCCGCGGCAGACAGATCTGAAGCCGGCCGATCGACGCCAAAGGCGAGGCGCTTTGCCTTCCGGTCAGCGCCGCTCGGCTCCGAGGAACCGGGCGGCATTGCCGCTCAGCAGCAAGCGCCGATCATCGGGCGACAGGCCGAGCGCCCTGATGCGGGCGAGAGGGTCTTTCTCGGCGATCGCGAAAGGCTGGTCGGTTCCGATGCAGAGCTGCCGCACGCCAAAGGTCGCGATCAGAAAGCGCAGTGTCTCGCCGTCATAGACGAGGGTGTCGTAAAAGAACCGCCTGGCGATCGCAGACGGCAACTCGGCGATCGCCTGCCGCACGGCCGGGCTTTCTCGCCAGCCATTGTCGAGACGCGGGAGGAGCAGCGCAAGCGCCCCGCCGCCGTGGCTGAAGGCGAGGCGTAGCCCGGGATGTGCGGCCGCGACGCCGCTCATGATCAGCGCCGTCGCGGCAAGTGCTGTCTCGCACGGGAAGATCGCCAGCGCATCGAGCGCGGGCGGCCCGGAAATGGGATAGCGAAGAACGGGCTTTACCGGATGCACGAAGATTGCGGCGTTCAGCCGTTCGGCTGCTTCGAAGAAGGGCCTGAAGCGCGCGTCCCCCAGAGACACACCAGCGATATTGGTGCCGATCTCGACGCCGGCGAAGCCGGGATGCGCCATGATCTCCTCAAGCGCTCTGATGGCGAGATCAGGGTCCTGCAGCGGGACCATCCCGAGTGCCGCAAAGCGCGCCGGTGCTCGCTCGGTCATCAGCGCCAGACACTCGTTCACATGCCCGGCGATGGACGCAGCGTCGCTCGCCGATCGCCAGAAGCTCAGTAGTTCCGGCATCGGTGAGAGGATCTGGCGATCGATCCCGGTGCGATCCATGGTCGCGAGGCGCAACTCCACGTCCCAGCAATCATTCGTGACTGTGCGAAACTGCTTGCCGTCGATGAAGACCTCGGCACGGCGACAGTCGCAGCAAGGCCGCACCTCGATCAGCGGCACTGACCCGGACATGCTTGCGGGAAAGGCCGCCGGGACGACGTGCGTGTGGATGTCCGTGACCCGTCGTGGCGGCTGGTCCGACACGCCGGCCTCAGCGCGCCGCGCTGACCATGTCGAGCGCGACATCGACGATCATGTCCTCCTGGCCGCCGACCATCTTGCGCCGGCCGAGCTCGACCAGGATGCTGCGCGTATCGAGGCCGTGATCGGTTGCGGCTTTCTCGGCATGCCGCAGGAACGAGGAATAGACCCCCGCATAGCCGAGCGAGAGCGTCTCGCGGTCGACCCGTACCGGGCGATCCTGCAGCGGGCGAACCAGGTCCTCGGCCGCATCCATCAGCGCCATCACGTCGCAGCCATGGTTCCAGCCCTTGCGGTCTGCCGCGGCCGCAAAGACTTCAAGCGGGGCGTTGCCCGCCCCCGCCCCCATGCCGGCAAGACTGGCATCGATCCTGACCGCGCCCTCCTGCGCCGCCACGATCGAATTGGCGACGCCGAGCGAGAGGTTGTGGTGTGCATGCATGCCGCGCTGGGTGCCGGGTTGAAGCACCTTGTCATAGGCGCGGAAGCGGGCGCGAACGCCGTCCATGTCGAGCGCGCCCCCGCTGTCGGTGACGTACACACAGTGGGCGCCATAGCTCTCCATCAGCAGCGCCTGCTGCGCCAGCGCGTCGGGCTCGATCATATGGCTCATCATGAGAAAGCCCGACACGTCCATGCCGAGGTCGCGCGCGATCCCGATATGCTGCCGGGATACATCCGCCTCGGTGCAATGGGTTGCCACACGAACCGAACGGACGCCGAGATCATAGGCGCGCCGAAGCTCGTCGACCGTACCGAGGCCCGGCAGGATGAGCGTGGTCAGCACCGAGCGCGTCAGCACCTCGGCGACCGCTTCGAGCCATTCCCAATCGGTGTGCGCGCCGAAGCCATAATTGAAGCTCGCGCCGGAGAGCCCGTCGCCATGCGCGACCTCGATGGCATCGACGCCCGCGCTGTCGAGCGCTTTCGCGATGGCGCGGACATGGTCGAGGCCATACATGTGACGGATGGCATGCATCCCATCGCGCAGCGTCACGTCCTGGATGTAGAGCTTCTGCGTGTTGACGTCGAACGTCATGCGGCGACCTTTCGCTTGTCGATGATCTTGGCGGCGAGCAGCTCGCCGGTGGCCTTGGCGGCGGCGGTCATGATGTCGAGATTGCCCGAATAGCTGGGCAGATAGTCGCCGGCGCCCTCCACCTCGAGATAGATCGAGGTCTTGAGGCCCGTGAACTCACCGCGGCCCGGAATCATGAGGGGATTATTGTCGCCGAAGCGCTCGAACTGCACCTGCTGCTTGAGCCGATAGCCCGGCACATAGGCCTGTACCTTGGCGACCATCTTCTCGATCGACGCCCGGATCGTCTCCTCGTCCGCGCCCTCGGACAGGGTAAAGACCGTATCGCGCATGATCATCGGCGGTTCTGCGGGGTTGAGGATGATGATGGCCTTGCCCTTGGCGGCGCCCCCGACCTCCTCGATCGCGCGCGCCGTGGTACGGGTGAATTCGTCGATGTTCGCGCGCGTGCCCGGCCCTGCCGAGCGCGACGACACCGAGGCGACGATCTCGGCGTAATGGACGGTTGCGACCTCGCTGACCGCTGCCACCATCGGGATGGTCGCCTGTCCACCGCACGTCACCATGTTGACGTTGGGCTGGTCGAGATTTGCGTGCATGTTGACCGGTGGAATGGTGAAGGGGCCGATCGCCGCCGGCGTCAGGTCGACCACCTGCTTTCCATCGGCGCGCAGCGCTTCGTCATGGAGCTTGTGCGCATAGGCCGAGGTCGCGTCGAAGACGATCCCGATCTCGTCATAGCCCGCAAGCGCCCTTAGGCCCTCAATGCCCTCATGCGTCGTGGCGACGCCGCGGTCCCTGGCCATTGCCAGGCCTTCCGAGGCGGGATCGATCCCGACAACGGCCACCAGCTCCATATTTTGCGGATATTTGACCATCTTGATCATCAGGTCGGTGCCGATATTGCCCGAACCGATGATCGCCGCTTTGACTCGCGTCATGACACTGTTTCCCTCGTTGCCGTGTGACAGGCTGTTGGCGTGGATGAAGGGCCGGCGCGCGCCGCCGGCACGCGGGGCGCAGCCTGCGGGGCTCCGGCCTGTTCGAGGATGGCGCGCGCCCGCTTCCGGACCGGCTCGTCGACCATCGCACCGTCGACCGCGACCGCGCCGTTGCCGCTGGCCAGCACCTGCCTTGCCCAGGCAATGCGCGCGTCGTCCGGCAGAAAGGCCCCGAGCACGGCCGATGCCTGTGCGGGGTGAATGATCATCTTGCCGCCAAAGCCGAGATGCGCGGCATGGCGGGCATCGTCGGCGGCAATGGCGGCATCCGAAATTTCGGTGGTGACGCCGTCCAGCGGCCGGGGCAGGTGCGCCAGGGTCGACGCGAGCAGGAATTCCCCCCGTGCAAAAGCAAGGGCGTCGCGCTGATGGCTGCATCCCAGATCGACGGCGAGGTCCACCGATCCGAATGCCAGCCGGGAGGCCGTGCCCGAGCCTGCCAGCGCACGGGCGTTCGCAAGCCCCGTCGCGCTTTCGATCAGAGCAATCACCAAGGCGTGGCGCGACACGTCCGCCAACAGGCCTGGGTCCTCTGCCTTGGATACCATGATCGCCGCGGGGCCGAGCGCACGCACCGCCTCCAGATCATCCTCATACCAGGGCGTGCCCGCCGCGTTGATGCGGATGATCACCGGCTTGTCGGTGAAGGCAATCGTGAGGGCTGCGCGCGCTGCGTGCTTCGCGTCCGCGGGAACGGCATCCTCGAGGTCGAGAATGATCGCGTCAGCGCCGCTTGCTCCCGCCTTTTCGAATCTGTCGGGCCGGTTTGCCGGCACGAAGAGCGGCGCGATGCAGGTCATGACGCGTGTCATGCCCAGCTGGCCTCAGCCTGCATCGCGATGGGCCCGTCCGGGTGCGCCGTCCATAACGGCCTTTGTCGACCGTCGCGCTTGCCGGCGCACAGGACGAGGTCATCGAGATCGAAGGCCGGCGACATGCCGCGGAAGCTGAACGCGTCGGGCGGCAGGCCTCCCGATGTGCGCGTCGCGAAGTGGAAGAGCAGGGTCGCCTGGAGCGGGCCCTGGACGACAAGCCCGGGATAGCCTTCGATCTTGGTGGCATAGGGGCGGTCATAATGAATCCGGTGGGTGTTGAAGGTCAGCGCCGAATAGCGAAACAGCAGTGCTGGGGTCGGTGATATCGTTTCACGTGCGAGGCCATCGGGCGCGGGCACCGCAAGCGCCGCGCCGCCGGGCTGGGAGGCATCGCGATAGACCAGCATCTGTCGTTCGCTGACGCGCAGTGCGCCCTCTGCCTCGATGCGGTGGTCCACTGCGACGAAGCACAGATCGCCGGTCCGCCCCTTCTTCAGCTCGATCTCAGCCACACGTGAATGTCGCCTGATGGTCTGCCCGACGAGCAGATCGCCGGTAAAACTCAGCTCTCCGCTGGCCCACATGCGGTGGGGCAGGGGAATGTCGGGCAGAAAATCACCGCGCGCCACATGCCCGTCGGCGCTCAACAAGTCTGGGCCCACAGCGGGCTGGGCAAGGCAGAAATGGATCAGGCGCGGCGCGCGCTCGCCTTCCCTTGGCGGCTGGCCCGCTAGATTGAGCGTTGCGTGAAACCGCGCGGCCAATGCCTCGGTGAGGGTTTCCTCCGTCGACATTTCCTTGCCGATCCAGCGGCGCAGGCGGGCGACATCGACCTTTTCATCGATAGCG
>Ga0247737_1001457_pt1 | contig 10195 bp, 8 predicted proteins | sample UWRJL028104C2_FD_180937 | JGI IMG/M metagenome (GOLD analysis project Ga0247737, IMG submission 180937) | Plant litter microbial communities from Arlington Agricultural Research Station in Wisconsin, United States - UWRJ-L028-104C-2 | ecosystem: Environmental > Terrestrial > Plant litter >...
GTAAGAAGATGTTGTGGTAAACACTTGCAATACAGCACCGGCGCTTGCAATAGACATCACAAAATAAGCGAGCCACCAAACCCCAATCGCTCACCTTCTATCAAACCATCACAACAAAATGTTCTCCGCATGCCATAAAGCCGCTCAAGCTATAATTGCAGATAGGGATCTAGCTGAAGGAGAGGCACCAAATATATTACGGCAAGGTACAAAAGACATCACGCAGTATTCACCCAAGTTGACATATCATATAGCTCTGCCCGCTACATATTCTCTTCAGGACCTTCATGAAAACCTTGATAGAGATTCACTCGTTAAAAAAGAAGTACGAAGCAATTATCCGAAGTCTTTCATGAGCTAATTGTCTGTTCCCAGGAAGTCTTAGACCTCATACTCATCCTTCATGGATCCTTAGAAAATTGCTCGAGGCTGTCCCGCCAAGACAACGACGAAGAATATATTACAAAGCTTACGGCATGGGTAGCTCAATCAGTCTTACCAGACTCTACGATTGTTTCACGGTCAGATATCTCGTCAGGTCTGTGTTATCTTAAAGCCCCGTCTGAACTGAACACTGATGAAAATTTAAGAAAATGAGAGCGCCACCATAACACACGCTCTCGATACCACTAAACGCGTCGGCTATCACGGTTTAGAATGTCTAAGAATACTTCAAACACTGCCCTCGGAATCTACGCCTACTAAGGCAAGCCCAGAGAGTATGCTTTCATGTATTGTGTATTCATCACGTGATCCATGGGTTGGGTCTTCGGTTTCCAAGATTGCAACAAACCATATATCGAAGCACAAAGAACGAATTTATAGTCGAGAATTTATCGTGGACTTCTTGTTACAGGCGTTTATAAGACCGATATTTTCTAGGTCCAGGCCAAGTACTATCACAAGTACTGGAAGGAAAGCCATGCCAAGCTCTGCACCTGTAAAGAGTTTGGACGTTGGTGCTGAAAGACGGAACAAGCCATGGAAATATGATACGGTGTATGCAGTAACTGTTTTGGAGTGGGCAGTTTTGAATTCTACCGTAAGTTATACCTGTTCAGTTTTTCCATTTTGCAAACATCAAATTCGCATGTGCTAACAAGCTGTGCCTAGGAGGAAATCATTTCGCAGAGTTGGAACCTATTTATTCCACCTCTTTTGACTCTTCTTGATGAGTCCGATACATCAATTCGGACGCGAGGTCTCACTATCCTGACAGCTTTCCTTCCGAAATTCTCAACAAAGCTTCTTGCACAGACAGGACTAGGTCCAGTTTTCGAGGATGCAATATACCCAACCTTAATGTTCCTTCCCTCCTTGACACCTGTTGAAGAGTCTCTGCAGCTTCTTCCCGCAGCTTACAATGCGCTGGGATCTTTATGTGATGCACGCTTTCCTGCCCCTGGTGACTTAGAACGCCTCAAGTTTCTGGATCGAATCATTCGACATGGAGTCCTGCCTGGATATCTCCACTCATCACAGATTCCAGCTTTGGTTGAAGTTTTAATCAATGAACTCTCTCTCACTGTTTCAAGGATGGGCATACATTTTGTCAAACATCTCAAGGTAAAGTTAGCAACCTAAAGTGAACTTCATCTCGCTAACACACGCACAGGATATTCTTCCTGTTATCTCTACTATTCTAGAAGACCCGTTCACAATCCCAGAACTACTTCACGCTACAATCAAAACACTAGAAGCAATATTAATTAATGCTTGGCCCAGAATTAGCGAGCCAGTTCACTATATGGTGATCTTGAAATCGCTGGTCATATGTTGGACAAATCTTAGAGATCAGAAGGAGAGAAGAGTCAAGGATGATTTGAAGAAAGTTAGCCTGTTACTTGTGAACGTCGTTTCAACAGAGAATAAGGAGGTCATTACCCATCAGGTAGATGCATTGGTCGCGGCTCATCCAACTCTGAATGAGCTATTTTCTTCGTAGGCCATCATAAATATATTTGCTCAGTCCGGATACTAAGTTTTAGATGGCTTATCAGCCAGGATTGCGAATGTGTACGTAATTGATTAAAAGAAAGTTCAAATCTTCACAGGATTGCTTGGCTATGATTTTGTCCCATAGTAAGACAGAACTAACAAGAATACAGCGAAAGAAGGAAGAAACATTGATGCCAATTTGCCCAGTTGTTGTTGTGTGTTAGGCATCACTTCGCGAGATTTGTATCTTGCTAAAAGAAAATGTGTGAAGCTTGGCCGAAATGCTTGAAATTTAAGCCTTATCGCAAGAGCAGCCCATTCTAGGTTCAGACAATATCCGTACAGCACAGAACATACTCATGTTCTTATCAACTAGAGGTTCGTAAACGAATTCTACCTTGAAAATTTATGTCCTCGTTTGTAGTAAAAAGCATAATATTGTTCAACATATGAAATTACCTGGCGCTTCTTTCTAGACGTGTAGTCTGGCATGTAGTTGAAGTTGTTTATACATATTTAAGCTCATTCGTTCAAAAGATTAGTTGTGCACTTTGCGTATGAGAAGATCATCTTAGGCTTCACGACATAAAGGCTGGGGAAGATTATTTTAAGATGATATTTCTATTTATATAACACTTTTCAACTCCGCTGTACCTATTTGAACGATCCTCAGAAATGAGGCGCATTCAAAGCCATCACCATCAAGATTCCGGACATCAACCCGGCAATCGGTAACGTTATCACCCATCCGCAGAAAATGACCAGTACTTGTCTCCAGTTGACAGCACCCAAGGAGTAGTTCATCAAAGCAACACCAACCGTGGCTCCGGTCAAACACTGTGTTGTGCTAACTGGCAATCCTAGTCTAGATGCTAGTAAGACAGTGATGGCAGCTCCAAGTTCCATACTGAAACCTCGAGTAGGGGATAATTGAGTAATCTTGTTACCCAGAGATCGAATGATATGGTATCCAAACACCCAGAATCCCAAGCCAAGTAATAGACCAGCAATAATGAGCATCCACACAGGGGTTGGAGCTTTAGTGCTGACAATACCGGCCTGGTAAGTAGAATATGCTGCCGACAATGGCCCAACGGCATTAGCGACATCATTGGAACCGTGAGCAATAGACATCAACATTGCCGAGGCAACCTGGGGGTAAGTCCAAAGGTGCTCGACCTTATTATCGTAGTGAACAGCAAGCTTGTGGGTTTTGGCGAGCCTTTCGGAGCTGTGGGAAACGCAGTCACGAGTTACTCCTTGTAAAACGATGAACTTCGTCCAAGACCAAAGTCGCTGAGGATGGAAAAGAGGAAGATCAGCAGTTGGTGCCAGAAATCGTTCTTGGGGTGTCATGAATTTTTTGCTCTTTGGTGGCAGTCTGCTTTCCTCGACATCTATAGGCAAGGAATCGGAGTCTTTTTTGCCAGCGGCAGTTTGTTGTGTGGATTTATCGAGGCTCTTGTCCGCGTCTGGTTGTAACACAGCAGTCTTTGGGTCACTCTCTTGATGGGCGCTCTCATAATAGTCGATTACGACATCGCCGTCAGCTTTACCTGGAAAATATAGCCAAGGGTCTTCTTTGCGGAGCATCGGTCCAAGAGGGATGTGCCAACATCTTAATCTGGCATCGCCTTTGATCAACCGCCGGTGAAAGTAAGGCATAAAGAAGACATAGGCAATGAGCAGCATTCCAAAGAATACTCCCAAGATAATGCCACACGCCTTACCGACGCCAAATTCTTCAAGAGAAGGCGCTGTTGGGGCTTCGACAACCATAAACAGCGCTAGCATAGCCGCAGTGAAAGCCAAATAGAATGGGATAAATCTCATAGCCCATTTTAGTGGATTCGCTCGCTCAAGGACAGAGTACTTGATGGTCGCAAAGATGAGAGCAGACATAGCGCCAGAAATTAGAGGGGCAATGGCCCACGAAGCAGCTACCTGAGAGACACTTCCAGATGCCCATGTCCACTTGATTGGGGACTGAGCTGCGAAACCCACGCCGATCAGAGCACCAATGATAGTCTGGGTTGTTGATACTGGCAGCCCGAGTCGAGTTGCAATCATTAACCACGTGGCACTAGCGACCTCAGCACAAGTCATGGCGAGTATTAATACGCCGGGTCTCCCCTCAAACCGATCAATTGAGATGATTCCGTTCTTGATGGTCGAGGTGACACGTGCTCCGAGAGCCACCGCACCTACAAACTCCGTGACAATGGAAAGGAATCCGACCTGGACCATGGTCAAGGTCCTTGCTGCCACGGATGTAGCGTAGGAATTTGCAACATCATTGGCTCCATTTCCAAAGGCACTGAAGCAAAATGCAATACTGATAATGGCAAGCAACCACTACATCCAGAGTCAGTATCTTCCAGTAAGTCGCATACCACGCATCATGAACCCCTTCTGGATTTGTGATCGACACGTGTGAGGATGATTTGCTCTTACATCGTATTGTGCAAGCACGGCCATATTGAAGATATGTAGATAATCTAGTAGGAATCTTGGCCCGAATATGCAAAGCACCTAGTTGCAGATGTCGATGGATGAGAGTGAAGAGTGAACAATTCCGCCAGCACGTTTTCTGGTTTTGAGCAAGATAATGCCAATATAGGCCAAGATACCCAGGCACCGTTCTTGTCGCAAATCCATTTAAATTTTGCAATTCTGTCGAACAAAATTCTCTACTGTCTTGGTGCTTGGCGCCTAGATCTTGGAGCAAGCTTGGGACTTCACACCAGAACCACCAAATTCACGCCCGCAAGATGCTTCTAATTGGACAGCTTGACCACGTTCTTCATTGCGTACCTGTGATAGGCTGCAATGACAGAGCTGTCAATCTGAAAAGTTGAGTAAAGAAAAGATCAGAAGCAATGATATCAGAACATTGGGCTATAAGCGAGAAGGCAAATATTCTTTCGAACATTGGCATGAAGTCATGCTCACCTTGTATTCCGAAGCCAACACTTGATACATTTCCCATTTTGGAAAAGCCAAAGAACGTGTAGCAGCGAGACATACGATTGGGCTGCTTAGGTTGCATGTCTACTTATAGCTATTCGCGAGGCTTGGCACGCAAGTGATATTGTTCATGCCAATACCTGTGTCCATATCCACGCGCTGGGGAACATCTGCAACCAAGAGATAATGGTTGGAGTATGCTTTGACTATAATCTTAGAAAGCTTAGAAAGGATATAGTATTATGGGGGAACTCTGTAGCATAATATCAGCCTTCTCTCTCATTGAAATATGTCCTCACAGTAGTTCACTCACGTTGATTATCAGGTTTTGTGCTAATCTCAAGACATCTGATTGAAACCACCATCAAATGGCGAAATGGCGTTGCATGTCAATAAGCAGCAGCAGCAAAACCTCGCATCGGTGATCTTAAGGAGAGATTCACTGCAACACCCTACTGTTCAATCACTTCAGGATGATGCCTTTTGTGAACAGACAACTCGGCCTAGTAACAATGCTATAACACGACTGGGTAGAGACAAGAAATTTCATGGTGGACAGGAAGGTATCTCGCCCAGAGAAATGCAGAGTCGATTCTTCTTGAATGGTTTGAACGAGTCACTTTCATCTCCAATGCTTGCAGAAGTAGACAATACTTCGCTATTAACACCAGGTAAAAATCGCCTTTCTCTGTTTTGAAGTATTGCTTGCTCATGCTCGAAACTAGATAAGACTGCCGCTCGTACAGAACTCCTCAGCACATGCTCAAACTATCAGTTGATCGCTAGTGGGAAGCAAGATCTAGTCGGGCTTAATCACCCTTCGGTTCTGACTTTGGATTTAAACTCCAGGCGACTGGAGAACCAGAAAAGCGAGAAATGGCGCAGAGATCGGGTCAGGTCAGCTGTTGAGAGGTTGGCAGCTGTTTTGCCACCGGTCAACGTTCCAGTCAAACGGAAGCGGTCAGATGTTGCAACTACCATCGAAGGCGCGACGGAGCATATCAAAGCATTACAAGAGGAGTTGCAAACACTAAAATGCAGGAAACTAGTCTAGCATGATCATGTAGAGAGTTTGATCAGATATTGGGGAAGCTTATGGAAATATGTGGGATACATATGAATCAGGAGATGAATGGCTATAAATTGTGATATTACAGCGATTAAGGATTCGAAATAAGAACAAATTAAGTATAAATATCTGAATAAAGGAAGGGTCAATGTCGTTGATATGTCTGTCGTTCCATCCATGTCTTGACGTATTTGGTAAAACAAAACAGAAACTTGTTGTCAGCCTCTCTACGTATAAGGTCTTGAAACATGGAAAAATGCCCAGCACGCAGCAACTTATGGATTCGCTTTCGACTATTTTTTCGATCAATTCAGATTCTAACCGAGTCTTAAATACTGTTTCTACAGTTTATTGGTTTACTCTTGTCTTTCGGAACCACACCTAAACTTGACAAAGACCTACTCTGTCGGTCTGACATCGCACTAGTCGCCTCTTTTGACGACATATCATGCCATGGGCGATACTCCAAACTCAGTTCTCAGGCGAACCTTTCCTGCTAATACATTCATAGCTCTGGGATCATAGAGAATTTGTCACAGCCTACGATCAGGTTCCTTCTGTAAGTGTTTACAGCTAGAATATTGAATGAGAACGCGTGTATGACTTGATCTGCCACTCTTAGTCATATTCGCAGGACGTAGAGCATGTAGTAAGGTACAGTAAAAGCGTAGCAACAGTGAGAATAAAATTCACATCTCATATGTAGCTAATTTAGCCTTACCTACATTTCTTATCCATATCTACTTTGTATCCCTTGATGACATGAATACATACCGATTTAATGCATTGATCTATACTTCGTTCATGCTGATCCCCAGGTTCTCTAATATTCACCATTATTACATAAAGCCGGAAGATTAACATAATAAGAATAATGACGGCGAATAGTAAGAAGCAGATTACATTGTGTATTTTCTGATCGGACTCCAATTCAGGAGTAACAACACAAACCACAACATGTTCCTCTGCATTATTGAGGATTTACATATATGCAGCCTTTCTTCCTCAAAACTTTTTTGGCGAGCAAAATTGAAGTTTTGGCAGATCGCGGGCTCAAGTTGGTTCCGTTGCCGGATACAAGAAAAATGCCACCCGAAGCAAGGTTGCCGACGACCTCCGTCTCCCGTACATACAAATAAACCTTCGCTACCTACCAATAACCGGAACATCCCGGACTCTGGAGACGCTCTAGTGTTTCGAGGCTCAATTGCTTGCACTCATAAGAGTGTTGTTCCCTCGAGGTGAATTGCTTATTGTTACACGAGAAAATACCATATTACAATTAGACCGTTCCCGACCTCGCTCTTATTAGACTACAATTAGCCTTGGTAGTAGTTTTCAACTTTTCAATCTTTATCCCCAAGTCATCTATATACCCCTAAACCATATTTCAAACTGGCTCCTTGAAACCCCCCTCACCACTCACGTAAATGGCTCCCTCAGCTCAATCAAAGGATGTCCCTCTTGTGGGTTCACCAAAGGGTGTGAAAAAGGCACCCAAGGCAGCACCATCATCAAAGATTCTTAGCGCCATCAAGTTCATTTCAATTGTCCGCATCGCTACCGGAGCAGTCTGTCTGCTAGCACCACGCTTTACGTGTTCGATGCACGGTTATGAGATCTCAGATGAGCATGCACTTCTGGTACGCATGCTGGGCGTGCGAGAAAGTGTAATTGGAGGTCTGTTGTTGACCGCCGAGGATAAGGAGTCAGAGAGTCATGGAATAAGGTGCGTTCATATAATGAAGATATATTTGATAAAAATATCAGTATAGATGCGGCTAGGATACTAACACGGCCACAGGGAGATCAAAAGGGCTCTTCGGGCAGGTATGGTTGCGGACACGGTCGACGTTCTCAGTCTGGCTTTTGGGTTCGCCATGGGTCAAATCGGAACTACTACATGCGGAATAATAGGCACGGCTGCCGTAGGAGCAATTAGCCTAGCTGCATGGATGCTAAGAAACTTGTAAAGTTTTTACCTGACCAGGACCTAGTTCGATGAATGAGAAGAGCCCGAAGTCATTATGGTTCAGTGTATGCAACATAACATTATATAATATCTCCCCTCACTCCCAAACCGCGGTTTTCACGAAACACCAAATATGAATTAATATATATCTCAGCACGAAATAACTAGTACCTTGAAAGCTATCCTCGGGGGCAACGCGAATCCTAAGATATGACACCTGATCCTCCTTTCCCTCCGTTCTCTCGGATCATTTGTCTAACATGGCTATGTGGGTCATGTGTCCCCAGTTGGTGCCTCGCTTCTTGAATTTACAAGCAACGAGTTAGGGGAGCCAAACTATTCACATGTCTTAGTTTTCACATTTAGAAACAACGCTATATGATGTTACTATGTCTTGTTTCATTTGTGCTACAAAAATATCCCTTTATGGGAACCACAAGGGCGAATGGATGTACAAAGAAAGGTTGCAAAAGCTATGTAAATGTGCGCCTCCATGACATATAGTAATGTTTGCCACGTCTAGTATGTTTGCACCATGCTGAAGATACCACTGAATGACGTACATGCTATCTAAGTCTCCCAACTCAAATATACGGTATAAGGTGAGTTGCAAGTTTATGAGAAGCATATTTGAATGCTGGGCCGATATGTATGCTTCATTGCGAATAAGCATGTATTGCAGTGAGGATCGATTCGTAAGTGACGATTTGCAAAATATATTGAATCAGAAGCCGAACAAGTATGAGCAAAGGTCATGGGATAAACGGAAAACATAAGTTGATGATACTTGCTCCACCTAACCCTTGCGGATGGATGGAGAGGCGGCAAGCTCACCACGAGCAACAGCTGGAGATTCGCAATGAATGGTGGCGCCTTCATCAGCCGAGCCATCATCAGAAGGAGTTGGAGTAGCAGATGGAGTAGAAACCGTAGCCTGTCTATCGAGATAGTTAGTATATGTGTCTATTCAGGGAGAAAACACATACTGCTCCTTCTTCATGATAATAGTAGGTTCACTGAAAGTGACTTTGATCGCTGAACGATCAATGTCTTTGAAACCTATACCAGAAACACTTGAACTGCGACAGGTTAGCTTAAAATTGATGCCTTAAATTAAGAATGACCTACCCTTGATCAGATTGGTCACGCTTCCAGGAGCCGCTCGCACGAGAGCTAGTAGTGAAATGACGACCAATTTGAGAAGCACGAGGAACCAGTGGCGAAGCAGAGCTCAATGGTGGTGAGAGTGCTAGAATTTCAGCAGCAGAGCCACCATAGGCACCAACGTTGTACTCATTCGTACGGAATTGTCGACGTTCAGTAGTGATGCGTTTGAGATCCTTCTGAGCCTGTGTGTCGGCGTATCGGACTTGGAGAAGCAGACCTTCCTCGCCAATGGGCTGGTCATGGAACTTCTTGATAATCTCCTCACAGACATCACGGTTTTCAAAACTGGATTTAATCAGATTGGAACGAATGATGGGTCAGGCAGGAAGCAATTACCGAGCGAATCCAACACCACGGCTGTTGTTCTGGCTGTCACGCAAAATTCTACTGGAGCTGACAGTATAGTCCATAAAGATAGCGCCGAGCTCCTATATCAGGTCAATATGTATAAAGAAATGGCGGAGAAGTTACGAACCGATTCGGTCATGTTCTTGGGGAGATTAGAGACGTAGAGGTTAGTAGATTCCTCATCACCCTCAGCCTTGAGACGAGAGTTGAACGACTCCTATTAAAGGTTAGTGGCTAGCATGAGGGGGTGTTGGAGAGGAATTACCCGAGCAAAGCCAACCTCATAACCAAGCTTGTAGAAGCCGCGAATGCAGAGCTCAGAGTCACGAACGCTAAAATACTTGGCAAATCCAAAGCTACGAAGTCTTCAGCGGTTGAATGGAGAAGCAAATGGATCAAGACTTACCCTTTGCAAGCGCCTGTAGAGGTATCAATGATAGCCTTCGAGGTTTCGATTTTACCAAAGCGAGCAGCATAGGCAGCAAGGGTCTCGTCGTCGGTATTGGGATGCAACCCGCGGATGTAGACGTTACGATTACCGTAGATTGGGTTCGACAAACTCTGATCAAGGGTTCTCATGCTCTCACGGGGAGTGAAGACTGCTGGAACGGCACGTGGAATAGGTGGATTCGTAACCAACAAAGCATCAATGTCAACATCGACGGGGATACCCAAGGCTTTGTATGGCAAAGACTTTGCACCTTGTCCAGCGTGAGGGAGGGTGAGCGACTGTG
>Ga0247737_1001458_pt1 | contig 10191 bp, 5 predicted proteins | sample UWRJL028104C2_FD_180937 | JGI IMG/M metagenome (GOLD analysis project Ga0247737, IMG submission 180937) | Plant litter microbial communities from Arlington Agricultural Research Station in Wisconsin, United States - UWRJ-L028-104C-2 | ecosystem: Environmental > Terrestrial > Plant litter >...
ACGCGCGCGTGCAACTCCCAGCCCCCCCCCATGCACCGCTTCTCTCTCGCACAACCACCACTAACAATCCGCTCGGCCCACCCAAATACTCCTACCGCCCACCCACGACGCACATCTGGGAATAGCTTCACCCTGATCATTCCGATACCCCTACTGCCCTGCCACTACTAATATCCGCTGTTGATTTTACACTGCGAGTTATTTCTTCATTCACTCATCACGTCCAACAGTGAAAGGCGGTTTCTGCTCAGATCACCTACTTGCAACACTATCTTACCCGAGTTTCGCCCTCGTCTTTATGGCGCTTTTCACCAATTCTCACTTTTCATATAGATGATGAGGACGCGTGGTAAAGATGGCTTCTAGGTGAGTCAACCGCTTCCCGCGCCGTCAACCGTAGCTAACATCACGTGCCAGATTAGATAGACTGGTCACGTGAGTACCCCCGACTTCTTTCGCTTGTTTGGTAGTCGTTGTTCATGTTCGCCGGGAGAAGCGCAAGGAACCTTATTACTCTTGGGCCTCGTGCTACCTATTTGGGCAATGGCGAACATAGATGGCCCGCCCTGTCCCCCGCTGTGAAATTTTCCATCCATGCTGGTCATCTATGTATCCTATGCCGAGGGGGAATGGACGAACCCGGGTCGATTTCTCAGTTCTTGGGCAAAGAAGATTCGGTAATTTGGAAAAGAATTGAGAGCTCGGGCGCGTTAAGATACACGGAGCATAGATTTACCGACGAGGAACATATATCAGACGAAGAAAGCCAGGATTTACCTAAGAGTAAGCTGACTCGATTAATTAGTTTATTGGAGACTGGTAGCACACAGCATATCAGATTCACGGCCGCACAGCAACTAGCTGATATCCAGAAGGCTCATCCTGAAGATCTCTTCAGCCTTCTCACCAAAGTTGTTCCGTATTTACGCCACAAGACATGGGACACTCGCATTGCCGCAAGTAGGTGAAGACTTTTCTATTGTTCATGATACCAGAAGCTATGATTTTGGACCTCTTTTTGGAGACAGTCCACATGAGTCCTAAATACATTGAAGACAAGGATCAGGCGTGCATGTCAAGATTGAACCTCACAGCCAACTTGTGGTTATTTCATTACTAATGGTTTCTTTATAGGCAAGGCCTTAGGTGGAATCGTTGACCACGCTGAGAAATATGACCCAAACAAAGACGACGGGTTGACTACAGATGAACCCAAAAAAGAGGAGGGGGACTCCTCCATCAAAAATGAAGAGCCCCCAAAAGAGGAGGGGGTGGATTCTCCTATCAAAAAGGAAGAGCCCATCGAGGAATCTCCACTCAATACTGACGAACTGGATCTCAAAACACTTGATTTGGTTTCCATCATAAAATACGGAACCGAACTTCTCAGAGGCACGGGGAAAGAGACCAACTATGCGCTTGCATCACTTGACGCCACCCAGCGCCTTGCTCATCACAAAAAGACCCTTCCCGGCCGGCTAGGCCTTCTCGGAGAATATTTCGAGGAGGAATTTGAGTTAAACGGAAATGGGACTTCGCACTCGGGCAACTCTCCAAATGGGTACGATAACGGGAAGAATGGCGGTGCGGTGCAAAAGCCGACTGCGTCTGCACCTGCTGATGAAGTCGGACTCAGCGCGCGGCAGCTTAATCAGTTGAAGCGCAAGAGGAAGAGAGAGGCGCAGCATGCAGGCTCGAAGAACAAGATGGTGGATTTAGCGGTCAGACGAGCAAGCACCTTTGGAACTTCGGACGCAGATACTTTAATGGCAGATGCTGGTATTGAAGATCCTAGCAAAGTCAGCGAAATGATCGCTCTAGGGCGAACTGAGGAAGTTGACGAGAGTTCCAAGGTCGTCTCGGAGTTCAAAGGCCCGGTCGTACCTATCAAGTCTGAAATCCAAACGGAAAAGGAGGGAGAGGGAGTGGAATGGCCATTTGAGCTCCTTTGCGATTTTCTGAAGGTGGATCTCTTTGACCATCAATGGGAGATACGTCACGGTGCAGCAATGGGTCTTCGAGAAATTGTTCGAGTTCATGGCGGAGGAGCAGGTCGCAGTTTGGGCAAATCCCGTGCGGAGAATGATGCTCTAAACAACCGCTGGCTTGATGATCTGGCATGTCGCTTATGCTGTGTCTTCGCCCTTGATCGATTCGGAGATTATGTATCCGACACCGTTGTCACTCCTATCCGTGAAACTGTCGGCCAGACACTCGGCGCGTTGATGATCCATCTTCAGCCAAGTGCTGTGAACTCTGTTCACCACATATTACATCGTATGGTTATGCAAAATGACCTTGAACTCGATAAACCTGGATGGGCGATCTGTCATGGTGGCATGATTGGATTAAGATACCTAGTGGCAGTGCGAACCGATCTGCTTCTGAAAGACAATGACCTTATTGATGGCGTTATTGGAGCTGTTATGAAGGGCCTCGGTGATTTCGATGACGATGTAAGATCAGTCAGTGCTGCAACTCTCATTCCTATCGCCAAAGAGTTTGTCAATTTGAGACCTGAAGCCTTGGACGGCTTGATCAACATTGTTTGGGATTGTCTTTCCAACCTTGGCGATGATCTTAGTGCAAGCACTGGGCAGATTATGGATCTTCTTGCAAAACTTTGCAGCTTCCCGGAAGTTTTGGAGGCTATGAAGAAAAATGCAGCGAGAAATCATGAACAATCATTTGCGCTCTTGGTCCCACGTCTCTACCCATTCCTTCGCCATACCATCACATCTGTGCGTTCTGCAGTATTGCGTGCTTTGATAACCTTCATTAATATCGAAGGTGATGGAACACGAGATTGGCTGAACGGGAAGATCTTGCGACTTATTTATCAAAACATTCTGGTAGAACGAAATGTCGACACGCTCAACCTCTCTATTCAAGTTTGGGCAGCAATGGTGCGATTCATGGCTAAGGACCCCGTCAACCTTGCCGAACAATTCTCCGCGCATGTTGACCCGCTCATGCAGTTGACACTTCATCCAATTGGTGTCTCGAGGCACCCATTGCCAATGAATGCAACTCTATTCCAAAAGCCTTCTGGCAGCACGTATACTATGCCAAGTGGTGTCATGCCTGCCATCGCGGCTCGCGCCCCATCACCCACCGAACCACCATCGAAGAAGCAACGGAGAAAGTCTACTAAAATCCTGGATCCGGTTCCTACTAGCTCGACTCACGATGTAGATGGTCATATGATGCAAGGCGATGTTGACTTGGTTGGCATGGATACCCTCATCCGTTCTCGTATTTCTGCAGCCCAAGCAATGGGTCTTATTATGTCTCTCTTGTCAACAGAGGCCCTTGGAATTTATGACGAAAACATTACCACGGGGCTTAACTCACCTTATTCTACAACACAACTGGCTGCTGCGATGGTCATAGATGAATATGCAAAGAACTGCGTCTCGACAGATCTTCCGGCGCGATTTGCCAGTCAGTTGACCAACATCATTGAGACAGACCGCCCAGATACCTACCGTGATCTTGTTAGCTACACTCAGCTCGTCCGTGCGCAGTGCTCTCAGTTACTAAATGCGTTCCGAGACGTTGGCAAGGTATCACAGAGTAGGTTACCGGTGCTTGCCGTTGTCGTACAGGGAGAGCCAGAAGCGGGACCTGATGCCTTTTCAGTCCGCACTGCCGATAAATGCGTCGGCACGGATTTTGACAAGCTGCTATCGGCCATGAGTCGTAGTCAACAGCTAATAGCCAAACAAACATTAACTGAGACAAAGAAAACCGTCGTCGAAATTATTGACACCGCGAAGACTGTCAAAGCGCAACGAGATACTCGAATCAAGGCTGCAGCGGCATGTGCTTTAGTGTCAATGAAAGTGTCGCCGAAAAAACCAGGCGACATTGTCAAAAGTATGATGGATAGCACCAAGAAAGAGGACAACTTGGAACTGCAGCAGCGTTCAGCAGCTGGAGTAGCAAGATTAGTGCAGCTATTCGCTGAGGGTGGACGTACTGTTCCTGCTAAAAAGGTGGTGATCAATTTACTGAAGTATAGTTGTATGGAAACCTCAGAGACCCCTGAACTTAGTCCGAATGTGAAGATCACAAACAACATTCTTTCTCTAAGGAAAGAAGAAGACAGAAAAGATCATCCAGACGCCGAAAAGTTTGCAAGGGAAGCAAAGGAAGCACGAATTACTCGCAGAGGTGCCAAAGAAACTCTAGATCAATTATCCGAGATATACGGAGCACAACTCTTCGACAAAGTGCCAACACTGAGGACCAGCATTGAAAACCCCTTGGTGTATGCCTTTACGGGGGAGCTTCCTCCCGACACCAAGGATCCAGAACTGGAGGCAGGCCAAGCAGCTATTGATGGATTATCAGTGCTCCGGACATTGGTGCCAAAGCTTCACCAGGATTTGTATCCTTTCGTCGTTGCACTGGTTCCTCTCATTATCAAGGCTTTGCATTCAGAGCTTTCCGTTTTCCGATATATGGCGGCGAAATGTCTTGCCACTATTTGCAGTGTCATTACAGTTGATGGTATGACCATGCTGGTGGAGAAAGTGTTGCCATCTATCAAAGATGCCGGAGACTTGCAGTTTCGGCAAGGTGCAATCGAGGCAATCTACCATCTTATCCACGTCATGGGTGATAACATCCTACCTTATGTTATTTTCCTCATTGTCCCTGTTCTTGGCCGCATGAGCGACTCGGATAACGATGTTCGTCTGATCGCGACAACCACCTTTGCAACTCTTGTCAAGCTTGTTCCGCTCGAAGCAGGTATACCAGACCCTCCAGGAATCTCTCCTGAGCTCCTCAAAGGAAGAGATCAAGAGCGGACTTTCATTGCTCAACTCTTGGATCCTCACAAAGTCGAGCCATTCGAAGTTCCAGTTGCGATCAAAGCTACACTGCGATCTTATCAACAGGAAGGTGTAAATTGGCTGCACTTCCTCAACAAGTATCATCTCCACGGGATTCTTTGTGATGACATGGGTCTCGGAAAGACCTTACAAACGTTGACAATTGTTGCCAGTGATCATCACAATCGGGCCGCTGAATTCGCTAAAACTGGCGCAAGAGATATGCGAAAACTTCCGTCTCTAATTGTTTGTCCTCCGACTTTGTCCGGCCATTGGCAACAAGAAATCAAAACATATGCACCATTCCTTACTTCCCTTGCTTATGTAGGACCACCAGCTGACCGGCAGCGGTTACGAGACCAGCTTGGAAGTACTGACATTGTCATTACATCTTATGAGATTTGTCGAAACGATGCAGAAATTTTTGCTCCATTTAATTGGAATTACCTGGTTCTTGATGAAGGTCATTTAATCAAGAATCCAAAGGCCAAGGTCACCATAGCCGTTAAACAACTCAAGAGCAACCACCGTTTGATTCTCTCCGGTACACCTATCCAGAACAATGTCTTGGAACTCTGGTCCCTTTTCGACTTTCTCATGCCTGGTTTCCTTGGCGCAGAGAAGGTGTTCCATGAAAGATTTTCCAAGCCAATCGCCGCAAGCCGGTTTGCTAAATCATCATCTAAGGAGCAAGAAGCTGGAGCTCTAGCTATCGAAGCTCTTCATAAGCAAGTTCTGCCCTTCTTATTGCGACGCCTCAAAGAAGAGGTTCTGGACGACCTTCCACCGAAAATCTTACAAAACTACTATTGCGATCTTAGTGACCTACAACGAAAGCTCTTCGAAGATTTCACTAAAAAGGAGGGTAAGACTATCGCTGAAAAGGCAGCAGCTGGAGACAAGGAAGGAAAGCAGCATATCTTCCAAGCTCTGCAGTACATGCGAAAGCTCTGCAACTCACCAGCTTTTGTCATGAAGGAGGATAACAAACAATATGCAGAGATTCAACGAATGCTGGCCAAGCAAGGCAGTAGTATTCAAGATCCTATCCACGCCCCCAAACTTACCGCGCTGAAGGACCTGCTTGTAGACTGCGGTATTGGTGTTGAGCCTGCGAGCGAAGCTGACGTCACAACGGAAACTTCTTATGTGTCACCTCATCGAGCTCTCATTTTCTGCCAAATGAAGGAGATGCTTGACATGGTCCAAAATGATGTCTTGAAGAAGATGTTGCCATCTGTCCAGTATTTGCGTATGGATGGATCAGTTGATGCGTCGAAACGCCAAGATATCGTCAACAAGTTCAATTCCGATCCTTCGTATGATGTGCTTCTTTTGACTACGAGTGTTGGTGGTCTTGGCTTAAATTTGACAGGTGCCGATACGGTCATCTTCGTTGAACACGATTGGAATCCACAGAAGGATCTGCAGGCTATGGATCGCGCACACAGAATTGGACAGAAGAAAGTTGTTAATGTCTATCGATTGATAACACGTGGAACATTGGAGGAGAAAATCCTATCGTACGTTTCCCATTCTCCCGATTCCCCCACCCAAATACACAATACCATACTAACTTGACCGAAACAGACTCCAGCGCTTCAAGATCGATGTAGCGTCGACAGTAGTAAATCAACAAAACGCCGGCCTAGGTACCATGGGAACAGATCAAATACTCGATCTTTTCAACCTAGGCGAAACGGCAGATGGTATAGAGCAGCCTGGCAATGAGGAGAGAGAAGAGGATATGGTAGATGCGACGGGTGAGGTGCGTGAGAAGGGCAAAAAGGGTTGGCTGGATGATTTGGGCGAGCTTTGGGATGATAAGCAGTACGAAGAGGAGTTTGACTTGAATGGGTTCTTGCAGACAATGCGGTAGATCTTTTGCATAGGGTTGCGGCCAGGGGCTGGTTTTAATGGCATATCAGCAGGGCGTTACGGCAGGCATTACATGGCATATATATTTCTGATTCATCCTTCAGGGTGTAATGGAAGGTGGTTTTGGGAGGCGAAAATTATCGTCTCAAAGCATACACATAGTTTTGTAGGATTAGGGGATTCTTATGCATAATAGCAGATGGTAGCATAGACCTGTTGCTATGTAATAAAAAGATATGTCTCTTTCATATATGTGACTTCTTCTCGGGGTTGGGTTGGTGTTGGGTTGGTAGTGGTACTTTTAATTTACACTGAGGATAGCTATCAGCCCCAAAGTTGACGGGCCCAATACCAATAAGGGAAAAGAAACATCTCGTCGACGCTGCATAGCCAGGTTCAATGAGAGTTTTGAGTTCTTGGATACTTTTTGACTTTCCTACGCATTACTTCTTCTTATGCCTGTTAGCTCTCTATATCATACCCGAGCTGTCTCCACTATCCCACTCTTTATTCTGAACTGGCCAAACTAATATATAGGATCTGGAGGTATTATAACCGATGTACTTGTATTATCTTTTGATACAACAAATTAGCGTAACGCTTCTCATCTGATTGAGATACTGCATATATGCCTATTCGTAGGTTACAAAGCTGAACTCTGTAAAGTCAATATCCCTTAAAGTTCAACCGCCCCAAGTTACCAAATTTCGGGCTCTGTAGCTCGACTGCATGTTTTCAAGACGGCTTTGGATGTATGCAGTGCAACGCGGTGACCCGGCCAGCAGGGAATATGATGATAATAGTGCTAGAAGAGATATGTTAAATGAAGTGCTTTTGTGATCACCTATAATTGTTCAATTAGAATGCCTTTGTGACGCCGTCCCAACCCACCGCGTCACATCCGGAGTACTAGCAGACTAGGGACCTTAGTTTGTGAACCCCGCATCGCATCATCACTTTCCTTTTTGAAGCACCCCCAACCTCTCCTTTCCTCAGCTTCCACATCAACGACGCTACCCTCTATATTCTTTCCTTCCATATAGTCTAATTTCAGAGCACAGTCTCCAGCTTCATCTGACTTAAGAAGGCAGGAGAAGCATGCGTTCAAGTGCGCCTTCCTAAAAATAATTGCGTCATACATCTCCGGACGACACACCTGGGATATCAAGATGCATATCAAAAACCCCTTTGCGTTCAGACCAATGTCCGTAGCGGTCTCGGTCGTGCTCATCTACCTCGCGGTCTTTGTACCTCTTCTGTTGGTTCACGAAAATGTGCCCCCAGCACCTTCCAACCCGACCTTGTTTCGAGGGCTCAACCTCACGGAAGCATGGCGCGACCTGCAGCAATTGAGTAGCGGGTACCACCCTTACAACAGCCGGAACAACGACGAGGTTAGGAATTGGCTGTTGAGAAGAATTGAAGAGATCCTTGATGCAAATAAGGCTGCATACACAGGCAAGCAGACGGTGGGAGATGCGGATGTCAACGGCATAGCGACGGAGCTCCCAGAGCTTCGAGCCAGGGCTCCAGAGCCGGTAGCTACCATTTTCAACGACGTGGTGTCTAATTTCACAAGCACGGCACTCATTAGCTTTAGTGCTAAAGGCAGAGCGCCTGGGATCAGCACATACTTCGAGGGAAACAACATCATTGTCTATATCCGTGGTACGCATGATGAGGAGGGCGAATGGTGGCAGGAATCTACCGATGTGATAAAATCAAAGACACATGGCAAAGGAGGAGTTATGGTGAACGCACACTTTGATAGTGTTGCAACCGGATATGGTGCAACGGATGACGGTGTCGGTGTTATCACTGCTTTGCAGTTGATTAACTATTACACAACCGAAGGAAACACGCCTAAGAAAGGGCTAGTGGTTCTGCTCAACAATGGTGAAGAGGATGGCTTATATGGGGCGAAAGCTTTTGTAACACATCCGATGGCCTCATTTGTTCACACTTTCCTCAACCTCGAAGGAGCTGGTGCAGGAGGACGAGCAACCCTGTTCAGATCAACGGATACGGAGGTCACTCGAGCATATGCTCAATCGCCATATCCGTTTGGTTCTGTCATTAGCCAAGACGGATTCTCACAAGGCTTCATCGCTAGCCAGACTGATTATGTCGTTTTCATCGAAGAAGGCTTCCGCGGATTAGATGTCGCATTCTGGGAGCCTCGATCAAGATATCACACGGACCAAGATGATGCTAAACACACTTCAAAAGCTTCTCTGTGGCACATGCTGTCGGCCTCTTTGGAAACAACTAAATATCTCACCTCTGACACAAGCACTCAATTTGATAGATCACGCAAGGATGACGACAAGGAAAAGGTTCAGAACGGCGGTGGGAGTTCCAGTGTTTGGTTTGACCTCTTTGGCCAGGCCTTCGCTGTTTTTGAACTCAAGACCATATTTGCTTGGTCGCTAACTCTCCTGATTGTTGCGCCACTGGTACTCATACTTGTCACAGTCATCCTTGTCAAGAAAGACAAGTATTATTTCTTCGCCGGATCAGTGAACCCCGAAGGCTATGGCGATGAGTTTATCTCGCTAGGTGGTTGGAAAGGATTCTTTAGATACCCCATTGTCTTAGCCATCTCTGGTGCCTTGACTGTCGGAGCCGCCTTCCTACTCCGCAAGTTCAACCCTCTAATCATTTTCTCATCATCGTACTCGGTCTGGGCCATGTCGTTATCTTTGTTTTTCTGCACATTCTGGTTCTTGATGGCCGGTTGCAACCACGTTAGGCCCTCTGCACTTTACAGGGGTTATGCTATAATTTGGATGAACGTTCTTGGGTGGCTTGTTCTTGTATTAGCAACTCTAGGTGAAGATCGTTACAAGATCAGCAGCGGCTACGTCTTTGTTTTCTACTACGCGTCAATATTCTTGGCTACTCTTGTCAGTCTTGTAGAGCTCTTCGCCTTACCAAGTAAGCAGGCCGTAGCCGGTTCCTCGCGTGACGAGCATGAAAACAGAGACGCCGCTCATGCTCTACCTGGCAATGATAGCACGCATCAGAACGATAATGGAGACGCTGATGCTACCGAGAATACTCCTCTGATCGGTGGACAGGGTGATTCTTCATCTTTGACTTTTTCACAAAGATATCGACAGCCTCGCACCAACGGAAATGCAGATGATGCTAGTGATGAAGATTCCGAGAAAAAGACTCCTTATGGAGGCGAACAGAAGTGGTCTGCCGATTTGCCAACCTGGACTTGGCTCATTCAGTTCATCTTACTTGGCCCATTCCAGCTCATTATCTTTGGACAGGTCGCCCTCTTGCTTGTTACAGCAACTGATCAAACCGGAACAGATGGCAGTGCGCTACTTCTACCATACGCGATTGTTGCATTTTTCTCCATTCTTCTCCTGGCGCCAGTCACCCCTTTCATCCATCGCATATCTCACCACCTGCCAACCTTCCTTTTCTTGGTGTTCGCTGGTACCCTCGTATACAACCT
>Ga0247737_1001461_pt1 | contig 10180 bp, 6 predicted proteins | sample UWRJL028104C2_FD_180937 | JGI IMG/M metagenome (GOLD analysis project Ga0247737, IMG submission 180937) | Plant litter microbial communities from Arlington Agricultural Research Station in Wisconsin, United States - UWRJ-L028-104C-2 | ecosystem: Environmental > Terrestrial > Plant litter >...
CACCCTGAACCGCGCTGACCTGGTCTATGCGATCTGCCGCGTCCTGGGCGTCCGCGAACAAAAGGTTGCCGCCTGATGGCTCTCACCCGTCCCGAACGCATCGCCGCCCTGCACAAGGCCGCCAGGGAACGCATCCTGGTCCTCGATGGATCGTGGGGCGTGATGATCCAGCGCGTCGGGTTGGAGGAAACCGACTTCCGCGGCGACCGCTTCGTCGCGGCCAACGGCTATGACGAGAAGGAGCAGATGAAGGGCAACAACGACATCCTGTGCATCACCCGCCCGGACGTCATCTCTGACCTTCACGACCAGTATTTCGCCGCCGGCGCCGACATCTCGGAGACCAACACCTTCTCCGGCACCGTCATCGCCCAGGACGATTACAAGCTGGACGCCCAGTCAGTCTGGGACATCAACTTGGAAGGCGCCAAGCTGGCTCGCGCCGCCGCCGACCGCTGGACCGAGAAGGAGCCGCACAAGCCGCGCTTCGCCGCCGGTTCGATCGGCCCGCTGAACAAGATGCTGTCGATGTCGTCGGACGTGAACGATCCGGGCGCGCGCCTGGTCACTTTCGACCAGGTCTATGACGCCTATCGCCATCAGGTGAAGGCCCTGAACGAGGGCGGCGTCGACCTCTATCTGATCGAGACCATCACCGACACGCTGAACTGCAAGGCCGCGATCAAGGCCATCAAGGACCTTGAAGACGAGGGCATGGAGGCCCTGCCGATCTGGATTTCGGGCACGATCACCGACCGCTCGGGCCGGACCCTGTCGGGCCAGACGGCCGAGGCGTTCTGGAACAGCGTCCGCCACGCCAAGCCCTTCGCCGTCGGCTTCAACTGCGCCCTGGGCGCCGACCTGATGCGGCCGTTCATCGCCGAACTCAGCCGCGTCGCCGATACGCTGGTCGCCGCCTATCCCAACGCCGGCCTGCCCAACGCCATGGGCCAGTACGACGAAGAGCCGCACGAGACCGCCCACTCCATCGAGGAATGGGCGGCCTCGGGCCTGGTCAACATCGTCGGCGGCTGCTGCGGCACGACGCCGGACCACATCCGGCATACGGCGGAGGCGGTGTCGAAACTGCCGACGCGGGAAATCCCGGAGCGGCCGGTGGCGATGCGGCTGTCGGGGCTGGAACCGTTCGAGCTGGTGGCATGAGCAAGGCCGCTGAGATCGAAGCGCTACGACGTTTGCGCAGCGAACTGGCAAATTTTGTTGCCACTAACTCGGCCTGCGAGATCGACCACGACTCAGAGAAGGCCGTTCTTCTGAGAATGGGAGACGGCGATGACATGTCTCTCCTCGACGCGAGCGTCGGTAGCTTTGAACTGCGGCTCAGCTGCGGCCAGGGTTTGGACTTCGAGCGGCTCCGAAACGATCGTGACGTCGAAGAAGCGCTCGCTCTTTGTGATGCAGTCGTCGCAGGCCGTGGCGTCTCTCTTAGCGGGCCCAACGGTTATCCGACGCGCTCCTGGGTTTTCCTCGATAGCCGGGGTTTCAAAAAGGCGGTCACGACGACTGCTGTGTCTATCACGTCTTGGCGTCGCGCCCGGTCAATCAAGAAAAGCCTATGGCACCGCAAGAGGCTGCCTGTCCTGAAAGCTGAGTTCGCCTGATGCGTCCCATCTTCATCAACGTCGGCGAACGAACCAACGTCACCGGTTCGGCCAAATTCAAGAAGCTGATCGTCGAGGGCGACTACTCCGCCGCCCTGACCGTTGCGCGCCAGCAGGTCGAGGCCGGCGCCCAGGTCATCGACATCAACATGGATGAGGGCCTGCTCGACTCGAAGCAGGCCATGATCACCTTCCTCAACCTGATCGCGGCCGAGCCCGACATCGCCCGCGTGCCGGTGATGATCGACTCGTCAAAGTGGGAGGTCATCGAGGCGGGCCTGAAGTGCGTTCAGGGCAAGCCGATCGTCAACTCGATCTCGATGAAGGAGGGCGAGGACGCCTTCCGCGCCCAGGCCGTAAAATGCCTGCGCTATGGGGCCGCCGTCGTGGTCATGGCCTTCGACGAGGTGGGTCAGGCCGACACCGCCGCGCGCAAGATCGAGATCTGCACCCGCGCCTACAAGATCCTGGTGGACGAGGTCGGCTTCCCGCCCGAGGACATCATCTTCGATCCCAACATCTTCGCGGTGGCGACGGGGATCGAGGAACACGACAACTACGCCGTCGATTTCATCGAGGCGGTGAAGGTCATCAAGGCCACCCTCCCCTACGCCCGTATCTCGGGCGGGGTGTCGAACGTCTCGTTCAGCTTCCGCGGCAACGAGCCGGTGCGCCGGGCGATCCACTCGGTCTTCCTGTACCACGCCATCGCGGCCGGCATGGACATGGGCATCGTCAACGCAGGCGACCTGCCCGTCTACACCGACATCGAACCGACGCTGCGCGAGGCGGTCGAGGACGTAATCCTGAACCGCAAACAGCGGACCAATGTCTCCAACACCGAACGCCTCGTCGACCTCGCCCCCAACTACAAGGGCGACAAGGGGGTGGCCCGTGTCGTCGACCTGAAGTGGCGCGACGCCCCAGTCGGCAAGCGGATCGAACACGCCCTAGTCAACGGCATCACGACCTTCATCGATGCTGATACGGAAGAAGCCCGGCTGTCGGTCGAGCGCCCGTTGCACGTCATCGAAGGTCCGCTGATGGACGGGATGAACGTGGTCGGCGACCTGTTCGGTTCGGGCAAGATGTTCCTGCCGCAGGTGGTCAAGTCCGCCCGCGTGATGAAACAGGCCGTGGCCTGGCTCGAACCCTTCATGGAGGCTGAGAAGGCCGGCAAGCCGCGCGAACAGGCCGGCCGCATCCTGATGGCGACGGTCAAGGGCGACGTCCACGACATAGGCAAGAACATCGTCGGCGTCGTGCTTCAGTGTAACAACTACGAGGTCATCGACCTCGGCGTCATGGTCCCCGCCGACCGCATCCTGGACGCCGCGATCGAGCACAAGGTGGACATCGTCGGCCTGTCCGGCCTGATCACGCCGTCGCTCGACGAGATGGTCTTCGTCGCGCGCGAGATGCAGCGGCGCGGCTTCGACATCCCCCTCCTGATCGGCGGGGCGACGACCAGCCGGACCCATACGGCGGTGAAGATCGAGCCCGGCTATTCGGCCGGATCGACCACCTATGTCATCGACGCCTCGCGCGCCGTGGGCGTGGTCTCGGGCCTGCTGTCCAAGACCGAGCGGGCGAAGAACGAGGCCGTCACCCGCGACGAATACATCCGCATCCGCGAACAGTACGCTCGGGGCCAGGAGGTCAAGGCGCGCGCCAGCCTGCCCCAGGCCCGCGAGAACCGGTTCAACATCGATCCGGCCCAGACCATGCCGGGCAAGCCGTCGTTCATCGGGGTGCGCGCCTATGACAGCTGGGACCTTCAGGACCTCGCCGACCACATCGACTGGACGCCCTTCTTCGCCAGCTGGGAGCTGATCGGCCGCTATCCGCTGATCCTCGAGGACGAGATCGTCGGTCAGGCGGCCAAGGACCTGTTCGCCGACGCCCAGGAAATGCTGAAGCGGATCATCGACGAGAAGTGGTTCACGGCGAAGGGCGTGGTCGGCTTCTGGCCCGCCAACGCCGTCGGCGACGACGTGGCCGTCTATGCCGACGAAAGCCGCGCCCAAGAGATCGCCCGCTTCCACACCCTGCGCCAGCAGATCAAGAAGACGAACGGCAAGCCGAACCTGGCCCTGTCCGACTTCGTGGCCGAGGAGGGCGCCGACTACATCGGAGCCTTCGCCGTCACCGCCGGCCACGGCGAGCTGGAGATCGCCAAGAAGTTCAAGGACGCCGGCGACGACTATTCCTCGATCCTGGCGACCGCCTTGGCCGACCGTCTGGCCGAGGCCTTCGCCGAACGGCTGCACAGGGAGGTGCGTGTCGGCCTGTGGGGCTACGCCGCCGACGAGACCGCCTCGATCCAGGACCTGATCGAGGAGAAATACCAGGGCATCCGCCCGGCGCCCGGTTATCCGGCCCAGCCCGACCACACGGAAAAGGCCACCCTGTTCCGCCTGCTTCAGGCCGAACAGAACGCCGGCATGGCCCTGACCGAGAGCTTCGCCATGACGCCGCCGGCCTCGGTCTCGGGCCTGTATTTCGGCCACCCGGGCAGCCACTATTTCGGCGTCGGCAAGATCGATCTCGACCAAGTCGAGGACTACGCCCGCCGCAAGGGCTGGGACGTGGCGACCGCCGAACGCTGGCTGTCGCCGATCCTCAACTACGAGCCGGGCGCGGCGCCGCGGGTCGCGGCGGCTTAAGCCACACCTCTCCTCCCTGTTCGCCGCTTGGCGAATGGGGAGGTGGCGCGGAGCGAAGCGGAGAGACGGAGGGGTTCTAGCCGCACGAAGAACCCCTCCGTCTGCTCGCGAAGAGCTCGCATCCACCTCCCCGTCGCTGCGCGACAGGGAGGAGACCCTCGCAGTCAGTTCGCCAGCGGCATCCCGACCTCGTCCAGCCCGGCCTGTTGCAGGGTCACGGGCGGCGTCGTGACGTTCTCGCGCACACGGCGGGCGGCGTGTTCGCATCGGCCCGGCAGGCCGAAGAACAGGCCGAAGGCCTCGCTGCGGGCGCGTTCGTCTTCCTGGGCCATCAGCGGCGCCCATTTGCCGGCGGCCTGGGCCTCGGCGGTGCGCGCGGCGGCGATCACCGCCGGCGTCTGACGAGCGGCGCCGACGCGAAGAGCGTCGCGGAAGTCCGCCGCCTCCAGTCCGCCCAGACGGATGATGTCGCGATCCAGGTCGTCGGCCGTCGTCAGGCTGCGGCCCAAGGCGATATGCCCCTCCACCAGAGCCGCACACCAGGCGACCAGCGGATAGTCCTGGTCCGGCGCGCCGCGCGGCAGGGGCGTCTCATAGGCGATGGCTTCACGCGCGCGCAGGGCGTCGGCGCTCTCTCCGGCGTCGCGGGCGGTGACGACGGGGCCGTCATCCTGCCGGGCGAAGGCGGGGGACTGGACGGCGAAAGCCAGGACGAGAAGCGAGGCGGCGAGACGAAGGCGCATGGACGGTCCGTGATCTGTTTCGGGAATATCAGCCCAGCCAACGCGTGAAGCGTCGCAATGGTTTTTCTGCGGCGCCGCCCTCGCAAAGAAAAAGGCGGCGGACCCGAAGATCCGCCGCCGATCGCCGTTGGAATCTGACCTAGTTGCAATCGGCGCCGATCACGAAGGTCTTGTAAGCCGTCGGTATGCCCGTGGCGTAGGAATCGCCGAAACACCCCTGGAACTTGTACCCAACCTGATTGGTGTGGGTCGCGTCCGAATAGTAGAAGGTTTCCAGTTCGTGGTCTGGAAGCGCGACGGCAGCCACGGGTGACAACGACATTGCAACGGCGGCGGTGAGTGCGGCCGTCTGAACGAGCTTTTGAAGTCTTTTCATGTCGGATTTCCTCCGGAGGCCAACCCTCCGCAGAGGACGCTATCGCGACCCGACGACAGCACAACTCACGCCTGCGTGTAGCGGGGCCACCGCAATCCATAGGCGAGGACGCGACTTGCCCAAAGAAGAGGGCGGCGGATCCGGAGATCCGCCGCCCAGTCAGCTCATGGGTCATTCAGTCGAGCCGGAGCCCGTGGATGCCGGCCGAGGCCGGCATCCGTAGAGGTTGGGCTTAGAACTGGTAGTCGAAGCCGATCCGCACGAAGCGCGGCTGCTGGTACGACGTCGGCAGACGGTAGTTCGGATCGGCCGAGCCGTTGGCCAGGTCGCCGTTCTCGTACTGCTCGGTCACGCCATCCATGTCGAAGACGTTGAACACGTCTGCGCGCAGGATCAGTTCGCCAGGAATTCCCACCGGCACGGTGTAGCGTGCCGACATATCCAGTTGGCCGGTCCATTCGGACTGGAACGACGAACCGCGCGGAACCGGACGACCCTGGCAGAAGCGCGAGGACACGCCGTAGCCAGCCGCATCCGGATCGCTCGGGTGCAGGCCGATACAGCCGTAAGGCTTGCCCGACTGAACGCGCAGGTTGGCGCCGACCAGCAGGCCGTCGAACACCTGATAGGAGCCGAACAGCTTGATCTGGTGCGCATGGTGGTTCGGCAGCAGACCGTACTGGTTATCCGACAGGCCCGTGTGGTCGTACAGGATGGTCGAGCCGGCGTCGGCCTGACCGTTGTCCGACAGCACGGTGCCCTCGTAGTTACCGATCGACTTGGAGATCGTGTACGAGCCTTGCAGAGCCCACCGGCCGTCGAAGGGACGGTCGAACTGGAATGTCAGGGCGGTGTAGTCGCGTTCCGGCTTCGGCAGACCCGTCTGAGCGGCGGGAATGGTCAGGGTCCGACGCATCGTGCCGTCGCCCGGCAGGGCTTGGCGAACGATGAAGGTCAGATCGCGACCCGGGTTGGCGACGATGTAATCGAAGTCGCCGAAGTAGATGTTCGCACAGCCGACGATCCCGTTCGCAGCGCAATAGGCGTTGATGTAGGAATCGACCGCGATGTCTTCAGACGTGTTGTTCAAGTGGCGTTGCGTCAGGCTGACGCCCGCGCTGAAGCCTTCGAACTGACGCTGATAGCCGATGACGTATTCGTCTTCGCTCGTCGGCTCCAGATCGAGAGCCGATTTGGAGCTGCCAGGTTCAACCGAACCATCGCCGAACACTTCACAACCGATGACGCCGACCGCGCCGCGACCACCGGCCGGGCAAGCGGAAGGGCCGGTGCGGTAACCCGGGCTGTTGGCCAGGGTGATTTGCGTGCCCAACGTCGCCGGAAGACCGGTCGTGCCGTTGATCACGAAACCGCCCGCCGGAGCACGGAAGTACTCGTTGAAGAACAGATCGCCCGAACGGAAGCCGAGGTTCAGAGCCGGCGGGATGAAGTAGCGGCCATAGGAACCGTAGACCTTGCCACGACGATCACCCTGGGGATCCCAGGTGAAGCCGCCGCGCAGGGCGTAGTTGTCCTGCAGATCGACCTCTGTTTCACCGGCCAGGTTCTGGACGTCGAAGGAGTCGTTACGGACACCCAGGTTGACGTTCAGGCTCTCGGTGACGTCCCACGAATCCTGAATGTAGAATGCGCGGTTCGTTCCGGTGATGGCGCCGCCGAAGGTCGCCACCGTGACCTGGACGTAGTCCTGACCGTTCGGCACGCCCTGAGCGTTGGTCGCGTTGGTCGACCGGCGGTAGATATACTCGAACCCGCCGTTACGCGCCGAGACCTTCTGCTCTTCCAGGTCTTCCTGATCAAAGCCCAGGCGGACATGGTGTTGGCCGAACAGGTCGAAATAGACATCGGCGTCGGCGCGATAGAATTCACGGCGCGTATCGATGATCTGGTTGGACGCCGTGGACTGCGTTGAGCTCAGACGGGTCGTCGTACCGCTGCGGACATCCCGGACCAGGCTGAGGCTGGGATCGCCGGGCAGGGTGTTGTTGCTGTCTTCGTTGACGCCGTAAGCCGCCGAAATGGTCAGCCAGTCGGTCAGCGTCCCGGTGTAACGGGCCACGTAGTTTTCGCCGCCCTGCTGGAAGGTCGTCAGGTTCGGCGTGGCGGTCGAGATGGCGCCGGTGCTGTTCGTGAAGCCGTAGGTCTCGCGATGGGTTTCACGCGTGGTGTCGAAGTAGGTGAATTCCAACCGGTGATCGTCGGTGATGTAGGCATCGATCTTGGCGCCGTAGAAGGGGTCGTCCGACTTGTCGATGTTGTACGACGCGCCGGTGATGCTGGCGAAACGGGTCTCGTTGTCGCGCGCCTGGGCGATGCCGTAGAAGAACAGGCGATCGCGCAGGATCGGGCCACCGAACTCGATGGTGGCGTCGCGGGCGTCCGTTTCCGTCAGGCGGTTAGCGCTCTGGAACGTGTCGGGCGACGTCGATTCCAGGCTGGAAGGCGCATAGTTGCCGTGCAGCGCAAAGGCGAAATCGTTGGTGCCGGACTTGGTGACGGCGTTGATGACGCCGCCGGTCGCGCGACCGAATTCGGCCGGATAGCCGCCCGTCTTAACTTCGATGGTCTTGTAGAAGTCGAACGGCACTGTCACGGCGCCGATGTAGGTATCGAAGTTCGTGATGTTCAGGCCGTTGATGTAAAACGCGTTCTCACCAACCGAGCTACCGCCGACGGACGGTTGTCCGGCGAAAGCGGCGTTGCCGGACGAGCCGCCGGTCACGACGCTGGGAGCAAGCAGGGTCACAGCCGTCAGGTTGCGCGCGATCGGCACCTGCTCGAGCAGTTCGTCGATATCGACGGTCAGGCCGGTGGTGGTGTCGCTGAAATCAAGAGCAGCGCGGACGCCGGTGACCACGATGTCATCGACCGTGCTCGCGTTGTCGGCCGTCGAACCGAGGGTGAAAATATAGCCGGACTGGGCGCCCAGGCTGACGTTGACGTTGTCGCTGACAGATTGGAAGTTCGGAGCATCGACCGTGACCTGGTACGAACCGGTCGGGATCAGGGCTACGCGGAATTGCCCGTCAACACCGGTGGTGGCCGTGCGGCTAAAGCCCTGGGCGTTCGAAACGATAGTTACGGTCGCGCCCGAGACGGGTTCGCCGTTGGTGCCCTGAACGGTGCCGGTCAGGGTCCCGTTGGTATAGTCTTGGGCCACTGCGGCGGTCGGCGCGGCGACGACCGCGACCACGGGCAGAGCTGCGAGAGCCAGAATGGCCGCGCTGCCCATCATCGTGGTGGCGAGCATGCGCTGCCGGATGGATTGGTTTCTCAAAATCGTTCTCCTGAAACGATAGCGCGACCCTCCGTCGCACCCCTTTGTCATCGTGCGACGCAAATTGTCGCAGACTGACCTACTGATAGGCCCGATGAACTTTGCCGCGCCACCGCAATTACAGGCGTGTAATGTTGTGGCCCTATCAGTGTCGCATTCAGGACACGTTGCAGCCGACGAACCTTCACGGTTGCGTTGCCGAACTGAAAGGACCCCGTCATGCTTTCACCGCGCCCTCTCGCCGAGGCCGTCTGGGCCGCGCCACAGATCGCCATCGAGGATCTGGCCGGGGTCGCGGCCATGGGCGTGCGACGGATCGTCAACAATCGACCGGACGGCGAGGAGGCCGGGCAACCGACATCGGCAGAGATGGAAGCGGCGGTCCGGGGGGCCGGGATGGACTACGTCCACGCGCCGGTCGCGGGCATGCCGGGCCCCGACGCGGTGCGCGCCGTGGCGGCCGCGCTCGAGACGGATGAGCCTGTGCTGATGTATTGCCGCTCGGGGACGCGCTCGACCGTGACCTGGGCCCTGGCGATGCGGGCGCTGGACCGCGCCGAGCCGGACGAACTGCGGGAGGCGGCGGCGAACGCCGGCTATGATCTCAGCCGGCTGCCGCTTTAGCGCTGAATCGCGACGCGCGTGGCATAGGGTATGGGCTCGGGATCACCGCACGACACCAGAACGAGTTGCGCCGTCATGAGACACAGGATGGCCGCCGCGATGGGCTGGAGCCGATTTGAGACACTGAAGACGATGCTGCGGGCCACGAGGTACGCTCCGGACGGGATTTACCTCTCGTTAAGGCAAGGTCCGGGCCGGTCGCCGGGATGGGCGGCATGATCCCCTTCGTGCGCGCGTTCGACTTCGCCTATGGGCGGCGGGACCAGGTCTCGCCCCTGATCCAGCGGGTGGTCTGCGAGAACCCGGGACCGTTCACCTTCACGGGCACCGGGACCTATATCGTCGGCAAACCGGAGGACGGCGCCTCGGTCGCGGTGATCGATCCGGGCCCGATCGACGACGCGCATCTGGAGGCCCTTCTGACGGCGGTCGAAGGCCGGACGGTCAGTCACGTGCTGGTGACCCATACCCATCGCGATCACTCTCCCCTCGCCCGCCCGTTCGCGGATCGGGTCGGGGCGCGGATCCTGGCCATGCGACCGCCCGTTCGACAGACCCATGCCTCGGGGTTTCTCGACGAGGATGAGGACGAGGTCTTCATGCCGGACCTGATCCTGTCAGGCGGCGAGCGGGTCGAGGGCGACGGCTGGACGATGAAGGCGATCGCGACGCCAGGCCACGCCTCCAACCACGTGGCTTTCGCGCTGGAGGAGGAGAACGCCCTGTTCTGCGGCGACCATGTCATGGGCTGGTCGACCACCGTGGTCGCGCCGCCGGACGGGAACATGTCGGACTATATGCGCAGCCTCGATGCCGTCATCGGGGCGGATTTCTCGACCCTGTGGCCGACG
>Ga0247737_1001463_pt1 | contig 10180 bp, 14 predicted proteins | sample UWRJL028104C2_FD_180937 | JGI IMG/M metagenome (GOLD analysis project Ga0247737, IMG submission 180937) | Plant litter microbial communities from Arlington Agricultural Research Station in Wisconsin, United States - UWRJ-L028-104C-2 | ecosystem: Environmental > Terrestrial > Plant litter >...
CGCGATCCTTCAATCGCTCGAAGAACTTGGCTACAGCGCTGACGTCCAAATTCTCTACGCACCCCACTACGGAGTGCCGCAGACACGTTGGAGGACAATCGTCCTCGCGCTGCGTGACAGTAAAGAGCCCCTCTCCGCCTTCCCGCAAGCGATGCATCACGCGCCTATGCGCGTCAACTTCACCTCGAAGTTCGGCGGTCGGGACATCGTGGCGTTCCCCAAGTCTGTTGAACTGCCAACCTTCACGACAGTTGCAGACGCCATCGGCGACCTTCCCGCGCTCTTGAATGGCGAGGATGGCGCGAAGGTCAAGGATTACCCAACTGCTGCTACCAACGACTATCAGAGGGCTCTTCGTGCGGGTTCTGATGGTGTTCACAATCACGAAGCAGCTCGTCTTGGGAAAATCAACATGGAACGGCTGAGCCACATCCCGCCAGGCGGGAATTGGACGGACATTCCGTTCGAGCTTCTTCCCGCCGGAATGAAGCTCGCTCGACGCTCTGACCACACGAAACGGTACGGGCGTGTGAGCGCAGAAGGTCTCGCGTCTACAATCCTGACGAAGTGCGATCCGCATTGGGGAGCGTACTTCCATTATTCGCAAGACCGAGCTTTCACCGTTCGAGAAGCGGCACGTATTCAGTCATTCCCCGACACGTACCGTTTCACGGGTTCTCGGGTTGACCAATATGAGCAGGTCGGCAATGCCGTCCCGCCTCTCCTTGCTGCGGCGGTGGGTCAGTCCATTTCGGCGGCACTCGGCGTGAGCCGCGCTGCTCTTCAACGGGCTGTCTAGTGGCGGGCACAGTCTGGGAGTTCTTCGGTTACAGAGCGACAGACACCTCTCCTGAGGCTGTGCTTGCGGCGTCGACTCGCCAATGTCCATTCCTCGGAGAAACGTGCGAAAAGACTCTGAGTGACGGAGAAATCTCGGGAGTATGCACGGTTAAGCCCGTCACGACTTCTCCCGTCATCTGCTGCCCTATCCGCCTGTACGCCGACGATTACCGCATACTTCGGGACGTGTCGGACAAGGCTTTCGGGGTTGGACTTCCCCTTTCGCCAGGTCGACAAGCTGTACTGAAGGCGCGGCGAACAGGGTTGCCCACGGTAGCGGTGTTTGGGAAGCGTTGGGGCGGCGAACTCAGGCTCCCGCAAAAGGGAGGCACAGGCGGCTACTTCGTGGATTGGGTACTCGCCCTCCTTGACGGCAACGGAACGCTAGTCGAATTCGTCGCTATCGAAGTTCAGACGATTGACACGACGGGCAACTATCGCGCTAGTCGAACAGCGTTGCTCTCTGACGAACGCAACATAGTTCAATCGACCGTTGGCTTGAACTTCGAAAATGTGAGCAAGCGCATCCTTCCTCAGCTAATTTACAAGGGGCAGGTCTTGCAGCGCGAGGAACTCTGCAAGAAGGGTCTCTTCTTTGTTTGCCCGAGCCCCGTGTACGAACGCATCATGAAACGCCTCGGCGGTAACGAAGGTCTTGTCCGATACGCGCTTCAGCCTGCGTCCATCACTTTCATGGCGTACGACCTCGACTACGAAAACTCCTACGTGGACGCGACACCCGTTCCTCTCGAACTGAAGACCGACCATTCAACGACGGTGTACAAGGTGCAGGAAGCTTTCAACAATGTGACGCTCCCCGATGAGAACGTTTATAAGTTCGCCATTACTAGCGCACTCAACTCAGAGGCTGCGGGCGCGCAGACTTTCTTGGACTACACGGACTAGTCGTGGCTCCCGCCCCCCTCTGGCAGAAGATGCTGCAAGCTTCAAAGGACGAAGCGATCCTCGCAGTGAAGCTCTACAACGAGCCGTCTCATGCAAGGGCGCTAGAGGGCTTCATCGTTCACATGAACCTCGCTTGGCTCTACCTTTTTCAAGCCAAGTGGAAGAAGGCATCAAAAGACTTCCGTATCGCTGACCCGAGCCACAAAGGTTGGTTCATCAAAATAGACGACGAGTATCGAGCGCCATCTCTTGGGTGGTTTGTTGAGAAGGAGTATTCGAACTCGTCTGCTGTCCGAGCAAACATTGAGTTCTTCATCAAGCTCAGAAACAAGGTCGAGCATCGCCACACGGGCGGGAACGAGGCGCTCCTTACCGTCATTAGCGGAGAGTGCCACTCGTTGCTTCTCAACTATGAGGAAGCGGTTGTCGCAGTTGGAGGGCAAAGCAATTCACTCGCGCATGTCCTCCACTTTCCGGTGTTCATTGGAGGGTTCACGGACAAGGGCAAACAAGCACTTGTTAAGCTCTCCAATTCTTTGCCCTCAGACCTTCGAACGTTCCTCGCGGAATACGACAATAATCTTGACGAAGACATCTCAAAGGACCCGCGTTACTGCCTCCGACTGACGGTTTTCCTTGAGCAGGGGAACCGGAAGGGTGACCTTTCCATGCAGTTCTACAACAGTGCCGATTTGACGGATGAGCAGCGGGTTGTATTTGAGGAAGCTGCGAGCAAGGGCTTCATTGTCACTAAAAACAAAGTCGTTCCTGTGTCGAACGCGAGCAACCTCAAACCAAAAGCGGTCGTAGACCTGGTTAGTACCGCTATCCCTTTCAAGTTCAATCTCAATCACTTCGCGGCGACTTGGCGCAAGAACACCTTTCGACCTCCGCAGAACTCGTCAACTCCCGAGGTCACTCGGGCAGACTTCTGCATTTACGACGAACCACACCGCGACTACACCTACACCCCTGCATACGTGAAATGGCTCATCAAGAACTGTGCGACGGACGCGGGGTTCTTGAAGACCACGGGCAAGCGGGCTGTCCTTAAGTAGCTGCTCTGGCAGCGAATGACGCAATGATGGCTCCGACTTCCTCGGCATGTTGAGCCAAAGCACGCGAAAACACCGAGCGACCAAGCTCATTCATTTCCGCATAAGCAGCTTCTAAGATCATCAGCTCACGGTCACAGAGATCTTCTGGAAGCTCCTGCGAGTGGCGGGTCATCTCTTTGTGCAATTGCGCGATGAAGGCGAGCATCATCTCTTCTTGGGGCATGGTCACAGTGTGCTCGGCCACCCCGACATCCGAGTAAGTGCGCAATCTGCTTCTGGTTTATGACTGTCGTCCGAGAGAGCCCAAATCTCTCAACGACTTAGTTGCAGCTCTCGTTGTCTGCACAATCAGTTGCGGTGGTCAGTCAATGTTTTGGGTCGTATCTCACGACCGGTCATATCCCTCAAAGTGCATGCAACACATTGAGTTCTCGCCGCACTTCTCGCATCGCGGGATCTTGTCAGTGAGCCCGAGCCACACCATCAGTCCGTCATCGCTCTCTGAGGCTCCGAATGTGATGCTCTGCCCTTCGCTGACGACGGTCATTTCTTCGGGTGCGTGGAGGCGAGTGTCGTCATAGAAGTAGCTCCATCCCCACGCCTCTTCCTCAGCGGCATTTGACCTCGGGTAGTCGAGATTTTTGATGTGTTCCGCGTAGAAGGTGAGTAAGCGGGCAGCCTTTTCCTTCGTGATGTCTGAACTCAATGGAATGTAATCCCCTCGGGTGGTTCCGCATATTCAGGCTTGGGTTCTGTGTGCCACTTGCCGTCGTCAGAAATTCGGAGCTCGTGCGCTTCCAACATTTCATGAACACGCCACAGGTTTGCACCCTCTTTCACGTCTTTCATCAGTTCTCCTGATGGGTCGATGATGTGGGCGGTCAGCAGCCGCGTCACCTTCCGCAGTACCTGACTGATGATGTAGCTCTGGTCGCTGTCAGGCATCTCACCTTTGTTGAAGTGCTTGGTTGCGTTGTAACTGCTAACGGTGGCGCGGGCAAGACCAACAATGCTCTCGACACGGTCGCCCCAATCAACGTCGATGGCCTGAAGTGCTCGGTAGACGTAGGTAGCCATAGTCGGCCTCTCGCGGAAGTAGGTTTCTTCTTCGCCCTCACAGACGCCGAGGACATGACCTGCGCTTTCCAACGAGACCGACAGGGAGATGATGATGTCTTCAACGAAAACACCACGCCTGCTGAGAATGGACGCAGCAGGCAGGATGAATCGCTTCCACGTTTCGTACTCCTCTCCCCATACACGCATACCCTCCTCGCCTACCTGACCGAGCCTGAAGATTGGCTGCTGCAAGTCCTTCTTGGTGGGAGGTGTCTCCGCATACTCGTGCACAGTTCGCCTGCTGATGAGTTCCACGAAGGGATTGTTGATGAAGTCGCCGTTCATCAACCGCTGAGCGAATGTGTCATCCCTCACGCGATGCTTTCGGAAATGGATGCCTTTCCCAAATACCAGGATGAGGAGGTGAACGACCTTCCGCTGCTCAACAAGGTGGTCGAAGAAACTCTGCGGCTGCTCGAACTTACTGTCGAGGACAACCCACTCGAAGATATTAAAGCTGCCGTCGTCAGAGCCTTCAGGGTTGGCTGTCCGCCAATCTGTCTGCAACGTCAACGTCGCTCCGCCTTGCTGCCATGTGACCTTCGCAACACTCTCGACTTCAACGATGAGCTTGCGCGTGAGCCCCTCCTCATTGCTTTCCGTGTCCTGCTTGATGGCGGTGAACCGCGACCACTCTTTGAGACCGTCGATATGACTACGCACTTCGCTGACGAGCAGGGGTTCCTCCAACGCCGCTTCCCTCTGCCACAGCACGATCTCGGTAGGACGAAGCTTCCCGAGGCTCACGCTGTGCCCCGTCTTTTCGGAGTGACCTGACCACTGAATATCGAATAGTGATACTTCGCCTTCGTCGGTGCGTAGAGCCATGTTCGGGGGCGGAGTGCGTGTTGAGAACCAGGCTGACACGGGTGCAAACTGCCCCGTCTCATCGCCTTGAATGTAGGGGACGTCAATGAAAGCACCACTTGGTTCGATCATCCTGAGCGTGCACCCCGCGTACGGGGTGTCCTCAACGCCGTCGATAAGAAGACCTGCGAGCGATTTTCCAAAAGGGAGCTTTTCTACTGCCATGGAATGAGCTTACGGACGAGGACCGACGCCCTTCGGGACAGTGACACGCCACTCAGATATCCGAGTTGCAGTCGTTCGAACGTTTGTTCGATACTCGATGCTAGGGCGGGAGGTGATGCCTCGGTGGGCACGAACAAAAGGTACGCAGACTACTACGACAGGAAAATGAACGAGCGTATCGAGCAGTCAGCGAACCCTGCCGTCATCGTCGCCCTCACAGAGGAGCAGCTCGACAAGAGAAACGCCACTCTGCGGAGAAGTGAGCCTCCCATCCCCGTGCGGGTGTGGTTGCAATTCTCAGACCAAACGGCCGTCGAGGTGAACAACGCGTTAGCTGTGGCGTACACGAGTAAGTGTGTCTTTGTGGAGGGCGAGCACAACAAGGAAAAGTTCGGCTGTTGGGTATGGGCGAATGCCGTGACCAGGATTACGCCCCGCGAACTGTACTGAACTCTCGGGGCATCTCATCACCCTTGCTCCGAAGGTTTCTCCAACCGCGAGTACGGAGACGCGAGGTTGCCTGTGTCGAACGGGTAGCGGAGGACCGTCAGCTTCCCCATCTTCATCAAGCCGATGTCCGCGTTGTCCAACTCGATGAACTTGTAATCATGCTGAGGCTCCTTCCAAATAGTTGGTCTGTGCTGCACGCTCAGCGCTCGTGCGGTCGTAGGCAGAAATCATCTGCGGGGATTTGTGTCCACTCGTCTTCTGGATGGTCTCTGCGGAAACACCCGCCTGGACGGAGAGCGTGATGAAAGTCGCTCGCAGGCTGTGGGAGCTGTATCGCTGCACCGTTGCCTCGTCCCACCCCATGCTGCGTAGAACCCCTCGGAGCATGTCGGTGATAGCCGCCGAGCTGCCACTTAGCCTTTCCCCTGTCACACCGTTCATTTTTCGGATGCGAGGGAACAACGGTGTCTCAGATGGCAGCTCGCCCGAAGGGTTCAGAACCGCAAGCCACTCGTTGAGTATGCGAATTGGGTCGAGGTGCATCAGGGACGGAGCTGTGATGGGGCGGATGGAAACGTAACGACCCTCCCCCATCTGGTCAGTTTTCGACTTCTCGATGAAGAGGTTGATGCCGTTGTGTTCGTGAGCCGTTTCGATGTCTCCGATGGAGAACAGTCCGAGATTGGACGCTCGTTGGGAGGAAGCAACTCCGATGGAGATGATGGCACGGTTCCGTTTTGCTACGGCGGTCTTGTCCTTCTTGATGTGAACCAGGATGTCGCTCAGCTCCTGACGGGTGAACGCCTGCGCTTTTTTGGTGCGGGAGATCCCCGCCTGTGTCCTCTGGATGCCTTCGAGGTAGCTGACCATCTTGGGGTGAGTGAGGACGGCGAAGCTCAGACCGTCATCTTGCTTCAGTGCGAAGTGACGAAGAGCTGTGACGGCTGACTTCACGGTGGTTGGCTTCACACCCTGCTCAGAGCGTCGTGCGAGGTATAGCTTCACCTGCTCGAACCATGCAGCCTGGTCTGCCACTGATTTGACCCACACGTTGAGGTCATGCTGTTCGCAGTAGCTCTCCCACATACTCATTTGGGATTTGTAGTTCTTGAGGGTGTTGGAGGCGTGGGCTCCACTCTCGAAGTTTTTGACGAGGTTGAGTTCTTCTTCGGTGGGCGCTGCTGAGTCGACTCGTTTGAGCTCGCCGGGTTCGTAGATTTCGATGTCGTTGGTCATACATTGAATATCGGCTGAAGACGTCCGTTACCCCGTATTTTTGACCCACGACTTTTGTAGGAATACGCGGTAACCGCTCCGCCCGCCAAGATGGACGGATGAAGAAGGTCATCCTCGCACTCCTGGCTCCACTGTCATTCATCGCAGGAGTGATTACCGCGAAGATCGTCTCAAAACCCGAGAAGCAAATCGAGGTCGTCTACGTCCCAAGACCGCTCACAGCACGCGAGCAATACGACACGGACATTGACGACCACAACTACAACAATCCTGATAACCGACGTCTTCGCTTCGCGGACACAGATATAAACGACACGGTTGCTCGCATTGACAAGCACGGAGCCGATGCACTGAACGACCCCGTGAGTGTCGATGTGAAGAGAGCCAACCGCAGACGCGAAACCATACTCAATGTCATCGGTTTCAGTGTCGCAGTCCCAATCACTGTCATTGCCCTCCTGCTCATCGGCAACAACGACATCGACGGAGGGCTAGCCGTTGCACTCCTCCTGCCGCCAATCTGGGTCGCAGCTATCCTGCTCGCAACCTCATTCCGAGGCGATAACGCGCTCCGTTGGTGGGTTCGCGGAACACTCACCGTCCTGGCATCCGCCTACTGCCTCATTTATATTCAGGTCAGCGCAATCGCGGTCATCACTGCCATCGCATCCGTGGTCATTGCAGCGGCTTTCGATTGGCTTGCTCCGTTGGCTCCGAGATGGCAGATACCGACCACCTAGCCGTCATCCCGCGAGGATGAGTTTTTCAACTTCTGAAAACTGAGCTTTCCGCTGTGTCATCATTCGGGCATGAAGCTACTCACCCACATCAACGACATGCTCAGAGAGCACTACGCCCCGAAACGTGTCGAGGATGTTCCCCCGCTGCTCATCGCAAAGCTCAGGGAACAGGGAATACCGAAGAACGTCGAGGATGTGCCCGAAGCCCTTGCCGAAGAGCTGCGTCAGCAAGGTACGGATGAGGAGGCAGGGCGACAGGCGGCTGCTCAACGCGATGCTTTTTTAGAACTGCGTGACGAACCGCGAAGGAAAGCTCCCCTCGTAGTCGCAATCGTGGGAGTAGTCGCTTTCTTCGCCCTCTACTTCTCCCCATTCATATTCAAGGATGGGGAATTGGGTGACGCAACATCGCTGCTATTCCTATTCCTCTCCGTCTCCATCGGCGGGGGCTTAGTGATTTCGGGATATATGGAAGAGAAGTACCGGTGGTGGGCTCGAGGTGGAGCTTTCATCGTCACGGTTGCCGCAGGTATGTGGCTCTATCTCAGTAACACGCTGACACTGCTAACAGTCGCCATTGGTCTGGGCGGTGTTGCACTGACAATCCTTTTGGATTTGGGCACGCCGAGAAGCAAAGCCGTCAAGAAGGAAAAGAAGGCGAAGACGCAGCCAATTTAGAACGCGTGGCTGACTTCGACCACTGTGTAGGTGTCCACTGCTTTCCGCAGCAATTCGATAGCAGCCGCCACCTCGTCATGCTCAACCTGGTTCTCATCAGTCTTCGCCACCGCAGCGAACCTGCGAGCGATGTCTTCAAGGTCTTCCACTTCAAGCTGCTGCGTGACCTGAAACAGGTCGGAGGAGAGGGAGTTGTCGCGGAGGCGGAACAGGTGGAAGCCGAGAGTGGACAGCTCCCCCAACGCATCCCCACGCCTCACATCAGCGTCGGATGCGAGAGCCGCCGTCATCACAGCCGACTGACCCGCGTTCAGCGTCACCACGCCACGGAAGTCAAAGCTGACGCTCAAAAGAAGTGGTTCACTTCCACATTGCCGAAGTTGCGGATGGCTAATCTCAATACATCGAGACTTTCAAGTACCTCGTCGTACTCAACCTCGTTCTCATCAGTCCGCTGCACCTGGTCGAAGATTTCCTGCACCTCACCGAGGCTCACAGCGTCGAAAAACTTACTCTCCTCAAACATGCTGAATGAGATCGTGTTGTTCTTCAGAGAAAGCACGAGAGGAGTGAGGTAGACCTGCCCATCGACGGCGAGAACCGTCTGAACTGTGGCATCGTCGATGGCACTCTGCATCGCAGCTCGCACTTCCGCTGACAGCTTCACGTTGGCGTAAAAATTGAACTCGACACTCATGACTCCCCTTAGTTCCCCGTCAGCCTATCGACCGTCGAGCTCGGTCCGTAGAGCGAGAGCAGCCCGCACACGCCCATCAGGGTCATTCCCCAAGATCCCGAGCAGACGGGTAGGTGTCTCGGGGTTCATCGCCACATTCGCCCGAACAAACGAGTCAGCCGAGTATCCAAGGCGTAGAAGGTTGTCGCGGTCTCTGGTGGTCAGCGCAAATTTCGCGGTCTCCTCAAACTGAGGGATGCCCGCAAACGCCCAAACGTCAGCAGCACACCGCTCGGGGGTTTTGGAGAAGGAAGAATCTCCGTCCCTGCAACTCGCTTGTCCGCAAGTACATTGGATGTCGTTCATGGTGGTTGGCTTTCAACGAGGCGGGTCGTCGCCTCCTATATTCCTAACAGCGCCCCACCCCTAATGTGTAAATATCATTCTTTTGGCTTCCCGAGGAGACACAGTGGGACGAACACCAGGCGCAACCAACCGAACGCCCCGCGAGATCCGTGCGCAGGCGAACGCTGACATCAAGGCGGCAAAACTAAAAGAGAAGATTGCCGCGAGAGACAGAAAGATCGCGGAACTCAAGAAGAAGAAGTAGTTCATAATTCACCCGTAGGTCATAAAGAAGCCCCGCATCAGTTAGTCGATGCGGGGCTTTCGTCTTGTCCGTCCGCATACGGACGAGCCGCATTTCAGTCAGCGGTGATGAACTCCACCATTTCGTTCCGTGCAGCCCAAGCCTCATCTGAGGTCAGCGGATTCTCCTCCCCGCGTGTTGTCAGGAACTCCACTCCCCCGCCCGAGAACGCGAAAACAGTGCAGGAAATCTTCACAGCGTTCCTTCGAGGGAAGTCCATCCGTGAAATCGCTCGTGACCTCGAAGGAAGGAACATACCTTCACCTTCAGGGGGTAAGACCTGGCACATCTCCACACTGTCCACCATCCTGTCGAACCAGGTCTACACGGGGCACCGCGTGTACGGGAAACAGCACAAGACGCAGGTTCCGTTCAGCACTGACCCACGCATGGGGACGCAAGTAAAGAAGGTGCGAACAGGCGCGAAAGCTATCGTCACTGAGGATGCCGTCTTCCCCACCATCGTTGATGTAGTCGAGTTCAATCGCGTCTTTTCCCTGCTCTCCGCGAAGCGCACGCAAGGCTTGAAGAACTCACGAAGCAAGTCGGGCACCAAGACGGTCATTCCGCTCGCGGGGAGGGTTCATTCACTCGGGCACAAGATGGAGTCAGACGCCATCGTGAAGACGGGCAACATCCGTTTCCGCGTGCGTGGAAACAGGACGGGAACTGCCTCGGTCACCGTGACGGAAAGGGACTTGGAGGAGACAGTGAATGCGTGGCTCGGAAGAGCTTTCACGCGCAGGAACCTGCCTAACATTTTGAAGCAGCTCAATGAGCGCGCTCCAAGCGTGCA
>Ga0247737_1001465_pt1 | contig 10172 bp, 9 predicted proteins | sample UWRJL028104C2_FD_180937 | JGI IMG/M metagenome (GOLD analysis project Ga0247737, IMG submission 180937) | Plant litter microbial communities from Arlington Agricultural Research Station in Wisconsin, United States - UWRJ-L028-104C-2 | ecosystem: Environmental > Terrestrial > Plant litter >...
CCGGGTGCGGCAGGCAAGCTGCGCAAGAACGGCGCCTTTGCTGAATCGCTGACGGTCGAGTTCGACTGAAGCTGCGTGATTATGCGGGCCGGGCTCGCTAACAACGCCTGATGGCTTCCCTCGAAACGATCGTCGCCGATATCGCGGCCGAGATGGCGGACGCGCCGGACCGCGGCACCGTGGCCGATTATATCCCGGGCCTTGCCGAAATCGATCCGGCCAGGTTCGGCATCGCCGTTATTGAGGCCGACGGCACCAGCCACAAGGCGGGTGATGCCGATGAGCCCTTCTCGATCCAGAGCATCTCCAAGGTGTTCAGCCTGACGCTCGCGCTGGGCGCGATCGGTGACCGGCTATGGGACAGGGTCGGACGCGAGCCGTCGGGCAGCGCGTTCAACTCGATCGTCCAGCTCGAGACTGAATCCGGCATCCCGCGCAACCCGTTCATCAACGCGGGCGCGATCGTGGTCGCAGACATGATCCTGGGCGCGCATGAGCCGATCGAGGCGATCGGCGAAATATTGCGCTTTGTTCGGGCGCTGGCCGACGACGACAGCATCTTCATCGACGAACGCATCGCTCGGGCCGAGCAGGACACGGGTTTCCGCAATTTCGCGCTGGCCAATTACATGCGCGCCTTCCGGAATCTGCGGCAGCCGGTCGAACGGACCCTCGGGGTCTATTTCCACCAATGCGCGCTGGCGATGAGCTGCCACCAACTCGCCCGCGCTGGCGGATACCTGATGGCCGGCGGCATCAACCCGGCGACCGGCCATTCGATCGTCTCGGCCCAGCGCGCGCGGCGCATCAATGCGCTGATGATGACCTGCGGCCATTATGACGGCTCGGGCGAATTCGCGTACCGGGTCGGCCTGCCGGGCAAGTCAGGCGTCGGCGGCGGCATCCTGGCGATCGCGCCGGGCAAGGCGTCGATCGCCGTCTGGTCGCCGGGACTCAACGCGCGCGGTACGTCGCAGCTGGGAGCATTGGCGCTTGAGCGGCTGGTCCAGCGGACTGGCTGGTCGGTGTTCGAGGCTCCGACGGAGTAGGTGGGTCGGGGGCTTAGCCGTTGTTTGACGCCCTCCGGCCCTCATCGCGAAAACGCGGCGCTTTCTTGCCGGATGGATTCTTCATCCCCGCAACCTGGGACGCTCCACCCAGCGCCGTCGACAACCCATCGAAAATCCCCTTCATCAGCGCGCCACTCGCTTGCGCACGGTTGGCCGACGCCTGGGACCGGTAGTTGAACGCGTTGATGTCGAACCCGCGCGTGCGTTCGTTGCCGCCCTTGTAGATCTGCGCGATATCTTCGGCACCGATCATCGCGGTGTCCTTCTGGATATCGACCGCCGATCCAAAATTCAGGTCGACGCCGTTCGCCGCCATCGCCGCCGTCTGGGCGCCCTTCATCTGCGCCAGAGCGCGGTATCGTTGTCGCCCCTCGAGATTGGTGTTCTCGATAGAATCGCGTGCCTGGTCATTGGCCAGGCGCGCATTCTGGTCGGCGATCTCGGCCTGGTAGCGATATTGCTGAGCCTGGCCGACGCCCGCGGTCACGGCGCCGATCGAAGAGATGGCAGTCGAGGCGATCAACAGCGCGGTTGTGGGTTCGCACATCAGCGGCGCTCCTGATGGAAGGGGATAAAGCGGGTGCCGGCGATCATGATCACCTCCTTTCCGATGGTGAAGCCGATCCGTTTCAGGAAGCGGACGGCGCGGTGATTGTCCTCCGCTACTAAATTCTCCAGCAGCGCAGTTGAATCGAACATCGCCGATAATATGCGCGGCCCCCAGCGCAGCATCGTACGCGGATGCCGGTAGATTGCGTCGCTGCCGAGCATCCAGGGCGATCCTTCACCGCACAGCGCATTGGTCACCACCAGCCCGAACATCGCCTCGGGCCGGCCATCGACCGTTGCGGTCAGGCACAGCGAGGAGGACAGCAGCCCTGCGCGAAGCGCCTGCCTTGGCGTATGCCCCATCGCCGCGCACTCGATCACGTCAGCCGCGCGCATCCGCGATGCGATCGGCCCGACATGCACGGGCGTGGCGCCGACCAGCGCGATCCGCTTATTCGGAGGCGGATGGGTCGAGATAGATCGCACTCACGGTCATAGGCAGCGGATCGCCGGATCGCACCACCATGCGCGCGCCGCCATTGATGTCGGGGCGCAGATAGGTCTCGTACAGGCCGGTCATCAGCGCGGGCGGCTGGCCGGGCAGCTCGTTGATGCGCGATCGCAGCGGCTCCAGCGTCGCATCGGTCGGCCCTGCCTTCACCCCGCGGCTGTCGATCAGGCGGATGACGGCCTTGGCCTGGGTCTGTGGCCTGGCGATCGTCCAGCCGGCCTGCCCCTGATAGGCGAGCGGCAGCGTCTCGATCGTGGCCCTATAGGGCAGGCCGATAGTCACCTTCAGCGCGGCCTGCTCCAGCTCGACCTTGCCGTTCTGCACCACCAGTCCGGTGATGACCCCACCATCCGCCAGCGCCGACACCGTTTTGCCTTCGAGGTGATCGAGGTTGCGCAACATCGTGGCCGGCTCGTCGAAATAATAGGTCACGGCGCTGTCCAGGAAACAGCAATCCTCGACCGCGTCCCAACGTGCCGCCGCCATGCGCTCGATCACGAGTTTCTTGCCCCGCCACACGGTCAGGTACAACCGGTCCTCATTCGCTTCGGAGATGACGCAGATGCTCTCGACCGGCCCGTCGGTTTCGCACAGGGTCCAGCCCCAGACCTGTTGCTCCTGCTCCCAGGTGAAACACAACAGCTTGCCGTCGCTGCGCACTGCCCAGATCACCGATCGCGGTTCCTGCGCATAGGCCCAGGCCTTGATGTCGAAGCCCCGGAACAGATGCGGGGAGAAGATCGTGACGTCGTTCGAGTTGATCGAGTCGGTCTGGAATTCGTAACCGAGCGTGCGCACGCCGTTGCCGACGCTGGTCTGGTAGAAACAGACGCTGTCGATCACCAGCGGGGACAGGCGCGACGCGCCTCGCCCGTTCTGCCGCCGCACGACGAAGTCGGTCGCGCTGATATAGCCGGCCTGTCCACCCTGCACCTTGAAGATCGCGTCGGAGGTGAGCGCGAGCAGCTCGTTCATCGAGACCAGCTGGTTGACCGCGTTCACCCGCCCCGCGACGAGCGCGAAGCTCACCGCGTCCGAGGCCTTGAGCGGGCGCGAAATGTCCATGTTCTCGAAGCTGCCCGATCGCGACCCGTAGATGGCGTTCGGATGATTGTTGGTTCGCGCCCAGAGCAATCGTTGCTCGAAGAAGGTCACGGTCGACGGATTGTCGCCCGCCCGCTTCGCCAGGATCGAGGCGCTCGCCCCACTCTGGGCCGGGGTGACGCTATAGGTGCCAATGCCGCCGGCCGTGCCCGTCAGTTGCGCGACGATCACGGTGCCGGGTGCGACATTGCTTCCCTTCAAGAGCTGTCCGACAGCCAGCTTGCCGCTGGTGATCGAGCTGACCGTCAGCACCGTCGAGGCGATCCCGCCGGTCACCGCCGCATCGATATTCTCGAACGGATTCTCCCCGACAGGCGGCCCGTCTGAATAATCGGGGCCGATATTGTCATCGACGAAGCTCAGGGATCGGGTCGTCCCGATATAGCCGAATTCCTGCGTGTTGTCGGCCTTGTAGATCCGGTAGCGGGTCGGCGGCGTGCCGGTGAGTGGCGCGGTCCAGCCAAGAAGGTTCGCATTGCGCTTCAGTGACAGGTCGTTGTTGATCAGGACCGAATTGGATGCACGGCTTTCCGCGCCCGATACGTCATCGATCGACGTGACCACATAATGCGCATCCTGCGGGAAAAAGGCATTGCCGACGGGCGTGCCGCTCCCATCCACATTCTGCGGTGTCTTGATTGAGCCACTGGTGATGACTGGAGGGGCGATCGTCGGCGTGAAGGCGACGGACGAAAAGGTCCAGTCGGTATGCCCGCCGCGCACCAGCTTGGCCGGGTCGTGATTAAGATGAGCCAGATACATCGTGTCGGACGATTGCTCCAGGTCGACATCGCTCAGCTCGGCGGCGTTGAACGGGGAACCGGTGCGGTAGAGACGGGCGACGCTCATAGGGGCGGGCTCTCATTGGGGTCGTAGCTGAGCTTGTTGTGCGAGAGCACGCCAGCCGAGACATAAGTATGGGCCTCGGCGATCGCGATCTTGGCGACCCAGGCATCGCCGTCGGGTTCGCCGATAGAGTCCATGCGCACCCAGGCGCCATCGATCCAGAAGCGATGCTCCGCGGTCGCGCGAAGCGGCGTGATGCCGATCGTCGCGCGCAGCACCGGCTGCCAGGCGAGTTCGATTGCCTCGACCGGATAATCGCCCCAGGCGAGTGTGTCTTCGTGCCGAGTACGCACCCGCATCCCGACCTTCAGCAGCCGGGCCGCGATCTCTGATCCGTCCGACAGGAGGATCGGGGTGTCGTCCGTGACGCAGAAGCCGCCGCCATGCACCCCGCCCCCACCGCCGCCACCGCCGCCGACATCGGGAGGTGGTGGCGGAGGTGGGGGTGGTGGAACTGGCGGTGGTGGCGGCGGCGGTGGCGGCGCGCCGGTTCGCATAGTGCCGCCGGTGTCGGCGGAAAAAGGGGTGAAGCCGGTCGAATCCACGTCGACGACGAAACTCATATCCGGATCGGGCACGCTGACGACGCGCGCGACGCGTCCGTTGAGCTCGACTGTTCCTGCTATCCCCGAAAAATGCACCTGATCGCCGACATTATAGGCGTGGTAGGCGGCCTGGATCGTCGTCGTGGTGCCAATGGTGATCCCCTGGATCGTCAGCTTTTCCTCGATCACCATCCCGCCAAGCGCGGCCGGCCGCATATAGGCCTGGCCCATTTCCAGCGCGTAGGTCTGGTCGAGCGAGAATTGGAACGGCATCAGCCGCACCGGCAGCGGCGTTGCGGAAACCATTGCGGTGCTGCCGATCCCGTTCGGCTGGGGCGGGGTGACGATATAGGTGCCGACCGCGAAGACCGGCGTGCTGGCGACAACCTGCGCCGGCGTTACGGTATAGGTTCCAGTCCCGCCCGCCCCGGTGTTGAGGCGCGTGATCACGCTGCCTGGAACGATGCCGGCACCGAATATCCGCTGCCCGATCGTCAGGGTTCCGGAACCGACCGCGGTCACGGTCAGAATGGTGCCGGCGATCGATCCGGTCACATGGGCGACGAGCCCCCCGGCGCGCCCATAGCCGGTGATCACGATCCTCTCGGCGATGCCGGCGCCGTCGATCATCTGGCCGATCGCCAGGGTGCCCGACGACATCGCGGTGACGTTCAGGACATTGCCCTGGATGCTCCCGGTAAACGAGGCCTCGGTCTGCCTGTCCTTATAGACGTCGGCGACGAAGCGCGTGCCCGGCCGCTTGGTCACGCCGCCATATTTGAGGATCATGACGTTACGCGCGCGCCTGAGGCCCGTCGCATAGGCAGCGACATCGACGCGGGAGATCAGATCCTCGGCGAGTTCGCCCTTGGAAAAATTGGGCTGTCCGGTGCGCAGCGGCATCAGCTCACTCCCATTGTGCAACAATTCCCGGCACCGCGCACGGCGGCCACCTCATCGGGGCTCCGCACGTCGCGATGGGGCTGGCGGTTGATGTCGTCGGCGATCGCGCGCTGCGCGGCGATCTCGGCCTGTTGCAGCAGCTGCCCCTTGGTCTCGCGGCTGTCGCGCAGCGGCACGGCGAGCCTGGCCGCGAGCGCATAGGCCAGCGCGTCGCTGAACAGGCCCGGCATGTCCGCTTCGGCAACGTCGCGCGTGGTATATTCCAGGATCGCGCCGCGCATCTGGCTGAACAGCACGCCGTCCTCTATGATGAAGGGCTGGGCCAGCACGGGCACGGCGGGCAGGATCGCTGCCCCGCCCGGCCAGCCATTGAGCGGTGGCACGAGCCGCTGCGCCGTCGCCATGTCGGCGGGCAGGGCATAGGCATGCGCCCATTCGCTCGCGCGCGGATTGACACTGAGTTCGGCGAGCGTCGCGACCCTGGTCGCGAAGCTCCAGTCGAAACGTTCGAGCAGCAGCTTCAGGCAATGCGCATAATAGCGCCGGCACTCCGCCGCTTCGGTTGTGGGCTCGTCGATATCGGCGATGGGCGGGGCGCGAAGCTCGCCAAGGGCGAGGTTGCAGACGGTGATGCTGATGGCCATGCGGGATCATTAGGCCGGCCGGAAAAAGGTTTGAATCAATCGGCCCGACTCGGGAAAAACCCCTGTGTTCTGGCGGTTTGGCATTGCACGGGGCAGTTGACGAAGCGCCCGGAAAAATGCGCTAATCGCGTTACGAAAAAAGGGGAGAGAATGCAGGACCGCGATCTTCTGGAGGGCGAGACGCGCGAGGTCGGCCGGCGTGTGCGCGAACAGATCGCGCGTCGCCGCATCTCGCGCCAGGCACTGGCCGACATGGCCAGGATCAGCCTGTCGACCCTGGAAAAGGCGCTGTCCGGGGGGCGGCCCTTCACGCTCGCCACGACGATCCGGCTGGAAGAGGCGCTGGGCGTCACGCTCCGCCCGGTTACGTCCCCGACACCCGCCCCGTCCCACGATCTCGCGCCTGAAACCATGGGTGCTTATGCCCGTGCCGCGGTCCGCTGGATCGAGGGCTGTTATCTGACGCTCAGGCCCAGCTTCGGCAGCCCCGGGGACATCTTCGCCTATGTCACCACGATCCGCTGGATCGATGACGCGGGGCATCTCGGCTTTGCTGAATCGCAACGGCTGGATGCGCGCTTCGAACAGGCAGGGCATGTCTCGATGCCGAACCTGTCGGGTCATATCTATCTCGTCACCAATGTCGCCGGGCAGCACCGCATGGCCATTCTCGGTCGACCGACGATCGAGGGCGCGCTCTACGGCGTGCTGACGACGCTCCAGGTCGGCACCGGCTCCCAACTCCTGCCGGTTTCCTGCCCGATCGCGCTGGCCAAGCTGGGCGGCGAGGCGGATGCCGCCATCGGCCGCATCGCGCCGGGCTCGGCCGAGTATCGCGACTATCGCGAGCGGCTGGACGTCGCGACCCAGGGCGATTTCGTTCGCTTCTATCGGTAGGTGCTGGTGGGAGGGTGTGGTTACGCTCCACTCCCCGAAGGACGGGTTTTACAGACCCGCTGCCGGAACTACCGGCTTTACCCTCCCGGAAAAAATAGTGGACGAACGGCGCGAGATCGCAGCCGGGTCACGGTTCTTTCCGAAGGGAGTTGAAGCCGATGCTTCGCCAATCCAGATCGTCCCGCTTCCCGGGACGCACGACTACGCCCCGTCAGTCGACGCGGTAATATCGATAGCTGGTGGAGCTCTGGACGTTCATGGTGCGCGGTGCCTGCCACAGCTCGCCAAGTGGGTCAATCGATAGGCGCGAAAGGAGCTTGCATCCATATCGCCATTGGGGACGTATAGTCCGCATAACAGGTCGCATCCGTCAGCCCGTGCCGCTTCGCGCCATAGGCAAAGAATGATAGTATCCAGGCGTCGCCCCGATCGCGGGCGGCGATTGCGGGGCGAGACCATGGCTGTCCGGAACTGCATTCTACCGATCTGCATCGCTGTCGCATGTGCTCTTGGCACCCCTGCGCCGATTGCCGCGCAGAGTGACCCGACCGCGGATCTCGACATGTTGTCGCGGGATTCGGTCCAGACCGGACCGGGCATCGCGCTCGCCCGCCGGCAGATCGGCGAGGGCGACCTGATGGCGGCGGTCGCGACGCTCGAACGCGTGCTGATGGCGCACGCCGATGCGGACGCTGCGTTGCTGCTTCACGCGACCCTGCTCTGCCGCCTCGATGATCGCGATGGAGCCCGGGCGGAGCTGGCCGCGCTCGATCGGCCCGTGCCCGGTCCCCCCTGGGCCGAGATGATAGCGGCCTGCGGCCCGATGCCGCGGCCCGGAACGGGAGGTTGATGCCATGACACGCTTCGTTCCCCGCACCATGGCCGCGCGCGCGCTCCTCGCCGCCACGGCGCTCACCGTGGCCGCCGGCGCGTTCGCCGCAGGTGCGCCGGAGGTGATCGGCATCAACGCCGCTATCCTCAACACCGTCAGGATCCGGCCGGCAGGCACCACCGTCGCGCGGACCGCGGTGGTGCGGCAGCGCGTGACGCTCGCCGACGAGGTGCAGACCGGCGGCAGGAGCCAGCTCCAGATGCTGCTGCTCGACAAAACCACCTTCACCGTCGGCGCGAATGCCCGGCTCACGATCGATCGGTTCGTCTATGATCCTGCGCGGGGCACCCGTTCGGTCGGCGCCTCCGTGGTCAAGGGCGCCTTCCGCTTCATGTCGGGCCGGCCCGATGCGAAGGGCAGCTCCGCGATCCGCACGCCGGTCGCCACGATCGGCATCCGCGGCACGATCGTCGACGGCGTCGTCGGAGAAGAAGCGGTGCGCATCGCCGCCGGCGAGTCGGCCATCGGCCCCAATGTCCGCAGCGATCCCGCCACGGCTTCGCTGATCATCCTGCGCGGGCCCGGGCGCGGCGCGCAGGGCAGGGTACAGCCGGGTATCATCGATGTGACGTCGGGTGGGCGCACGGTGACGGTCGACCGGCCGATGCGCGCGGTTTACGTGCCGCGCCCTGGCGCCGCGCCGATCGGCCCCTTCATCATCTCGCCCGATGGGCTGCGCGAAGTGCAGGCGCTGATCTTCCCCTCGCTGGCGCCGCGTTTCGGTCTCGCACCGGAAATGGCCGGCCAGCCTTATTACCCGGTCCAGCCAACCATCCGTCCGCGCCCGCCGGGCGGGCCCGCCGGTTATGTGGATGAGGGTGCGGGCGGCTATCCAGGGGGGAATCCCACCGGCTCCTATGCACCCCCTCAGGGGCCGGGCAGCTATATCCCGACCATCCCGCAAGGCATGCTCGAGGCGGCCCGGCGTCCGCAACCGCGGAGCCGCCCCGCGCCAACGGGCGACCAGCAACGGCAGTCGGCGACCCCGGCACCGACATCGGGAGGCGAGAGCGAGCTGATAACTGCGAAGCCCACGCCGAGCCCGGTGCCGACACAGGCCGGCACGCCGGTGTTGGATCAGGTCCCGGCGCCCGCATCGACGCCTGGCCCGAACGAGAAGATGTCGGTTCCAAAACCCGCGCCCGCGCCCGCGCCCGCGCCCACGCCAACGCCAACGCCAACGCCAACGCCGACGCCGAGCCCGGCACCCGCACCCAAGCCGGTCTATACGCCGCCGCCCCTCCCGAGCGACAAGGTGCCGCCACCTCCGATCAAGCCGATCAGCGCGCCGGCGCCCACCCCGAGCCCCACGCCCACCCCGACACCGGCCCCCAAATATCCGCCGGGCCAGGGCCCGAACCCGAACAACCCCAACGCCGTGAAGTGACGGCACGGCGACCGCGTCAGCGGCGTGGCGTATAGACGGGCAGCTGGATTTCGTCCTTCTCCACGCTCGCCAACGTGCCGGCCAGTCCCTGGCGGTCGCGCGGGTCGGTCGCCTTGGCGGCCAGGTCCTTGAGGATCGCGGCATAAGCGGTCTTCATCGCGCCGACGGCGGGCACGGCGATATCGGGCTTCACGCCGACATGCTCCCAATTGGTCCCCGTCACCGGGTTGATCGCCCGGCCGGTCGGGATGAAGGCAATGAAACCCTGGCCCAGCGGCACATAATCGCCCGGATTGGCGCCCCCGCCAGTCGTTTCGCCGACCAGCACGCCACGCTTCTGGGTCTGCAGGTCATAGGCGCATTCTTCGCCGCCCGAGAACGTGTCGTGCGACGTCAGCACATAGATCGGCCGCGTATACCGCACGCGCGCCGCGGGGCTGGTCCAATAGGCCCGGGTCTTGTCGTCGGGACGGCTATAGATGTCGTTCAGATGACGGGCATCGCCCTCGGCAAAGAAATGGCTGAGCAGCCAGGCCACGCTTTCCGGCTCGCCGCCGCCATTCTGGCGCAGGTCGATGATCAGGGCGTCCGTGCCCGACAACAAGGTGATCGCCGCGGTATAGGCGTCGGCCACGAAGGCAGTCGGGCCGAAGCCGCGGATGTCGAGATAGCCGACATTGCCGGGCAGGCGCTGCACGCGGTTGATGCCGAAGGCGCGCTGCGCGATCTCCTGTCGGCCACGTGCGACCTGCTCGGCGGTCATCGGTCCGTCTTCGCTGGGCGGCGCCCGGAACTCCGGCTCGAACCGCACCCGGAAATGCCCG
>Ga0247737_1001466_pt1 | contig 10166 bp, 8 predicted proteins | sample UWRJL028104C2_FD_180937 | JGI IMG/M metagenome (GOLD analysis project Ga0247737, IMG submission 180937) | Plant litter microbial communities from Arlington Agricultural Research Station in Wisconsin, United States - UWRJ-L028-104C-2 | ecosystem: Environmental > Terrestrial > Plant litter >...
GGGTTGCGCGTACCTGATCCTCGTCGCCCACGTCGAGGAGCTCGAGGTGGCCGCGCACGATGGTCAGCGGGGTGCGCAGCTCGTGCCCGACGTCGTCGAGCAGGCGGCGCTGCCCCACGATCGCCTCCTGCACCCGGTCGAGCATGTCATTGACCGTGCGGGTGAGCTCGGAGACGTCGTCGTGCCCCGATACCGCGATGCGCTGATCGAGATCGGTCGCGGTGATGCGTTCTGTGGTCTCGCGCAGCACGCGGAGGGGGCGCAGCAGGCGTCCGGCCACGAACCAGCCCACGATCGCCACCACGACCAGCGCGCCGAGCGACACCAGCGCGAAGGTGGCGAAGGCCTCGGCGATCGGGGCGAGTTCGGCGTCGATGCTGAAGGCGGCCACGTAGACCCCGGTCGCGGTGTCGCCAGCGGCGCGCACCGGAACGGCGATGTACCGGAGTGCCCGCTGCCCCGTGCCGGCCTGCCCCGTGCCGGTCTGCCCTGTACCGGTCTGCCCTGGGTCGGCGTCGGTGATCGCGGTGCCGATCACCACCCGCCCCGCCGCGGTCTCGCGGTTCACGCGGGCGATCAGCGTGGCGTCGTTCTGGAGGGTCAGTCCCACCTCGCTGCCGGGGATCACCGCCGCCCGACCGTCGACGATGCCGAGGATCCCCTCGTTCGTGTCCGGGGTGATCTGCTGGATGGCCGCCGCGAGCAGGTCGCGCACCGTCGTGAAGTCCGTGCCCGTGGCGATCGAACGGAGCCGGGTCGCGGTGTCGTCGAGCCGGGCATCCACCTGGGCGAGGACGCGCTCGCGCTGCAGGAGAAAGGAGGTGCCGCCGGCCACGGCCATGCCGAGCGCGGTGACGACCAGGATGACGGCGAGGATGCGCACCCGCACCGGCACCGTCATCCGCCGTAGCGTCCTGCCCCGTCCCGCGCCCTGCTGCGCGGGGTGCATCTGCCGTGGGCGCATCCCCTCATTATGGGCGGGCGGCGGCCCGATTCGCCGGCGCATGAGAAGCCTCTCATGGTTGCGCCGCACCGACCGCACCCCGCGCTCCACCATCGGCGAAATGCAGGCAATTCTCGCGACACGCCGGCGCGCACCCGCATCTCATCGGCGTGTCGGAATCTCAGCATGGATTTCGCAGGGGTGGGACGGGTCGCCACGGGGCAGGTCGGGCGGGCAGCACAGGTCGGGCGGCGTGGCGGGGCGCGAGCAGACCGGCTAGAGCAGCCCGCCGCGCTTCATCGCCGAGGCGATCGCGTCGGCCGCGCGCACCAGCGAGAGGTGGGAATACGCCTGCGGGGTATTGCCGGCCTGGCGCCCGACCGACACGGCGTACTCCTCGCTCAGCAGGCCGACATCGTTGGTGAAGCCGACCAGCCGGGCCATCAGGGTGTGGGCATCCACGAGGCGGCCGCTGCGGGCGTACTGCTCGACGAGCCAGAACGAGCAAGCGAGAAACGGATGCTCGCCCGCGGGCAGCCCGTCCACCCCGCTCTCGGTGAGATAGCGCATGAGCACGCCGTCGTCGAGCAACTCGGCTTCGATCGCGGCGACGGTGCCGAGCATCCGCGGGTCGTTGGAGTCGATGTAGCCGACCTGGGGGAGCAGCAGCAGGGAGGCGTCGACGGCGGATCCGCCGAAGTACTGGGTGTAGGTGTTCTTCGCCACGTCGAAGCCGTGCTCCTCGATGCCCTGGCGCACCTCGTCACGAAGCCGCTCCCACAGTTTCACGGGCCCGGCGAGCCCGTAGTTGTGCACGCCGTCGATGGCGCAGTCGAAGGCTGTCCAGATCATCACCTGCGAGTGGGTGAAATGCCGCTTCTGCCCGCGGATCTCCCACAGGCCGTTGTCGGGCTTGCGCCAGTTCTGTTCGACGAACGACATCAGGGCGCGCTGCAGCGACCAGGAGTACTCGTCTTCTTTGATCCCGCGCTGGCGGGCACCGCGTAGGGCGAACATCACCTCGCCGAAGATGTCTCCCTGGTACTGCTGCCAGGCATCGTTGCCCACCCGCACGGGGGCGGCACCGTGATAGCCGGGCAGGCTGTCGACGACGCGCTCGGTGAGGCGGCGCTCGCCGGAGAGCCCGTACATGATCTGGATGTCTCCGGGGTCGCCGGCGACGGCCCGCAACAGCCACCCGCGCCAGGCATCCGCCTCAGCCGAATAGCCGTGATCCATGAGCACGCCGAGGGTGAGCGAGGCGTCGCGCAGCCAGACGTACCGGTAGTCCCAGTTGCGCGAGCCGCCGAACTGCTCCGGCAGGCTGGTGGTCGCCGCCGCGACGATGCCGCCGGTGTCTTCGTGGGTGAGCGCGCGCAACACCAGCAGTGAGCGGTGCACCTGTTCGGCGTAGACGGGGGAATCGACGCTTGCCGCCGCCCAGTCGCGCCACCACTTCTCGGTGCTGCGCAGGCGTCGCTGCACATCGATCGGCGTGGGCGGCGTGCGATGCGAGGGAAACCAGGTGAGGGTCATGTCGACCACGTCGCCCTCGCCGATGGTGAGCTCGGAGCGATGGCTGTGGTCTCTCGCCGTGAACTCGGCGCCGCGGATGATCACGGCATCCGGACCCGCCACCGCGACCAGCGCGGGGCCGTACTGGTCGGGGACCTGTCGCACCCAGGGGATCGCCTCGGCATAGTCGAAGCGCATTCGGAGGTCTTGCGCCATCACCACGCTGCCGCGGATCCCACGGATGCGACGCACGAGGTCGGCGCGCCGGTCGCCGATCGGCATGAAGTCGAGCACCTCGACCTCACCCTCGTCGGTCACCCAACGGGTGACCAGCACGAAGGTGTCGTCGATATAGGCCCGGCTGGTCTCGAGCACCGCCCCCGCCGGAGCGAGCAGCCAGCGGCCGTGGTCTTCGGTGCCGAGCAGGGCGCCGAAGGTGGACGCGGAATCGAATCGCGGCAAGCACAGCCAATCGACGCCGCCGTCCCGGCCGATCAATGCGCCGGTGTGGAGATCACCGACCATCGCGTAGTCCTCGATGCGCAACGCCATGCTCGACAGTCTTGCAGAGGTAGCCTGAGCCCATGGATCACCTGATTGGGTCACTCGTCATCCTCGGGGCGGGCGGCGACCTCACCGCTCGCCTGCTGCTGCCCGGCCTCGGCCAGTGGCTCGAGAGCTCGCGCGGGCACGACGTCGAGCTGCTCGGCGTCGGCTACGACCCGATGACGGATGCCGAATGGCGCGAACGCGTGAGTGGCGCGTTCGCGACGGGCGGGGCCACCGGTCCGGTGCCGACCGCACTCGCGGCGCGCACCCGCTACGTGCAGGCCGACGTGACGAAGCCGGAGGACATGGCGCGCGTCCTGGCTGAGGCGAGCGGCACCCCGGCGCTGTATTTCGCGCTCCCGCCGAAGGTGACCATCGCCACCTGCGACGCGCTCGGCAAGATCGATCTGCCGAACGGCATCGTCCTTGCCCTGGAGAAACCCTTCGGCACCGACCTGCGCAGCGCCCGGGCGCTCAACCGGCAGTTGCTCAAACTGGTACCGGAGCGACAGATCCACCGCGTCGATCACTTCCTGGGCAAGTCGACGGTGCTCAACATCCTGGGTCTGCGCTTCGCCAACCGCATCTTCGAACCGGTCTGGCGCTCCGAGCACATCGAGAGTGTCGAGGTGGTGTTCGACGAGACGCTCGCGCTGGAGGGGCGCGCCGGATACTACGACAAGGCGGGCGCGCTGATCGACATGATCCAGAGCCACCTGCTGCTGGTGATGGCCGTGGTGGCGATGGAGCCGCCGTCGAGCATCGAGGCCGACGATCTGCGCGGCGCGATGACCCAGGCGCTGCGCGGGGCCCAGGTCTGGAAGGGTGACCCGATCACCAGCGGTCGCCGCGCCCGCTACAGGGCCGGCACGATCGACGGCCGCGCGCTGCCCGCCTATGCGAAGGAGCAGGGCGTCGATCCAGCTCGCGACACCGAGACGCTCGCGGAGATCGCGGTCGGCATCGAGAACTGGCGCTGGGCCGGTGTTCCCTTCGTTCTGCGCTCGGGCAAGGCGCTCGCCGAGCGCCAACAGGAGATCCTGATCACCTTCAAGCCCGTGCCGCATCGACCCACCGGGTTCACCGGCGACCCCGGTCCCGCCCGCCTGCGTCTCAGCCTCAGCCCGGACACCATCAGCCTCGATCTCAACATCAACGGCGAGGGTGATCCATTCACCATCGACCGGGTGAGCTTCGACGTGAACTTCGCCGGCGGTGAGCTCGGACCGTATGGCGAGGTGTTGAACGGCATCCTCACCGACGATTCGACCCTGTCGGTCGGCGCTGACGAGGTGGAGGAGTGCTGGCGCATCGTCGGCCCGATTCTCGCGGCCTGGCGCAAGGACGAGGTGCCGATCCAGACCTACGCTGCGGGTTCCGAGGGGCCAAGCGCATGGAAGCGACCCATCTGGAAGGACTGACCGGCTAGCCTCAGTCCGCGAGCCGGGAGGGCGCCGCTAGCGAGTGCCGTCCTCGCCGAGCAGCTGCTGCGCGAGGCCCGCGCCGTCGGGGGAGTAGACCCAGCGCACCACACCGGTTCGCTGCTCGGCCTTGCTGCGTCCACCGGCGAGAACCGCCTCACTGTTGGACAGTTGCCGGATGGCGATCGCCTCGACGTTGCCCTCGTGGTCGGCCTGGAAGGCGCCGTAGATCTCCTCGTCGTGCTGCCCGTCGTCACCGACCAGCATCCACTTGATCTCCGGGAACTCCGTCGCCAACCGCCGCAGGCTCTCGGTCTTGTGCTGCCGCCCACTGCGGAACCAGCGGTCGTGCGTCGGCCCCCAGTCGGTCAGCAGCAGTGGCCCGGCCGGGTAGAGGTTGCGCGAGAGGAAGCGGGTGAGCGTCGGCGCGACGTTCCAGGCGCCGGTGGAGAGGTAGAAGACGGGGGCTCCGGGATGCTCGCGGCGCAACCTGTCGTAGAGCACGGCCATCCCGGGCACGGGTCGGCGCGCGTGCTCATCGAGCACGAAGGTGTTCCAGGCCGCGAGCAGGGGGCGGGGGAGCGCGGTCACCATGACGGTGTCATCCACGTCGGAGATGATTCCGACGGTGGAAGCCGGGTCGACGATGAAGACGGGGGCCTCGACGGTCTGCGCGTCATCCGTCTCGATGGTGATGCTGTGCCAGCCCGGCGTCAGCTGCACCTCGACCACGTGATCGACCACGCCACCACGGTCGGCGGTGACGCGAAACTCCTGGTCGGCCACGCGGACCGTCACGGCGACATCGTTGACCGGCACGCTGGTGAAGCTGCGCCATCCTCGGATCTTCTTGTACTGAGCGCGTCCGTCTGCGGAGGGCCGGGTGAGGAGTACTCGGCAGAGCACACGCACCCAGCCGGGCGCGCCGTAGCCGGTGTACGGGATGACCGTGGGCACGTAGCCCCGACGCCGGGCCCGCTTCTCGCGGAACTCGTGGATGCGGTCTTCCCAGCGCGCAGCGAGGTGCATGATCGGCTCGGCCGCCGGGGCCACGACGGAGTCTTTGCGGAACCAAGCCATGCGCACAGTCTTCCATGCCGCGATGGGCGGTCGCCGATCATCGCATTTTCGCGAGAATGTGAAAACTTCGGACATCTAGATTTAATGTGATGCCCCCTCACCGGGGGCGCGCTAGGATTTCTCGTGATTGGAAAAGAGGTCCGCTGTGCCCGAACGCACCCTTCTCGCCGACTCACCCGACGGCGCCGCCCTGCTCCGCAATGAACCCGTCCAAGCCCGCAGCACTGCGCGTCTTGCCACCCTCCTCGATGCGGCCGCCGCCGTCGTCGACGAGGTCGGCTACGAGCGCCTCACCACCGCCATGGTGGCCGAGCGTGCCGGAGCGTCCATTGGCACCGTCTATCGCTACTTCCCCGACCGCGTCGTCGTGCTGCAGGGGCTGAGCGCCCGCTATCTGCAGCAGTTCGGTGAGCGCGCGGTGACGATCGCGAACGACCCCCGCTACAAGACCTGGCAGGATGCCGTCTCGGCGATCATCGACGCCGTCGCCTCCGACTTCCGCCGCGAACCGGGCTTCCGCTCGCTCCGCTTCGGCGACGTGCTCGACCTCGGTCAGGCACCCGGGAGCCGACTGGGCGTATCGGTGATCGCGGGACAGATCGCGGATGCTCTGACGGTGCGCTTCGATCTCAGCATCGACGATCTGCAGCACCGGCTGGATGTCGCGCTGACGATCGTCGACGCACTGTTCTCCCGGGCCTTCGCAGAGAAGCGCTCCGGCGACTCGCGCTTCCTCTCCGAGGGGAAGGCACTCGCCCTGGATTACCTCGCCCGCTGACCCTCAGCGGTGGAGGCTCCGGCGCTTCGTCGCGCCGTGAATACGCGCTTTTGACACAAAGCGCAACGGTGGCCATCCGATGGTGACGGTGGTGCCGAATAGTGTTTAGCTAGTCCGGTCCGGCAAGTGTCGATTCGCGTACAGCGAGGAATGAGCCGCAGTCACCATGAGTGTGCAGCACCCCACTACCCGCCACGGAGCGGGGATCGCGTGATCGAATTCCGCGAGGTCTCCAAACAGTTCCCCGATGGCACGCTCGCCGTTGATCGCTTCAGCCTCACCATCCCGTCCCGCCGGTTCGTCGTCTTCGTCGGGTCGTCGGGCTGCGGCAAGACCACCATCCTGCGCATGATCAACCGCATGGTCGACCCGACCTCCGGCCAGATCCTGATCGACGGCGACGACATCGCCGAGAAGGATGCTGTGAAGCTGCGCCGCAGTATCGGCTACGTGATGCAGCAGTCCGGGCTCCTTCCGCATCGCAAGATCGTCGAGAACGTCGCCACCGTGCCGCTGCTCACCGGCGTGCCGAAGAAGAAGGCCTATGCCGACGCGCTCGAGCTGATGGCGACCGTCGGCCTCGACCCCGCTCTGGCGAACCGTTACCCGGCGCAGCTGTCGGGTGGTCAACAGCAGCGTGTGGGAGTGGCCCGCGCCCTCGCGGTCGATCCGAACATCCTGCTGATGGACGAACCCTTCGGTGCGGTCGATCCTCTGGTGCGGGCGGAATTGCAGACCGAGATCACCCGGTTGCAGCGCGACCTGGACAAGACGGTGGTCTTCGTCACCCACGACATCGACGAGGCGTTCCTGCTCGGGGATCACGTGGTGATCTTCGAGAAGGGCGGCATCATCGCCCAGCAGGGCACCCCCGACGAGATCCTGGCGCGGCCGGCGAGCGACTTCGTGGCCGAGTTCATCGGCGCCGATCGTGGCAAGCGTCGGCTCAGTGTGTCAGACCAGCCCGCGCGGGCCGGCGAACTGCTGCTGGTCGACCAGTACGGCCACCCGGCCGGACTGCTCGAGAGCGACGACCCGCTGCTCGCCGTCAGCACGAGCCCGAAGTCCCGCAGCGTCTCGAACAAGACGGATCAGGCGGGGGACGCCTAGTGGAATGGGTGTGGACGAACTTCGGATTGATCTGGGGTTTGACGCTGAGCCAGGTGTGGCTGAGTGCTCTCCCGATCGTGATCGGATTCGTAGTCTCCATACCCCTCGGTTACCTGGCCAGCCGTTCTCGGGTGGCCAGGTCGATCCTGCTGAGCGTCGGCGGCATCCTGTACACGATCCCGTCGCTCGCGCTGTTCATCGTGATCCCGGTGGTCATCGGAACGTCTCTGCTCGATCCGATCAACGTCATCATCGCGCTCACGATCTACGCGGTGGCGATCATGGTGCGCTCATCGGCTGATGCGTTCGCGTCCGTGCCGGGCTCAGTTCAAGATTCCGCCACCGCGGTCGGATTCTCCCGCGCACAACGCTTCTTCGCCGTCGATTTCCCGCTGTCGGGTCCAGTCCTGCTCGCGGGAATTCGCGTCGTGTCAGTCAGCACGGTGAGCCTGGTGAGCGTCGGATCCGTGATCGGTGTATCCAGCCTGGGCTTCCTCTTCACCGACGGATTCCAACGACGGTTCTACACCGAGATCTGGGCGGGGATCGTGGGGACGCTCGTCGTCGCGGCGGTGTTCGACATCGCGCTGGTGCTGATCGGTCGTGCTCTGATGCCGTGGAATCGGCGGGCAACTCCTAACCTGGCTCGGATCGTCGGTAGCAAGCGATCGCTGGTGTTGCGCAAATGAATCTCTTCATCGAAGGCTTTGGCTGGATCTTCGACCCAAAGCATTGGGTCGGTGGTTCGTCGATTGCCGTGCGTTTGGGTGAGCATTTCCAATACACCGGCGTGAGCCTGTTCTTTGCTGCTCTCATCGCGGTGCCGCTGGGTCTTTTCATCGGACATACCGGTAAGGGCCGAGGAATCGCCATCGCGGCGAGCAATGTGGCACGGGCGTTGCCCACGCTCGGGCTTCTCGCGGTGCTGATCCTCTCCCTCGGCATCGGGCTTCTTCCGGCTGCGATCGTGCTCGTCATCCTCGGAATCCCGCCGCTGCTCGCCGGGGTTTATGCGGGGATCGAATCGGTGGATCCGCAGACTGTCGATGCCGCACGAGCGATGGGGATGACCGAACTCCAGATCCTGCGCAAGGTCGAGGTGCCGCTCGGGGCGTCGTTGATCTTCGGCGGTTTTCGGGCCGCAACGCTCCAGGTCATCGCATCGGCGGTCGTCGCCGCATACTTCTCGCTCGGCGGCCTCGGACGTTTTCTCGTCGACGGACTAGCCCAGAACAATTACCCCGAGATGGTGGCGGGGGCCATTCTTGTCATCGTGGTGGCCCTCGCCGTCGACGGCATCCTCGCGATCATCCAGAGATTCGTCGTTCCGACTGTGTCCAGCGGAACACGTAGCACCAAGCGCACAGCACGCGGGGGAGCGATTCCTCCCGTGGCGCAGTCCAGGACACTCATCAAGGAAGGTCAGTAATCATGTTCAACACCAAGAAGAAGGTCCTGGCGATAGCCGGGGTCGCGACCGTCGCGGCTCTCGCCCTCGCGGGTTGCTCCTCGTCCAGTTCGCTCAGTGGCGGATCCGGTTCGAGCGCGAAGGAATCCATCGTCGTCGGATCGGCGAACTTCTCCGAGAACACGATCCTTGCCCAGATCTACGGCCAGGCGCTTGCGGACGGCGGATACAAGGTCTCGTACAAGCCGAACATCGGCGCTCGCGCGGTCTACTTCCCGGCGCTCGAAAAGGGAACGGTCGACTTGATCCCGGAGTACTCGGGCAGCATCCTGTCGTTCCTCGACAAGTCGGCCGTCGCCACCTCGCCGACCGACGTCAACGCCGCGCTGGAGAAGGCTCTCCCGTCGACCGTCGTCGCATACAAGTCGGCCGAGGCAGCCGACTCGGACTCGCTCAACGTCACCTCCGAGTTCGCCAAGGCGCACTCGCTGGTGTCGATCGGTGACCTGAAGAAGGCCGGGCCGATCACTCTCGCGGCCAACCCCGAGTTCGAGACCCGCCCCGACGGCCTTCCCGCCCTCAAGTCGCTGTACGGACTGGACAACGTCACCTTCCAGGCGATCAACGACAGCGGTGGCCCGGCCACCTTGAAGGCGCTGCTCGACAACACGGTGCAGGTCGCGGACATCTACTCCACCACCCCGTCGATCGAGGAGAACAAGCTGGTGACCCTCACCGACCCGAAGAACCAGTTCGCCTCACAGCAGGTGATCCCGCTGGTCTACAAGTCGAAGGCGAGCTCGAAGCTCGGTGACGTGCTGAACAAGGTCTCGGCGAAACTCACCACCAAGGACCTCCTCGCGCTGAACGCCGAGGTCTCCGGTGACAAGAAGACCCAGCAGGACGTCGCGGCCAAGGACTGGCTGAAGAGCGCCGGTCTGGTGAAGTAGTCCGACACGGATCGCCCGGACGGGGCTCGGTGGCTACGGCCGCCGGGCCCCGTTCGCGTTGTCGGCCCCCGTGCCATCGGCACTGTCGTCTCTCGACGCCGGGGAGGACATGTGCCGCGCCTCCCGCTTCTCCACCACCTTCTTGACCACCAGCACCAGCACCAGGAAGACCACGATGATGCCGGCGAACAGGAAGCCGGCGCCGTGCAGCTGGTCGGCGAGGTGTCGATACGAGCCGGCAGCCAGCCAGCCGACGGAGACGTAGGCGAGCGCCCAGACGATACAGGCCGGGGCGGTCCAGCGCATGAAGCGGCGGTAGGTCATCGGGCTCGTCCCCACGGTCAGGGGGATGAGGGCGTGCAGCACCGGCAGGAAGCGCGAGACGAAGACCGCGATGCCGCCGCGCCGGGCC
>Ga0247737_1001467_pt1 | contig 10166 bp, 6 predicted proteins | sample UWRJL028104C2_FD_180937 | JGI IMG/M metagenome (GOLD analysis project Ga0247737, IMG submission 180937) | Plant litter microbial communities from Arlington Agricultural Research Station in Wisconsin, United States - UWRJ-L028-104C-2 | ecosystem: Environmental > Terrestrial > Plant litter >...
AGTGTCCGGATATCCGGACAGTCTCCGGCGCGGCAGACGAGATCGGTGAGCCCCGCCGGCGCCTCCTTCGGATCGAACGGACCGTCGATGCAGAGGCGGATCAGTTGGGAAAGCTCGGTGTAAAGCGAGAAGGCGCGCAGGCAGGTATCGAGGTCGTCCTCGGTCATCAACGGTGCGCCCAACTCCTTCAACGCTTCGCCGGTCGACAGACCGTTGACCTTGATGGCAACGTCGTTTGCGGGCGCGATCAATGCCAGATATTGGGCGATGAATTCGATATCGACAACACCGCCCGCGATGAGCTTCAGGTCCCACGGATTGGCAGGCGGCTTTTCCTGCTCGATCAACGCGCGCATCTCGGCAACGTCGCGCGCAACCTTCCCCACGTCGCGATGTGTCGAAAGTACCTCCTCGACGACGCGTTCGGCATCGGCGATCAGGCTGGCATCGCCGCAGATCAGCCGGGCGCGGCTGAGCGCCATGTGCTCCCAGGTCCAGGCTTCCTCGCGCTGATATTTGGCGAACGAGGTGATGCGGGTTGCGATCGGCCCTTTGTTGCCGGATGGGCGCAGACGCATGTCGACCTCGTAGAGCACACCCTCTGCGGTCGGCGCTGACAGGGCGGCGATCAGGCGCTGCGTCACGCGAGTAAAATAACGAACGGCATCGAGCGGCTTGTCGCCGTCGGATTCGTCGGCCGCGTCGTCATAATCGTAGAACAGGATGAGATCGATGTCGGAGCCGGCCGTCAGCTCGAAGCTGCCGAGCTTGCCCATGCCGGCGACGGCGACACGACCGCCGGGAAACTTTCCGTGCGTAGCCTCGATTTCCAGCAGAACCGCATTCAGAGCCGCCTCGACGATGAGATCGGCCAGATGTGTAAAGGCACGGCCGGCCATGGCGCCGTTGATGGCGCCGGTGAGCAGCCGGATGCCAATCAGGAACCGTTGCTCGGCGGCAAAGATGCGCAGCCGGTCCAGCACCTCTTCATAATAGCGGGCCTGCTGCAACGAGCCGCGAAGGCGACTGGCCAGATAATCGCGTGTCGGCAACTCCGCCATCAGGCCAGGATCGAGCATGCCGTCGAAAACATGCGGCCGAGCAGCGATCACCTCGGCAAGCTTCGGCGCCGCCGACATGATGTAAACGATCAGTGAAAGAAGCGCCGGATTGCTGCCGAGCAGAGCGAACAGCTGGATGCCGGCCGGCAGACCCGAGATGAAACTGTCGAACCTCAAGATCGCCTCGTCGGCGCGCTTGCTCTCGCCGAAGACCCGCAACAGCTCCGGCGTCAGCTCCGTCAGCCGCTCGCGTGCCTCGACCGATTGCGTCGCCCTGTAGCGGCCGTAATGCCAGGTGCGGATGACCCGCGATATGTCGGAGGGGCGTTCGAAGCCAAGTTTCTTCAGCGTCACCAGCGTATCAGGATCGTCGTTCTGGCCGGTGAAGACGAGGTTTCCTGTTTCCGTCGAGAGCTTGGTCTCCTGTTCGAACAGGCGGGCATACCGCCGCTCGACGGTCCTGAACACCTCGACCAGGCGTTCGGAGAAGCTGGGCGTATCGCTAAAACCCATCATGTAGGCGATGCGCTTGAGATCGGCTTCCGTCTCCGGCAACAGATGCGTCTGCTCGTCGCGCACCATCTGGATGCGGTGCTCGACATCGCGCAGGAACCAGTAGGCCGCCGTCAGCTCGTCGCGCGTTTCCTCGTCGATCCATTTGGCTCTGGTCAGCTCGGCAAGCGTTTCTTCCGTGCCGCGCGAACGCAGCACCGGCATGCGACCACCGGCGATCAACTGCTGGGTCTGGGCGAAGAACTCGATCTCGCGGATGCCGCCGCGACCGAGCTTGACGTTGTGACCCTTGACGGCAATGGCGCCGTGGCCCTTGTGCGCGTGGATCTGACGCTTGATCGAGTGGATGTCCGATATCGCCGCATAATCCAGATATTTGCGAAAGACAAAGGGCGTGAGATCGCGCAGGAACCGCTCTCCGGCAGCGATGTCGCCGGCGACCGCACGGGCCTTTATGAACGCAGCGCGCTCCCAGTTCTGTCCCCTGCCCTCGTAATAGACCATGGCGGCATCGACGGAGATGGCGAGCGGGGTGGCGCCGGGATCGGGCCGCAGCCGCAGATCTGTGCGGAACACGTATCCGTCGCCGGTGCGCTCCTGCATGATCCGGACGAGACGGCGCATCAGACGCGGAAAGATCTCGATCGCATCCTCCGGGGCCGGGAGGATACCGGCCTGTTCGTCGAAGAACACGACGATATCGATATCGGAGGAATAATTGAGCTCCGAAGCGCCGAGCTTGCCCATGCCGAGCACGACCAGCCCCGAGCCCTCGCAGGGCCTCGCGACATTCTTCAGCTGCAGCTTGCGGCTCTCATGCGACGATAGCAGGAGATGGTCTATCGCCGCCGACACCGAGGCTTCGGCAAGCCGGCTCAGCCATAGCGTCGTAACGCGGCCGTCGAAGATGCGGGCGAGATCGGCCAGCGCGACGAGAAAGGCAACGCGACGCTTGATGATGCGCAGACGGCTCATCACGTCGGTTTCGCTTGGCGACGTGCCGCCGCCCGACGGCAGCCAGGCATCGCGGGCCTCAGTGATCAGCGCCTCGATCTGTGGCTCAAGCGGCATGGTGATTGCGGTGGTGAGAATGGCGGGATCGACGTTGGCGACATCGCGGAGATAGGCGGATAGGGTCAAGGCAGCGGAGACAAACTCGCCAAGCGCGCTTTCGGTCTTCAGCATCTGCGCCACAGCCGGTTCATCGGTGCCGATCTGCTGGAGATCGCTGAGCACGAGCTTCAGCTCGGCTTTGCTCAACGGCTTGAGAAGCCCTGCGCCTACATCCTTGAGGCTGTGCGTCGAGTTCGTCAGCATGCGCCCTCCCCGGCCATCTGCGGCTAAACCCCGAGCAGAATCAAAGCCGCTTCGGTTGCCACTGGCTAAGTTAGGGTCTGCGACTGCAATGGCCAACAATCAATTGGCGCAAGGCGCCGCGCATTGAGACCAATGCGCCTATTTCACGGGAAAGATCAGGGCGACGGCAAGGCCGCGATTGGTGGTGGCGGCTGGATCGGTATCGGAAAGCTCCAGCTTGCCGCCGTGCAATTCCATGACCGCCTCGACCAGAGACAGCCCCAGACCGGTGCCGGGCTTCGAGCGGCTTTCGTCCAGGCGGACGAAGCGTTTCAGGACATCCTCCCGCTTGTCGGCAGGTATCCCCGGCCCGCGGTCGGCAACCTGCAGGCAGATGGCATCGGGCCTCCCGATCAGGCTGAGCGCAACTTCACCCGCTGCCTGTCCGCCGCCGGAATATTTGATGGCATTGTCGATCAGGTTGAAAATCGCCTGACCGATCAGTTCGCGGTTTCCCTGCACCTCGACGCCGGGCTCAATCGACGACGTCAATGCAAGCCCGGCTTCGTCGGCCACGGGCTCATAAAGTTCGGCACTGTCGGCGACGATCGCGGAGAGATCGACGGTCGACATTTCGGCGGCGACCGATCCGGCCTCGACCCGCGAAATCATCAACAGGGCGTTGAACGTGCGGATCAGTTGGTCGGATTCGGAGATGATACCTTCCAGCGCCACCCGGCGCGTGTCGGCGTCGGGCATATCGATCGCGTCGGCGGCCTTGTTGCGCAGCCGGGTCAGCGGTGTTTTCAGATCATGCGCAATGTTGTCGGAAACCTGCCGCAGGCCCTCGTTCAGCTTTTCGATACGGCCGAGCATGGCGTTGAGCGACACCGACAAACGATCGAACTCGTCGCCGGAACCGCCGACCGGCAGCCGCTGCGAGAGATCACCGGCCATGATCTTCTTGCTGGCGGCGGACATGCGGTCGATGCGCTTCAACGCATTGCGGCCGATGGCGAACCAGATGATGACGGCTCCGAGACCCATGATCGCCAGCGCGACCATCAGGGCCTGACGGACGAGCACGCGGAAGGCTTCCGGCTCGCCAAGATCGCGGCCGATCAGGATACGCAAGCCGTTGTCGAGAACATTGATGTTCGCCACCGCCATGTGCGGCTTGCCCTGGCTGCCTTCGGCATAGCGCTGATAGCGGAACGGCGTCGAGGTCCAGCCCTCCTCATCGAGAACGCCGGGCTGAACCGACGCGACGTTGCCGGCGAGGATGTCGCCCGAGGGGCCGGCTATGATGTAGAGATTGGCGCCCGGCTGGCGCGCGCGGCGCTCCATCGTCCTCAGCAAGAGGTTCATGCCGCCATTGTCATAGGCGCGCTGTACCTGATCGACTTCCTGCTGCACGGCCTCGCGGATCTGGCTGGTCAGCAGTCGTTCCGACATCGCCGTGACGTAGAAGACCAGCGTCGCGGCGCAGATGGCAAAGAGCAGGATGTAGAGAGCCGAAAGGCGGACTGCGGTGGACTTGTAGAGAACCCAGAAACGGTTCATCCGTCATCCTTGATCATGTATCCGGCGCCGCGAATGGTCTTCAGCAACGGCAGGCTGAAATCCTTCTCGATCTTCGAACGCAGCCGCGACACATGCACGTCGATGACGTTGGTCTGCGGGTCGAAGTGATAATCCCAGACGTTTTCGAGCAGCATCGTGCGCGTGACGACCTGGCCGGCATTCTTCATCAGATATTCGAGCAGACGAAATTCGCGCGGCTGCAGCGGGATTTCCTTGCCGCCGCGGCGGACCTCGTGCGCCAACCGATCGAGCTCGAGATCGCCGACGCGATAGACGACGTCCTGATCGGGCGTGCCCTTGCGACGACCCAGAACCTCGACGCGAGCCAGCAGTTCGCTGAAGGCGTAGGGCTTCGGCAGGTAATCGTCGCCGCCGGCGCGAAGACCGGTGACGCGGTCGTCGACCTGCCCGAGAGCGGAGAGAATGAGAACCGGGGTGTGAATGCTCTTGCGGCGTAGCTCGGCAATGACGGACAAGCCGTCGCGACGTGGCAGCATGCGATCGATCACGAGCACGTCGTAGGTGTTTTCCGTGCCCATGAAGAGGCCGCTCTCGCCGTCGCTGGCGTGATCGGCAACAATGCCCGCCTCGCGAAACGCTTTCGTGAGATAGGCAGCCGCCTCCAGATCGTCTTCGATGATGAGAATCTTCATGCGGCCGACATTACCCGCCGGCTGTGTTTCGGCAAGGCTCAAAGCGACATCGTTCGGTGTGGAGGTCATTGCCGTCATCCATGATGCATCGACGGGAAGGAGCCGCGCTTAGCGCGCGACTCCTTGGTTTGTTGGCTGGATCAGCCCTGGTTTTCGACCGGAAGGGCCACGAAACGGCTGCCTTCCTTGGACTGGATCTGGAACAGCGCGCGGGTGCGGCCATCCTTCTTCGCCTGATTCAGCACCTTGACCACCTCGTCGGCGGAGGTGACTTCCTGGTTGTTGACCGAGGTGATCTTCTCGCCTTCCTTGATGCCCTTGTCGGCAGCATCGGAGTTCGGGTCGATCCCGGTGATCTGCAGGCCCTTGCCGTCATCAGCCGGACCGACCGTCAGGCCGAGATCGGCGAGCGCCTTCTCGGAGGCCGGCGTCTGTGCTTCCGGTGCCTGATCGCCGTCATCGGCGGATGCCTGCTGTTGTTCCGCCGGTAGAGTGCCGAGCTCGACGGTCACAGGCGTCGCCTTGCCCGAGCGCCATACCGAAAGTTCGACCTTCTTGCCCGGGGTCATGGCGCCGATGCGGCGGCTGAGATCACGGGCGTCCTTGATCGTCTCACCATTGACGGCGGTGACGACGTCACCAGCCTTGAGGCCAGCCTTCTCGCCAGGCGTTCCGGCCTGAGCGGAGACGACGAGCGCGCCGCTTGCCTCGGACAGGCCGAGCGAGTCAGCGATGTCCTTGTTGACAGGCTGGATCTGCACGCCGAGATAACCACGCGAGACCTGGCCGTCCTTCATCAGGTCGGCAACGACATCCTTGGCGGTCGAGGCGGGAATTGCGAAGGCGATGCCGACGCTGCCGCCGGACGGCGAGAAGATCGCGGTGTTGATGCCGACGACTTCGCCGCTGAGGTTGAAGGTCGGACCACCCGAGTTGCCGCGGTTCACAGCTGCATCGACCTGGAGATAGTCATCATACGGGCCGGAGCCGATATCGCGACCACGGGCAGAAACGATGCCTGCCGTCACAGTGCCGCCGAGACCGAACGGGTTACCGACCGCGACCACCCAGTCGCCGACGCGAACATTGTTGTCGTCGGCCCAGTTGACGTAGGTGAACTTCTTGCCCTTGCCATCGACCTTCAGAACGGCGAGGTCGGTGCGCGGATCCTTGCCGATCAGCTTGGCGTCGAGCTCGGTCCCGTCCTTCATGACAGCAACGAAAGCCGCGCCATCGGAAACGACGTGATTGTTGGTGACGATATAGCCATCCTCGGAGATGAAGAAGCCGGAGCCCTGGGCAACCGGACGCAGGCGACCCTTGCCATCCTGCGGGCCACCGGGATGAGCGCCGGGAGGACCGCGGCGGCCCTGCTGCTCACCGAACTGCTTGAAGAACGGCTTCAGCGCGTCGGGAAGATCATCGAGACCGCGCCCGTTGAAATCGAAGGAGAAGCCATTGCCCTCATCATCGGAGACCGGCTTGACGCGGCTCTCGACGCGAACGGAAACCACGGCCGGAGACACGGCATCGACGACATTGGCGAAGCTCGGAACGGACGGAGCCTCGACCTTGACGGCCTCAGCGTAGGAACGGGTGATTTCGAGGGGGATGCCGGTCGCCAGGACGGCTGCGGCAAGACCGGCGACGGTCGAGGCCTTCAACACGGTGTTCAGCGACGGAGCTTTGATATTCTTCAACATATTGCGCACCTTTTTCACTTCAAATCCACGGGACCGGTTCTTGCCGGATCGGTCGATGAATGAAGATATAGGGTGCAAGACCTTACTACGAACTGTCCGCAGCATGAAAAATTCGTAATGTCGAAAATTGTGTGCGCGCAACCGTGAAAAGCGGACTGCTGCTACCTTGTCTACTTGTGGAGCAGTTCGCGCAATCTGGCCTGCTCGTCCGGCGTCAAGACCGAGCCGTTCGGCTGGCCGGCATAGCGTCTTGCAAAGACGACCAGCGACAGGCCACCCAGCAGCACGAGAAGAACCGGCGCACCCCAAAGCAGAAGGGTCTTGGTTTCGAAGCGCGGCTTCAGCAGCACGAACTCGCCGTAACGGGAGACGATGTAGCTCATCACCTGCTGGTCGCTGTCGCCGCTGGTGATCCGCTTTCGGACCAGCAAGCGCAGATCCTTCGCCAGTTCGGCGTTCGAGTCGTCGATCGACTGGTTCTGGCAGACCATGCAGCGAAGCTCGGCGGAAATGGCCCGCGCCCTGCTTTCGAGAGCGGGGTCGGCCAGCATCTCGTCCGGATTGACGGCGAATGCGGGGATTGGGGCGAGGAGTAGAACAAGGATCGCAAGAAGGCGTACCGCAAAAGCCAACATTGGTGCTACACGCCCAACCTCTCCTCCCCTCATTCCTGTGATCGTCACAGGAATCCAGCCACGGCGCGTCCGCGCCGTGAATGACCATGTGTTGGAAGAGGAGTCTTCCGCGCCCAAGGACTTGGGCGGACTGGATTCCTGTGACGAGCACAGGAATGAGGGCGGAGAGAACCGCATCATTCGGCCGGCTCCATCGCCGGCGTAGCGGGCTTGGCCACCTTTGCCTTGCGCCGCGGCGCGCCGACGCGGAGGCGACGGTCGCTGAGCGATACGAAGCCGCCGAACGCCATGATTACCGCACCACCCCAGATGCACAGAATGAACGGCTTCCACCAGATGCGCACGACCATACCGCCGTCATCCGTGGCGTCACCGAGCGAGACGTAGAGCTGGCTGGCGCCGAAGGTCAGGATGCCCGCTTCAGTGGTGGGCATCTGGCCGGCGACGTAGACGCGCTTGGCGGACCAGACGTCCGTGACCTCGACGCCGCCCCTTGAAATAGTGAAATGGCCGCGCTCTTCGGTGTAGTTCGGGCCGGTTGCCTTGCGCATGCCGTCGAAGCGCAGCGCGTAGCCACCGGCCTGCGTGGTCTCGCCCTGCTTCATCGTCAGAACGTGTTCCGTCTGGAACGTCGAGACCGCGACGATGCCCAAGACGGCGACTCCGAAACCTGCATGCGCGAACGCCGTGCCGAACGCCGAGCGCGGAAGGCCCTTCAGCCGTCGCCAGGCGACGCCCAACGGCTGCTTGCCGATGCCGGCGCGATACCAGAGATCGGCGATGGCACCGAAGACCAGGAACAGGCCGGCGGCCAGACCAAGGATCGACAGAACCGGTCCGCCGTGCTGCATGTAAAAGAACACGACGGCGGCGACGAAGGCGAGAGCCGCCACGGTGTAAAGCCGCTGCAAGGCGCCTAGCAGGTCACCGCGTTTCCACGCTAGCATCGGGCCGAAAGGGACTATCACCAGCAACGGCGCCATCAGCAGGCCGAAGGTCATGTTGAAGAAGGGCGGACCGACTGAAATCTTTTCGTCGGTCAGCGTTTCCAGCACCAGCGGGTAGAGCGTGCCGGTCAGAACCGTGCCGCAGGCAACCGTCAGGATGAGATTGTTGACGACAAGTGCACCCTCACGGGAGATCGGCGCGAACAGGCCACCACTTGTCAGTCGCGGGGCGCGGAAGGCGAAGAGCGATAGCGCGCCGCCGATGAACAGCAGCAGGATGCAGAGGATGAAGACGCCGCGGCTCGGATCGGTAGCGAAGGCGTGCACCGATGTCAGCACGCCGGAGCGGACGAGGAAGGTGCCCATCAGCGACAGCGAGAAGGTGAGGATCGCCAGCAGCACCGTCCAGATCTTCAGCGCCTCGCGCTTTTCCATGACGAGCGCCGAATGCAGCAACGCCGTGCCGGCCAGCCATGGCATGAAGGAGGCGTTTTCGACCGGATCCCAGAACCACCAGCCGCCCCAGCCAAGCTCGTAATACGCCCAGTAGGAGCCCATGGCGATGCCGAGCGTCAGGAAGGTCCAGGCGGCCAATGTCCAGGGCCGGACCCAGCGTGCCCAGGCGGCGTCGATGCGCCCCTCGATCAGCGCAGCGACCGCGAAGGAGAAGCAAACGGAGAAGCCGACGTAGCCGAGATAGAGCAGCGGCGGGTGTATGGCGAGGCCGATGTCCTGCAGAATAGGGTTCAGGTCCTTGCCTTCGGCCGGGGCCGGATCAAGGCGGGCGAAAGGATTGGAGGTCAACAGGATGAAGAAGATGAAGGCGACCGAGATCCAGGCCTGCACGGACAGCACATTGGCGCGCAGCGTGTCCGGCAGATTGCGGCCGAAGGCGGCGACCAGCGCGCTGAATAGCGCAAGGATCAGCAGCCAGAGCATCATCGATCCCTCGTGATTGCCCCAGACACCGGAGTATTTGTAGATCAGCGGCATCAGCGAATGAGAGTTTTCCCAGACATTCTTCACCGAGAAGTCCGAGACGACATGGGCATAGGTCAGCACGCCGAAGGAGAAGGCGACGAGCGCGAAGAGAACCAGCGAACCGATCGGCGCCACATCCATCATCGCCTGATCGCGGCGTCGTGCGCCGACCAGCGGGACCAGCGAGACGATGATCGCCGTCGCCAAAGCCAGGATGAGTGCGTAGTGCCCGATCTCGATGATCATTTCTTTGCCTCGTCCTGCTGCCAGAGCCCCTGCTTCTTCAAGCGGTCGGCGACGTCCTTGGGCATGTATTTTTCGTCGTGCTTGGCCAGCACCGTATCGGCGCTGAAGAGATTGCTGCCGGCCTCGAACGTGCCTTCGGTTACCACGCCCTGCCCTTCGCGGAAGAGATCGGGCAGGATGCCGGTGAAGCGGACGTGGACGAGGTCACCGGATACGTCGGTCACGGCAAACTGCACCGTCGAGCCGGCGCCGCGGATAACGCTGCCCTCGCCGACGAGGCCGCCGAGGCGAATGCGTGTTCCCGGCGGCACCGGGTTGGTGGCGAGGTCGGCCGGCATGTAGAAATAGGCGACCGAGTTGCTGAACGCGAACATGACGAGCAGAACGGCCGCGATGATGAAACTCATCCCGCCGCCGATCACCGCAAGGCGTTTCTGCTTGCGCGTCATTGCGTCATTCCTTCCGTCGACAGGCCGACTTCCCGGGCAAGCGCAAGCAACTGCATGCCCTTCTCGCCATCGGCGGAAAACGCGACCAGTCCACGTTT
>Ga0247737_1001470_pt1 | contig 10162 bp, 13 predicted proteins | sample UWRJL028104C2_FD_180937 | JGI IMG/M metagenome (GOLD analysis project Ga0247737, IMG submission 180937) | Plant litter microbial communities from Arlington Agricultural Research Station in Wisconsin, United States - UWRJ-L028-104C-2 | ecosystem: Environmental > Terrestrial > Plant litter >...
ACTCTTTCTCAAAAAGGAGGCTAACACACATTTAGGCGCCCATTCGTGGCCCTCGCCCGAATACCAGGTTCATTGCCGATTCTCTCGGCGAAGAGACCTTGAACGACAGTGGTTTTGTCAGGGTTCTGCCCTCGCTACAGCTCGTTGGTCACCCAAACATGTTCGCCGCAGGTGATATTATCGACTGGAAGGAGGAGAAGCAAGCCGTGAGAGCCATGGCACACGCATCAATCGTTGCGAACAACATCGTAGCTTTCATCAACGAAAATAATGCCGGCTTCAAGCAGTACAAGGGGACTGCAAATGTGATTGTTGTTACCAACGGCAGGGTATGTTCTCAAGTAACTCATGTTGGTTTAATAACTCATACGATATGCCTCAATAGAATGGCGGTGCTGCTTACCTTGGGATCTTATGGGGTATTTCTCTCGGTGATTGGTTTGTGAGGTGGATAAAATCGAAGGACCTTAGGATGGATGCAACTGCAAAATCGAAGGACCTTAGGATGGATGCAACTGCAAAATCTATGAAACTGCAGCAGTTAACTCCTAACTGATCCTCTGCCTTACACGATCTATCCAATTCTCACTATACCCTCCACTTCCATATTGATTTAGTTTGGATCTTTGTTCATGTCGTTAGATTTGGGTTATATGGATTTCTTGCTGAGGTTGATACCGGGCCGACTGTTAATTGAAGGCAAACACGTCCAAGCACCGACTTGCTAGTGAGTGGCACAATACCGTTCGACATTCGACATTCCACCTGCGATCCCTTCACACGTTGTATCAGTGCTCTACGAGTATCAAGGACTTATTCAACGCAATGGAAGCCTCTATCAACCACCCCAATCCTACCAGGGAATCTCTGGAGTTGGCCATCCAGGCAATGGAAAAGATTATAAAGGACGACCACATTGCTCTCTATCAATTGAAGGAGAAATTGAACCACACCAGTCAAATTCAATCCACAATCCCTGTGGATGTTCTTGCAGAGATATTTACTATCGCCGTTGACACCGATTCTTTCCTCAGCCAAGCTCCTTTCGTTCTAGGAGCCGTTTGCAGAGCGTGGAGAGCGTTAGCCTGGATGACACCGCGTCTCTGGAGGTATCTAAGCATCGACTTCGTGGAAGAGAGGAAAGAAGTGCAACGGCAGCTCATTCAAGAATGGATCAATCGCTCTGGAAACCAGCTACTTGACCTGGAATTCTTCATCCATGCGGACGGTACCCCAACAAGTTGGGCACCAACGCTGCAGACCTTCCGAATTCTTCTGAAGGCATCCAGCCGCTGGAGATCTCTTCGACTCTTCGAACGATCTTTCACAAATCTCAGGTTGGAAATGGTGCAAAATGATTATCGCTTCCCCAACTTGACGTCGCTCCGTCTAGAAGGTGACTTCCGCGACAACATACCATGGCATTTTCGAGGCTCCCAGATGTTACGGCGCGTTCAATTTTCTGGCCTTGCAGAAGCGGACTGCTTTGTTGGGCTAGATTGGAGTCGGCTCCAAGATATTACAGTATCAATGAGCCCCTTTGACTGTCTTCAAGTATTAGACTCGTCATATTCCATTAAAACGGCCAATCTAGAGATCATTGGTTCCATTGAACGAGTTTTCACAGTCGGTGCCCCCAAGACTCTGTCACGTTTGGAGACGCTCAAACTCTCCTTGGAATCCAACCCTGCTGCCCATGGCCCAAGAATCTCTTGGATTCTAGCCAATATCACTACACCAGCATTAAAAACTCTTCATTTATCCAATGCGGACACGCATCTACCAGCTCAACTTCCCATCTTCTGTGGCCAATCACAATGCCAGCTGACGGAGCTCGTTCTTCATCACCCTAAATCGAGTGAGGCCGAGTTCACTCACACTTTGCGTAACATCCCATCCATCGAACAGCTCTCCATAACTTCCAAACCACCCAAAGTCCTCCTCTCCCAACTAATGGTCGACCTTCTTGACCCTAACCAGCAACGCTCGGTCCTCGAATCCTTGCCCAATCTATCGCAGCTACGATACAGTGGGAGAGTTAAAGCGCCTTTTACTCCTCTGCTCAAGATGTTGCAAAGTCGGAGTGCTTCAGGCGGTCATGAGGGCACACATAGGAAATTGGACCTCGTGGAAATCAACTTCTGCAATATTGAATGGTCCCGAGATGTGAATCCGAACGAGTTGCTGGCATTCCATCAGGCTCTCGCATTGCTGAAGACCGACGGAGGAGTGAAAGTCCAACTTAACTGGGACGAAAGCCATGGGAGTTCGTGATACTACCCTACCCTGCCCTAAATTTCGTCTTGAATTTGATCCGTTATATCTTCTCAATGCGCTATGTCTGCCCTCTCTCGTATATATAAACTACTCCTGCATACATCGATCTCAATTTATTATCGAGGGTTAGTCACTTTCAGGTATTTTTATAGGGCAATTAGCACCATCTTATCTCTACCCCTAACTGTAGAATCCGAATAATTCCTGGTATCGATTTAGATTGATATGAATCAAGTAGCCAGTCTTAGTATCATACTTAGAAAATGGGCGGGCATAAGGTCATGAAGGACCAGGCTGGACCAATGGAGACGAGGACGAACTTGGCGGTGGAGGTTTGATTTTCCGTTCTCTAAATCCCTTGCCATCTTGTCTCTGACCCGTCCCATTATCACCAAATGAATCCGGTCCACGGGGTTCCCGAACAATTTTAGTTGCTTCAAGCGGAGGTGGCGTCGGAGAGGACAGCTTAGGTGTCTTGTCATTACTTCCTGTGTTGGGGCTCGATGGTCCAAAAATACGTTCACGGGCAGCATGATATCGCGCTTCTCTATCCTGCAAAGATTCAGAGCCGTTTACATTCGTAGACGACTGCGATGGGGACGCAGATGGTGATGGACGCTTGAGAATGCGCATTGTGGGTGGCTGATTCAGTGGTAGACTGGATGGCGTATTGGACGTGGAAGCGCCTCTGGATATTATCACAGCAGGCATGGGACGGAATTCTTTGGAGTTTCTGTTGTCTAATGTTAGATCTTCGAACATAAAGATCCGGAAAAGGACATCGACATACGCCTCTTCCCAAAGTCGCTTGTTCTGAGCGTCCACGGATCGACCAGGGGCTTCCTCTTCGTCATCATCCAGTTCCCAGTCATCAGGGATAGGGTTGGCCTTGACTACCTTTGGTTTGGTTCCAGTCCTAGAAGCTGGCGCGATCGCAGTAGCCTATCACGAGAACCAGGAGTTGGTGAAATGTTAAGGATGGATTGCTGACTTGACCCACAGGCTCATCGTCCCAGGCATCGCTAGACATCACTGCACAGATGTCGTTATATGCCTCATATTTATGTGTTCATGATGGCACACGTACCTGAGAGGTGTTGAGTGCTGTGAACGTTGAGGAAGAACGATGTTCGCTGACATAATCTGCTACTTTGATTCGCCAAACCACCTGGGCGGCTCTGAGCAAGGACCACCAATTTTGCAAAATTATACCTGGATCTTGCCTGGATCGTTTTTCGGGTAGATGTGAGTAGAATCAGAGCAAGAGAAAATTTTGGCTTGATTTCTGGCATCGGGATCGGAGGGACGTGCCCCTCCTGCCAAACCTTGAGCTAAGATTATCGTACTTATATGGAGTGACCTCCTGGTAAGTGATCCTTCATTCTTTCCTTCCACCACCACCGATTACTGCCAGCACATCGAAATGCCTGCCCCAGCTGATTTTTTGAAATATATTGACGACAATGCCAATTCATTTATCCAACGTCTCGCAGCGGCAGTGAAAATACCTTCGTGAGTTGTATCAGGTCAACATACAGAGATTTGCTAATCGCAGTCGATCGATACAGAGTTTCGGGCGATGCAGCATACAGAGACGACGTGCTAGCGATGGCCGACTGGTTGAACACCGAGCTGAGGCAACTTGGTGTCAATACCCAGCTCGTCGATCTTGGGAAGCACCTTATGGATGATCAAGAACTGCCTCTTCCGCCTGCTATCCTCGGTCGCATCGGCAATGACACCAGTAAGAAGACGGTACTGATTTACGGTCATTTTGATGTTCAACCAGTACGTATTCCTGTATCCGGTCCATCCGATGCTTATGGGGACACATTTGGTAGGCAAACAAGTCAGACGGGTGGGACACCGAACCCTTCACACTTATTGTCGATGAGGAGACTGGGCGCCTCATCGGTCGAGGCAGCACCGACGACAAAGGTCCTATTCTAGGATGGCTCAATGTGCTGCAGTACCATCATGAAAAGAAGCTCCCTTTGCCAGTCAACCTCGTTTTCTGCTTCGAGGGGATGGAAGAGAGTGGCAGCGAAGGTCTGGATGAACTTGTCCGTCGAGAATCCCTGAAGGGAGGTTATTTCGATGGAGTAGATTGTGTCTGCATCGTGAGTACACCAGAGCATCACACAAAACTTTGGCTCACTCACATCTAGTCTGACAACTACTGGCTCAACACACGTACACCGGCGCTTACATATGGGCTGCGGGGACTTTCATATTACAAAGTCACTGTGGCAGGACCTGCACGCGATCTGCACTCTGGTGTTTTCGGACGTACCGTGCACGAACCCATGACGGACCTCATCGCTCTTCTTGGAACCCTTGTCAACCCACAAGGTGATATCGTTATCAAAGGCGTCGACGACATGGTCCCGCCTCCAGATGACGAGGAGAAGTATGGTGTTCCGTTCTTCGCATTGAAGACATGTCCTAACTGATGACCGTTTGCAGAGCCATCTACGATGCACTGGACTATACTGTCAAAGATGTCGAGGAAGCGGCTGGCGCTGAAATCGCGCTGTCTTGCGACAAAGTCACTGTCTTGATGGGCCGCATGCGCTTCCCCAGCTTGTCCATCCATGGCATTGAAGGTGCTTTCAGCGGTTCAGGGGCGAAGACAGTGATCCCGGCGAAGGTTTCCGGGAAGTTTAGTATCCGGTATGCCATTATACTGATCATTCCGAGCCGTAAGGCCTAACAGGCGATTATTAGCCTGGTGCCACCTCAGACGCCCGAGTTGGTTGATCCGATTGTGATCGACCACCTCGAGAAGGCATTTGCTGCGTTGAAGAGCAAGAACACGCTGTCAATTGAAAATCTGCATGGTGGGAAACCATGGGTGACAGATCATCGTCATTGGAACTTCGAAGCTGCAAAGAAAGCAACAAAGGTACATTTACCCGCTGCTCCGTTGAGACAAGGCTGACCAGAATTGCCAGGCGATATACCAGCAAGAACCAGATTTGACAAGAGAAGGTGGTTCGATTCCTGTAACCCTGACGTTCGCAGACTCGCTCGGTGTGAACGTGTTGCTGCTCCCCATGGGACGAGGAGACGATGGCGCACAGTAAGCTCTGGTCATGCTGTCTTTCAAAGACTCATCTGACCGAGATCGCTATACAGCTCGACGAATGAGAAACTCGATAGGTCAAATTTCATTGAAGGGGTGCGTGTCCATACAATTTCTCATCTGGATGACCGAGGTCAACTAAAATCACAATCAGTCCAAGTTATTGGGCACATACCTGTATGAACTCGCGGCCATCAGTAAGAACTGACAAACGAGTTGCAACGTCAAGATCGAGCAGAAAATCAGCCCAAGCAACCGTCCTGTGTAATTGTACCATATATCACTTGTCTTGCTGTCGTGGTGGAGTTGGAATAATTATATCACAAATAGAGGGGATACGCCCTGAAGAAACGAATGTCCGGAACCTTGCGACGGGGCCTGGCTAAGACTGAGGACCTTAGGATCATACTAACTCGCTTAACATACGACATATGTTCCAAGGTATACGCTCAAGCCTGTTTGTCTGAGCCTTTCTTGTCCTGGAGACGGTAGTCGAACGATCGCGCCAGCAATTCCATACCGGCGGACAGATCTCGGCGCCAGGCCGCATTGTCGAAGGTAGATTCCAATTTTCGTGGAGCCGTAGCCGGTTTTGGAGGATGCAGGGACTTGGGTGACTTTGTGGTTGTCAAACAAATGGGGTGCAACTGCCGTCCAGCACCACCTTCTGCCTTTGCTTGGATATACGCTCCCGGGACTGCCTTCGGAGTATCTTTGTCGAAAGTAGGCCTTTGCGGATTTCGTGCCTCCCACAAGAGTGAGGTTGCCAGCCATTGATTTTCGAGCGTCAACGCTCTCCGGTTGAGGTTTGTGAGAGTATGGCGGAGCAATGGAATGAGTTTGACATATGGCATGCGATAGACGTGAGTAGTCGGTGAGAATATGTATGACCAGCCTGCAGAGGGATAAATGTCAATCTGTGTACGACACAAGAGAGAATGAAATGACCTTGCATAACCCATTTCCTACCCACGTCCTCTTCGTCGAACATCATCGAACGAGATGGGGTATCCCGAACACCCGAAGCTTCTTCGACAATACCAGAATTCCTTGTGGCCCGGTCGCCAAAGTAGGCTCCTCGAGTCACAATCATGTTCAACGCCGCCTTCATCCTGAGAGTAATGATCCGTCTGGTGCACCTTAGCGAGCCCATTCGGGCTTTGCTCGTCACCGTAAAGGAGGACATGGGAATTCTTCTTTGCGCTTTCTTCCAAGCGAGCTTCAGAAGCGGACCCGTAGGTTTCGTTAGACAGTCCGGTAAAGGGAGTCCATTTACGCTAGCTTGAGGATAAATCTGCATCTCCCCGACTGGCTTTCCAGATTCAGTCCACAAGAGCATCGGTTGGTCCTTGACCTTTTCGACTGCAGTGACCCCAGCTTCCTTGGCTCTTTGTACCCTCTCAGCCCAGGTTAAGAAGTGTCGTTGAAATGGGTAAAGCAGGCCTCGCGGTTTCTCGAGCAGAGATACAGGTATCATTCGAACGCCTAGCTCTTTTCGTTGAAGGTTAGGCAGCTCTCTGAGGGGTCTGCGCGCAGCAGGATGGCCTCGGTCGAGGAAACCATTTCCGTGTCCTCCACCTAATGCACTTGAGACCGAGCCTGGTGTTTGATGTTTCCACTGAGAAGAAAAGATGAATGGCCAGGCCGTTTATTAGCTTACTAATAGACACACCTTAATAGATGAGAAACGGTGTGCCTTGGGTAGTTGACTCAAACCACGGCATTTTTTTAGCATGAAGGAAGTCGGGAAGAAGAAATGACCATAATCGGTCCGGCCACCCAGAAGGTGACTTTATTTGGCTCAGGGAGACGGTGATAAACAAATGTTCATAACGGCGCTTATTTCTGGCAGTTCCATTCGACTTTAGCCATCATGACCGCCCTATGATACCCACATCCACAGCTCAATATCGGGCGGTCCTCAGCGAAGAATAGTGATCAATATTTACCGCAATCGATAGCTCAAAATGTTCCCGAACGCCCGTAACTTTCAGATAAAAGGAGGGCAATTTGTAATCAACTACCCGGGAGGTGGAACGCCTCATCTCGCCAAAGGTATGCTATTGGAATACCTTATTTCTTTCTCACTATACTTATGGACGGAAGGGCTTGACCTTCTTCATTTAAACTGCTCTTTTGGGTCCCTGCTGGACTCCGAGGAACGCTTCAACCCTCCTCGATGTGCCGAAGAAACCAGGGAGGCAATCATTCGAGACTTATTGCAGTGGGTGGAAAACGGGGACCATGAAACACCCCTTATCTGGCTTCATGGCGCTGCTGGAGTTGGTAAATCTGCCCTTGCACAAACCCTCGCTGAGCTCTGCCGCAAGAACACTCGCCTTATGGCTAGCTTCTTTTTCTCTAAAGCTGCGAGGTCATCCGACAGGAGCGATGGCAACTTCTTAATTCCGACTCTCGTTTACCAACTCATGCAATCCCTACCAGAGACGAAGAGGTACATTGAAGCATACTTGGAGCAGGATCCAGGTATTTTCTCGAAGTCTCGTGAAACCCAAATGGAGAGTTTGTTCGTGAAACCTCTTCAGTTAGCATATGCGGCTGAATTGGCAAGTCTCGAAGCCATTACTCGCGGACGATTTTCGATTGGAAACATCTTCAAGCGTCTGACCAGCCAATTGGCCGCTGGTGACCTGGTGGGCATTCCTCTCAGGGTACAGCTTACGGAAGAGACTGACATACAAGCATAGAAAACCCCCCAGATTTCCGCCTCACCTACAATGTCTGCACGTTTCATCGTGATAGATGGTCTTGATGAATGTCAAGACCCGGATGTCCAGTGTGACTTGCTCAAAATTATCGCTTCTGCTGTCCCTCGCCTTCCCCCGCACACCAAAATCTTACTTGCCAGTCGTCCTGAAACTTATCTTCGTCGCAGCTTCGATTATGACACATGCCTCCAGTCTATCCGTGTCCGCCGCATTGACTTGGATCTAGACCAAGATGCACGTCACGATATACAGAAATTCCTCCAGAAGGGTTTCCAGGAAATACATCGCACCCACCCTCTTCGAGCATACCTCGACTCTTCGTGGCCCTCCAAGGATGTCATTGCCACGCTGGTTGGAAAGTCCTATCCCCAATTTATATACGCATCCACCGTCATCAAGTACATCCGGTCTCCTCGACATAGACCTGACAAACGACTCGAAATCATCTTGGGAATTTCTGTGACGCTTGCTACAGATCTGCCATTCGCCGAGTTGGATGCCCTCTACACCCTGATATTCTCGGCTGTGGATGAAGAACACCGGGATCTCGTGTGGCGCATATTTGGAATTCTACATGCGGCAAGACTGGCGGATTTCAAAGATAAAGATATGGCAGTGACCCCAGAGAAGCTGGAAGAGATGCTTGAGCTCGAGGCCGGATACATTCAGATCTTGTTGGAGCCCCTGGTATCCCTCATCCACCTCCCTATCTCTCCCACTGGCCCGGTTTATTTCCTGCATGCTTCCATTTTCGACTATCTACTGGACCCATCAAGATCTGGAGATTTTCGCCTAGATCTCAGTTTTGCTCACGAGACGCTCGCCAGTCATCAGTACCGATTCTTAACAGGGCCACGAGGTAAGGAGTATATGTTTAATAATGTGTTAAAGGCTCATGTTGAGTTCAATAGAACGTCAAGGGAGTGATTACTTCTTTCTCTGGCGCTGCTTTTGGTTCGTCCGATTTGGCAAGACGGCTTGTCTATCCGAGACATTCAAAAGCCATCTCTTCAAACTGAGCTTCATTTACGATAGGCTCTTGGATCCAGTTGCTTCACCAAGCTTTTGGATCCGCGCATCCGAGATCTTTGAAGTTTGTCTTCTTCTCGAGAGGCTTTTCGGCCTACTCTCCAGACCAGTACGAGCCGCATCATTCGACCCTACTACTCAACTAGATGTTACTGTTAATTTAGGATCTTCAAGAAGGCCCGGAGTGGTTATTGCACCATACCGATAAAATAAGAAACCACCTCATGTCCGCTAACCAGACAGCCGGTCTAGTTGACATTAATTTGGAATCAAAGAAATTTGTAGGTTCCATGTTTTCTTTATGCTTCATACCGTCTCACCAGTGTTGTAGATCAACCCCATAGTTCAAGGCGTACACGAGGTATATGTGGCCGCGATAAGACCATTCATTCCATCGCGCGAGGAGCCCTTTGACTCGCAGAAATATTGCGCAGAAATGTCAAAGTTTCTAACGACTCCTTTCCCGTCTCGAACCATCGAAGGCGCCCCTGCCTCTAGCCATGTTAATCCCCGAATGCACATCCTCGTTTTCATACTGCCGCTTATCGATTTTTACGATCAGCGATTCGTTTCCAACCTTGGATCGACTAAGGAAGAGTTGTCGTCGGCTGTCGAAGAGCTTGCGGTAACCTTTCGCCAGGAAGCGATCGCCTATCTGAAGGTAAATCTTGTCCCCGTTGTCTGAAAATGAGATCCTGACGGTTGTCTTCAGCGGGTTGAAACGGAAGTACCGAACGAAAGGCTGGGGGACATTAAAGCAGCATGGGGCTACGAATAGTCAGTACAAGCATGAAGCTAAGCGCCTCAGTCTCGATGTCAATGCTAGCGAGCGCTTAATCAGCTGGATTTGATGGAAATTTCCTGGTTTAGGCGTTGAACTAGATAGCAACTTATCGGAGCACGTCATCCTGATATGTATTCTATATGTTTTAACCGGAGTGATGAGTTGATGAGTCCGTCTGTGAAAATGCCAGAGTGTTCTACGAAAATACACACTTTTTACATGCGCAAGCTTCATGATCAACATAAATTTTATTCAAAA
>Ga0247737_1001472_pt1 | contig 10149 bp, 12 predicted proteins | sample UWRJL028104C2_FD_180937 | JGI IMG/M metagenome (GOLD analysis project Ga0247737, IMG submission 180937) | Plant litter microbial communities from Arlington Agricultural Research Station in Wisconsin, United States - UWRJ-L028-104C-2 | ecosystem: Environmental > Terrestrial > Plant litter >...
CTCCATGAACCTCTCTCTAAAATTTCGTAGTAATACATGCAGTAGATCTCTCAAAATTGTCTATTCATGACCGAGCGGAGGATACGCCGCGTGGGAATTACCGTTACTTTTGATACCCCTGAGTATATTGATCTTGTACTCTATGTAATAATTGCCGTCTCAGAGTGCAGCTTTGCACGAGTCGAGTACATCGAGTGATTGCAGGTGGGTATTTTGTCACTGCTTGTGACCGTTCCTGGAGGGGTCTTTTGTCGCCGACAAGTCACCGACATCTTCGAACTTCAACCATCGTAGTTCTTCCGTAACAGTATCACATCACAGATGAGCTTCCTTGACCTAAGGGTAATATTTGGTAGCATCCATCTCCCTGACCCACCATACCCACTTGCCCTCGCCGCATCTGTCACTCTGCTCATTCTCTCCGAAGCGAGCAGCTTCTACTTTGGTAGTGCTTCATTCAAGGCAACATCTTCCTTCATCCTCCTTCTAGCAGCATTCAACCGTGCATCTTCCAACTTCGACATCCTCGACCCCACTTCGCTACTCCTCCAGGAAAACCGTCAAGCAGTATGCGTGATGCTAGGTCTTGCGTTCAACGTTATTGGCGACATCCTCTTAATCCCTTCAAAAGCCGAGTACCATCACGCACCTGGAACCTCCAAGAAAGCTAAAGCAGGCAGTTCGCCACGGTTCAAAGCCGGGATGTGCTCATTCGCCCTTGCACATTTCGCTTACATTGCAGCCTTTACGTCCACGACATCCATGAAAACCTTTCGTTTGGCTGATTTCGCCATGACCTTGGTCTTTGGCGCCCTCCTCACTGACTGGCTAGGTCTGCTGAAGAAGGAGCTGGAATACAACTCGTGGTTCGACGTCCCGGAGTCCATGCGGGGAATGGTCATGGCGTATGTGGTTATCATCGTGAGCATGGTAGCAACAGCGACAGCGACAGATAGTGGATATCAGAAGATTGTCGGAGCATGGTTTTTCATGTTTAGTGATCTTTGCGTTGCTTCGACGACTTTTAACGTGGAGAATGAGAATTCTCAAAAGGCTGGGGGAAGGCCGGAGTGGAAGGCCGCGTCCGTAGGATGGATATTTTACTATGGAGCACAGTTGGTCATTGCGGGGTGTATATAGTGTCACAAACTTGGTTGTACTTTGCGGAAACTAAACTACGGCCCCTTCAGGAAGCTTGTAATACAGCGGCTGGTGGACTAATTGAGCAGGTGAACAATAATGCTCACTGAATTAACGTACCGTATTGAATACATGATAAAAGTGTCCATTGACACCACCTTGGCTTTCGTCTCCGTAATATTCCATCGGGAACCACTTCATAATGAAAGTCAGTAGTTATCTACAAAAAAGGGGACCATTACTCACATGCTCGATTGGCAGTTCCTCTTTTCTCGACCGTAAATATCGTGCGGGCAGGCTGTCGTCCGTGATATTATGGCCATGTCGAGGGAGAACAAATTGGCCGATTTGGGTCTCGGTGTCGGTGATAATCCCTCGAGAGATCCGCGCATACGAAGTACGGTACAAACCGCGGTAGAAAATGTATTCACACCTAGATGATAAGTTCAGTTAGAAATGAAGAACGAAGAGCAAAAGGCATGTCTGACCATCTGTCGGCATCTTCATAGTCAATGTCATGAACGTGCCCTTCATCGACCATGATCCCATAGGGAGACGCTGAAAGGGACATTGGAATCAAATACCTCTCTTAGAGCATGTTGAAAAGCTTACTCACGTCTAGGCGCCAGCGGTTTCGTCACGACATAACCAAGGAAGATCACAGGTCGGGGTGAGGTGGCCATAATTGTCGCCAACACGGAGCTTTGAAGCTCTCTGTCCAGGGCATCTTCCTCTACAAAGAAAGGTCAGTTTATCCATATATATGGTGTTTTATACGTACCCTGTCCATTGTGCGCAACAAGTACCAAAACTTCAGTGCCATAGACATCAAGGACAGCTTCGATGGCAGGAGCGAGCTCTCCGTGGGGAGACGGCAGTAGGTGGTGCTTGGTGCTGATGATTGGGAACTTGGATAAGAGGATCGCACCCCAAGTATGCGAGTTGGGACCAGGGCCGATATCGACGTTCTATGTGTATTGAAGTGTAAGTGTTTGAGGAGGCTACAGTGCTTGCTTTGACCCACGTAGTTGGATTCTTCAACAATCAACCGAGACCTACAGATGGTCAGTAATAATCAATGATGGAGTCTGTGAAGGAACACTTACAGGTCACGATGACCAAACGCCGTTCGCTAGACCAAAGGTTTCATCAGAACAGGCCAAACCACTCCTACGAGACACTCACATGTAAATCAGTTTCCAGCAAACCGACAATATCAAGCTCCATATCCCTGTTCCATTGACCGATCAGCAAGGCGAGTCATCCCATGCGAGGTAGCATGGAAGTCGAAAATGTACCGAATCAAGTTCATTATACCCTGTTGACTATCGTGTCCTTCGTTGTCGATCCCAAAGTGGACCGTCCAAATTCCTGTGTTGATGATTCTTGGACCTGGTTTGAACGGCTGTGGGGGTGCTTGAGGTAGTCGATAGAGTGTTGATAATAATGAGAGCAAGGTTAGAGCGGATAGTAGGGCTCCGATGTGAAATTTGTATTTGGTGGTTTGAGATCTGAGGGTGCTTTGAGCCCTGGCGGACGATGGAACGAAGGGCATGTTGAAGGCAGGCAGAAGACATGCAACTTGGATAATGGTTACACTAGAGAGAATAACGAAGTGCCTAAGTATCTAAACAGCAGTAATATAAATACATGGACTTACAGATCTGTACGTTCCCGGAGGTAGACACCTCCAGGGACAAAAGCATAGGCAACAGTGAAGATGCTTGCCAGGTTCAACAAGCAATACAACCCCATCGCTATAGTATACGTCTTCGCAATCTGCATCCTCCTCTCACCAGCATGAGATCCAACAGCCCTAGCAACACTGGAACTAGCCGCCGTCTCGAACACAAGGGGCAAGATGGACATGAGGAAGAACGCCACACCCAATCCGCCCAGATAGCCAGGCCAGTTGCGGTATTTGTACATGACGTACGAGGCCGCAGCGCCGAAATGGAACCATATTGGGTGGGCGAGGGGGTTCGACGTTGGGTTGGATCGGGAGGATGATGATGACCAGAGCCCAAGCACCGTTCCGAGGACCATAGAGACCAAGGTCAGCGACCCGTGGAGGTGCGGGAGGGGTCCACGAGGTAGACGGTTCTCGTACCCTGTCCACGACCATGCGATGAGGGTGCTGGAGTCGGAAAGGAGGTTGTGTATGCAGAAGAGGAGGGAGCCTAAGGGCAGAGCACCGAGCCAGACATTTTGAACGCGAGATGTGTGTTGGGGAATTGAAGGTGCCGTCTTCTTCTGAGAAGTATATGAGGCATTGGGAGTAGGTCGCGTTGAATAGTTGTAAATGGCCAGCAAAGCGAGGACAAGTCCTGTTTTGTTACACCCACCAGATTTGTGATTGATAAAAGGCCAAACTACAAAAGAGGGGCTGGTAAGCCATATGAAGGCCATCGTACAGACAATGCAACACACCTGGGTTATTGGACCTGTTCGCTTGCTTCGAAAGTGAGGACACAAGCACCCCAAGACCAGTCACTATCACTTTCGGTAAGTTTCAAGATATATACGCAACAATGAGGCCATACCGATCGCTTGATAGCCAACATCGCTCTCTCCATCCACAACTCCCGACCACAGAACTGCCTGTCTCATCACTGCGGCAATGTTTGCAGCAGCTACTAGACCAAGCCTCCCTCCAGGGCTGGGAACGATGTACGCGGCGATCCCAATCAAGGAGAAAGCTTGGAGCAAGGCTTGACCACGCCGTGTTCGGGCGAAGTCGAGAACTATCCATGATGCAGCTGAGTTGGTTGACGAGAAGAGGTAGCTGTGCGGCGAGGAGAGCGACAAGAGCGCTGGGGAGAGGACTGAAAGCAGTGCAAGCTCGTGTCCGGCGATACCCAGTTTCCACACGGAGAAGTAGAAGAGGGTGGGGATGAGAGAGGTGAAGAGAGACCAGAATATGTAAGCTGGAGGTATGGTTGTAAGTCAACGGTGTGAGATCGAAGGTTGGAGAACTCGCAAAGGTAGACATCTGAGATGAAACTCAAGGAATTACGCCATGTAGATGGGGGATCGGGTCTAACATTTGAGGCTGAGTGGACACGCTGATCTGTTGTACTTGAAGGACTAAGAGCTGCGTCGACTGCGTCGGCCATGGCTTTGTCAGAGGTAGATGGCTTGACATCCGTAAGGACCACTGTGGCCGGTTCATTGGCCGGTTCGGACGCAGATTCATTTGGGCTAGACATATAATAACTGTTAGCGTATACCACATTGAGTCAAACGTTCTATAGTACCTGAAATTTGCAGCGCTTGTTACAGACGTCGGGCCAGTCAGTGAGATCTGACATGATAATATAAGGTCGGAGTTGGTGAGGACAAGGTGTAGACAGACACTCACTACCAAGCCAGCCTCTCTGAACTCCTGCTCCACGATAGAGTCGTAGAGAACGTCGAAAAAGATGAGAGCCCATTCAAAGAATGCGTAGCGAGTGTATGCTATGGGGATCTATAAATAGATGTGGGGCAGCAGTTATGGTGCGCACGAACCACCAGGAACACGATGCACTTTGTGTTGGATGAAGAAGTAGACAAGAGGTACAATGGTGGCAAAGAAACTAGATGGAATAGAGATGTAACGAAGGTGGGACTTACGCGCCTGAGACCAGCTTCCTGCAACCGGCGACAAATGTTCAACAAACGAATTTAGGGGCAGAGGAGCACATACCGCTTCCTACAGACGGACAATCTACCAGATGGAGTGGCCGCAATCCCAGCAAGCATCCACGGTATGTTGCAGACCATGTAAAAGATCATCATAAAGTCGTGAACATCGTGGTCATCGCTAGACGTGATGTAAACCCAGCCTCCGCAGGACAACGTGCGTATAATGCCGAATAGGAATACAACAGTTGGAAAGGAGGAAGCGGCAGAGTGGTGGAGGAAGTACTGCAGAAACACAAACGCGAAGCGGGGACCTGGAACGAATGTAAGGTTGATCGGACACTGCAGAAGTCTGAGCATGTACCGGAAGTAAGAGCTATGAGGATCTGGAATATGTTTCTTTCTGGGTACCAGTCTCCAATGCTAGAGAGTCTGTGAACAGTCTGGTAGCATGCAAACAAAGAAAGCCATACGTTGCGGACACTGAGGGAAACCATTCGTCTGGGTACTGCGCAACGTCGTTTTTGACAATTTTTGTGTAATGCAAGGCGCAACCGAGAATGAGAGCAGACGAGAAGGCCGATGCTGCGAGGACGGTGTGCAGACGAGCGATGGACGCTGCTGATATGTTGGCCATTGTCAAGCGAGGTGGTTACGTCATAACAAGCAAACAATTCATCTCATACATAAATAAAATATTCCAAGCTCGTCAAATTACAGTTCTGCCTCCTGGAAATTTTGGATCCACTCGCGTCTCAACACAACGGGCACCAAAATACTAACCCACGTATCTTTATTCCCCCCAGGTATCACCGGTCGAGTACCACGGTCCCGATGGGCATCAAGAGAATCCGATGGAACATAAGGCGCATAGTCTGTGATGTATGACAGATCCACCACCCTTGTCGAAAAGATGAATTTAAAAAAGCCCACATCGACATCTTGACCATCCGGAATATAGAAAGCAATGGCATTGGCACCGCCACCCGTGCCGTAGCCGATTGTCAACGCTCCTCCGCTTCGTAGGAGCGGAGAGTCGACTTGGAATGGGGTGGGTTTGCCTACATCATAATAGGATGCTTCTTCACGTCAGATAGGACAATCGATATGGACCTGAATGTTGCACTCACTTATGTTGAGATCACTGTTGTCAAAGTATGAAACATGGGGATATAAATCACGAGGGCTCTTGTTCACGATCTCGATACCATATGCGACTTCTTCGTCTGTCTCGTCGACTTCAAGAAAGATGATATCGTCCTTCAAGATATTGCCGCCAACCGTATAGCGATCTTTGGAAGTATCAAATGGCCCATTTCCGCCTTGGAGCCTATAGAACCGTATATCGATCATTTGCCGAAATTTTGTATCCGAGATGGAGAAGTCGAGGCAATGGTGATAGTGGGCTACTCTATGGAGCAGGCTGGCGGCGTCGTTGATTTGTAAATTTGAGTTAGGGCGAATACGACGAAGGCCATGCCGAGTGACTCGGTCGTCGAGGCTGTTGAAGACCAGTCTTTTACCACCTTCACCAGTATGCGTATCCACCTCCACAGAAGCACCTTTCCTGTCAGATACCTGCTCAAAACTGATCCCGTTAGGGACAGCTCCCAGCATATCCAGCGACTTGCAAACCAGATCAAGTCCTTCCTTATCCATGGATTTGGAAACAAACAATTTAGGTTGTGCGGTGGGTCCAGGCTTCGTCTGAACCGCATAAACCGTACTTTTAATCTTGGAGCTGTCAAGATATCCCATCTCCAACTCGCTTTGAAAAGCGAGAACATTGCTTGCGATCATCTTCCCGATCTCCTGGCCCGGTACCTTGTGAGTAGCAGCGGCTTCATCGGGATAGATATCAAATTCTGCTCCGACGGACACGCCATGCATTGACCCAGACTCGATTACATAGCCTCCGCCTGCGATTTGACGATGGGTAACGCAAACACGGTGGATTGAAGGGACTGTGCTTCCACTGAAAAGGATTCTTCGTTGATTATTTCCCTCACATTGAGGATTTTGACTTGCCGGATCATCATCAGATAGACTTGTGCGCAAAAGAATGCAGGAACATACCCATCAATGCTAGTGAGGCGACGAAGAACTTCGAAGTAGGTCAAGTCATGAACAGGTGTTTTCCGTAGCAGCTCCAACAATGCCGCTGTAAAAAGGCCTTGTTTGTTGTACTCCCTCGCAACCTCCCCCGAACTACAAGCCGCAAGCAGGACGTGGGTATCGAGGGCGCCGGCGAGAAAGCCTTTCGCGGGTCTGGATCCCCGAGCCAAAGCAGTCGAACGGATCTCGCGGTCCAGATCTTGTGGTAGCTTATAATCCCCCATATCCACTGCACGAGTCCGAAAGCCGTCACATCGGGTGCCAGATCCCGAGTGGCAGCAGTCGAAGATGACTGTCTGGCGCAAATAAATTAGCTGGATTGAGTGCAAAGCAAAGGTTTACCCACTATATTATCTCCCTTAGCCCTGTAGATATCGCCGATGAGATCACCGAAAGCCCAGTCACAGATGGGATGGATATCTTGTCCATTGCAGTCTTGGGGGATTATTGCCTGCACCTTGTAAGATTTGGTCCCAGGACCAGTCGTTGAGTCATTGATTTCGGTACCGTGGCCAGCATAAAAGACCAATATTGCGTTGCCCTCACGGATATCCTCGTCGTCCTTCAGCTTCTTTAGAGCGTCGATGATGCCACTTCTGGTCGCTTTTCTGTTTGTGAGCAGCGTGATTTGGTTCGCAGGAACATTGAGACGATCCAGAAGGAAGGACTTGAACGCCTCTGCGTCCGCAACCGCGCCGTAAAGTGGGACTTGGTGGTCGTACTCATCGATACCGATCAATAATGCAAACAAGCTAACGCGATAAATAGATGAACGACGTGAGCTTTGCTTAGTAGTACGCTGGAGTGAGACAAAACGAACCGGAGAACGCCCTGAGGTATTGACATCTCGCCAGTGAGAGGCCTCTGCAGATTTCGCAAAGTTTAGCTGCGTGTGTGGTCGGAGGCGAAAACCCGGAATTTAAACTGCTGCGGCGAAGCTCCCATGTTAAATAGAAAAGTTTGACACGCCCTAACCGCAAAGGATTCAGAATGGGCAATACGGGAAGCTTTAGGACTTACGCAAGGCGACGGGAGTCTCCTTACATTGTTCCTATCGAGGATAGATTACTAACAGTTCTTCCAGCAGTTAGGCGCTGAAAATAGCGAGAGGGCGTCTAGATAACTCGTCGAACAAGGTCACTGGGTGTGCAGCCAATTCACCATCACCCGAACCGCCCTAATTGAGGGGGTGAGAGTTCGTGTTTCAGTCTTTGAGAGGTGCCATGACTTGGGTTGCCATTCTGCTCTCCGCGCTCGCGTCCACAATAATCGAGGACTCGCCTCGCGCCCAGTTTCTGAGGCGTTATAGCGGGCCTTCTAATTACAAGACGTGCAGAGGAGTATCTACTGTAAATATATGTTAGAATTCATCATCTCTCAGACAATATGGGGCCTACATGTATATGATTGTTGGAGGTCGAATTAGAAGTGGTAGTTTTAGTCCGCTGTCTCTGGAATTGGTTGCAGAGACTGCGAGATGTTCGTATATACTCAACACTTCACGTGTACGGATCCAGATGGAAGGTGGTTATGAATTGTGGCGTAGTGATGCGTACGAGCAGATTCAGAGCATATGTTGAGAGGGCGTTGAGGAAAGAAAGTAGATGCTGTGCAAACTCACCTGTATTACTGAGACCTGTTCGAGGAAGCCAAAAAATGGTTCGATTTGGCAATAGAGTTCGCCACCTCATATAGTAGCAGTATCATGGCAAACAATGCGATGGCACATTGTATTGACCTTGACATTCGGGGGTGATAAACCGCCGGTATGTTGTTGTTGAGGTGTCAAAGTTCCGTCTCGCCGACTCTTCGGTCACTCGAAATATAACTGATAGGAACGATAACGCGCTCCTCGAAAGAAATTTGAAAGTTTCTACATCTGCGATCGCGGCGTAGAGTGGGATTTGGTGGTCATAAGTGTCGATCCCGATAATAGTGCAAAGGGGGAAAAGACCCCATCGTAACGGACCAGTTTGTCAACATCAGTTCAAATATGCAAAATTCTTGGGATAAACAAACCTCAGGGAAAACAGCTTTGGCATTAGAAGTAAAATGATAAATCGATCGAGCAGACCTGCTAGGCAGACTTCCAACATTGCCAAAAGGTTGCATGTAGTTGGATGTGTGGGAATTTTTAAGTTCGGTCCAAGCTGCCGTTTTTCTGCCGGTGATTGAAAGCATACCGGGCCGGGCGATTGCTTTGAAATGACGCCCATCCCTATCACCGTTTTCACTGGCTTTCTTGGTGCCGGGAAGACAACGGTCATCTTGTCTCTTCTCAAACGACTTCCAAAGGACTACAAGGCTGTTCTGCTCAAGAATGAGTTTGGCGATGTGGAAGTCGATAGCAAGCTTGCCCAGCAGTCTTCTCTAACTGCCGTGAGCGAGATCCTCAATGGATGCATGTGCGTGCTGAACCTGTTTTGCCTTAGCGATCTTCAACTTGTGGACTAGGTGTTGTGTTCTGGTCGGCCAGATGCAGAACGCTCTTCTCGAAATTCGAGGTGAGGGTGTCTAGAATAATTCAATGAATATTGTTGTCGATACCCTGCGGTGATAGACAACTACCGCCCGGATCGTATTATAATCGAATGCTCGTGAGTTCCTCTATTCTAGTTGGGTTATTATAGTGACCTTTATGTAGCGGATCTGCCTTCCCTGCGACTCTGGCATTTCAGATTCGACAACTCCAAAAAGACACTGGAGGAGATTTTGCTCTCGATTCGATCGTCACAGTTATTGATGCGGAGAACTTTGTCGGCTATGAGGATACTTCCCCCACCGCTAAAATGCAGGCCAGCTACACGGATATTCTCTTGATAGTATGTTTTAAAAGACTTCTATTTCCGCTGACTGACGCTGTGTTCAGAACAAATGGGAGCTCGTCTCTGAGCGGGCTCTAGACATAGTCATGGACCACCTCTACACGCTAAACGACGAGACGCCAAAAATCAAGTGTCAAGGAAATAACGGCATCGATCCAGACCTCATTTTCGGTGGCGAATCCAAGCTTTTCTTAGCTACTGGCCCCGAACTTGGAGCAATTCACGACGAGGTTGAGACACTAACTGTGTACCGGGGTGGTACGCTACCCCAACATGCTCATGCTCACTCGGAGGATGCCCATGTGCCCGATCTCGAAACGCCTCCAATAACCAAAGGTGCACTGGAAGACGCGCTACAGATGCTACCTCGTGAATCAATCTGGCGCACAAAGGGGTTTGTGCAGCTCAGCGATGGTACCTGGGTGATTGTAAATTGGGCATTTGG
>Ga0247737_1001473_pt1 | contig 10148 bp, 5 predicted proteins | sample UWRJL028104C2_FD_180937 | JGI IMG/M metagenome (GOLD analysis project Ga0247737, IMG submission 180937) | Plant litter microbial communities from Arlington Agricultural Research Station in Wisconsin, United States - UWRJ-L028-104C-2 | ecosystem: Environmental > Terrestrial > Plant litter >...
TTTGTGGTTCTAATAATAGTGGCGTCCCACGTGTGTCCTTGCCCCTATCTGCTCCCTTGTACCTGTACCACCACACCAGACGAAAGGTATTCGTTTAGCCAGTAAGTATTGGTGCTCCAGTTCATCCAAAACCTCTAACGATCCGCATTCAGGTTTCGAGGATCACCATCAACCGCATGCAATAAATAGCAGGCAGCTACAGGCGCACTACCTGCTGTTTTTGACTAACTTTTCCGAGCAACATCCGCTGAAGAGAGAGATATGTCTCACAGTCCCTCCGAGAAGCACAACATCCTGATCAAATGTGTCCGGGCTCAGCCTCGTGAACAGGATTCCTTCTTATATACTTAGCTACTTCAACGCCCGCACGACCTGCCATCAGTTGCCTCCCATCTGCAACTTGGACGCCCCCGGCGGACGCTCAAGAGTCCCCTCTCTTTCAGCTGCGGTGTATGGTTTACATTTCCTTCACAAGATGACCGCTCTCCCCCAAATCCCTAGCTTGTTTGCGGTGCGTCTGTCAGTGTTCCCGTGGCAGTCCCATTTTCTGACTCTTTGCCAATAAGAATATCGACGTTCTTGTACACGTCAAGCACTCAATGGTAACGGCTACCTTAACACTCTATGTGCGTCAATGTTTCCTCTGTGATTTGTTTTACTTAGCGACTCGCCTCGCAGATATATGATTATATCTGTACTTTGAATAAAGAGGTGGGAAATCGCCCACCCCACCTTCTGCTGCTAATTCTTTACCGCATTCCCCAGGTTGAATATGTTTGGTCTCGTCAGTGGACGTTTGGGACATTCTTGTTTCTCGTCAATCGCTATCTACCCTTCGCAGATCTGGTCTTATCCTTTCATGGTTCGTCCTTCCGGCTTTATGGTATTCAAGTTGACGCGGTTGACCTGTTTTCGCAGCATTACTTGTATATCGAACAACCGAAGTTAGCCGTCTCTTCTTTCGGTGTGAATACCCATTCTAAAGCCTGAGATACTCCAGGAATGTCATCGCACATACTCAATTTTTACATGTAATGCAATCTTCTCGCTGTCCTCGACGGTTGTTTACTTATCACGGATTTCGACTAAGGGCTGAACGTAACAGGAATTGCTATCGCCGAGAGTATGCCCCTACTCTGATTTTCACACGCCTAAGGCCTCACACTTCTGTATGCAGTTATCCTCATACTTCGAACAATAGCCATTTGGGAGCGGAAACCTGCAGTCGTATTTTGTCTCGGAGCCATCTTCTTTGTGAGTGCATTCGGGTCCGCTTGTCTGTGCTTCGATCAACATTGATACCTCTCAGATCTCCTTGATTGCCACCATTGTGATTGCGTATTTTTATCTGGAAACCATGAAATGTATGCCAAATCGATGTCCCAGGTTATCAACCAAGACGCTGACCAAATTCAGTCTTCCCAACCTTCCGTTTGGTCTTCTTTGGGTGCTTCCTGACATCCTCAAGTCCTATTCTGGCCGTCAATTATGCGATCATTCTCTTTACGGAAACAGGTACTCATTGACTCAACCTGTCCATTCACCCCATCGCTAATTGACGGTGTTTCATAGTCATCGTGATATTGACCCTTATAAGAGCTTACAAACACCGTTCGTCGATTCTCTCCTCCTCTCAATTGGGTAACTTCATGATAAATTTCAGTGCGATTCTCAAACTCTTCATGGGTTCATCAACTCTACCAGCGAGGTGAACAACTCATTCACCACTGCAAGCTCGTCAACTAATACCACTACAGGCTTTGTTTACTACATTTACCTTCTTGGTGCGGACATTGAGGCTGTATGTTGCCCCAGAAACCTAACTCCGTATAGGTATTACCCTCGTCAACATCATATTTCCTTTCTTCACGGTGGTGAGTCCAAGAGGTTGCCTCTCTATTCTTGCATCTCTGAATACCTCCAAATACTAGCCTACCCTTCAGTTTCTCTTTGCTGAGTGCGTCACGCTATTAAAATGTGCCTTTCAAATCTTATCTCTCCTACAGTCCACAACGCGCTCTTCATGCCATCATCTGCAATCGCATCATCATCTTCATCCTCAGTCGCCAAACAAATCCGGAGCCTGGCCTTACAAATGCCTCGGGGTGGACACTCGACAAGGATGTATTGTCAACGGTACTCGATACATATATGATAGAAGAAGAAGCATGTCTGGGCGATGTGCACGAGGAGGACTACGTTGATGATCTGCCAGTGTGCAGCAGAAGGCGGTCATACCAGGTGTCTCACGGGGAACCATGGCGTCCCCTCCCATAATTCCTACGCGGCACATAGACCACTAACTAACGATGCCCTTGCTATCTCACAACATTTCGCCATGCTGCTTGTGATCATACGCCAACCTGTGTATTGGGTCCAAGGACGTCGCCCTCAACTCTCAACCAGAGTTCGCCATTCGATAAGGTATCTCTGCGTGTCAGATTCATTACTTGTCACTTCGAGTGCAAATAACCGACCATAGGAATTTCTCCAGTCCGTTCATTCCACGGCGTAATGTACCTCTACGCTTACTCAACGGCCATTTTAGTAGTAGTTTGCGACGAGGACACGAGCTCGAAATTTATGTGTATTCATCGTGGCTAGTAGTAGTTTAAAATTTCCAACCCACTCTCTTCTCTGCTGTGTCCTTATGGCTTATCCTCACAGGATCACTGAAGCTACGACAGAATTCTGATCTAATTCACAACGAAACTCTTTCGCTAATCTACATGAAATAAACATGTCGCCAGAAGGGGGTTCAAGAATCAATCCGGTGGTAGCGACCAATTGGGCAATGTAAAAGGTAAATGGGTAGGTCTGCGCGGTTGCTGAAAAAGGAGTATGTAAAGGTATTATAAGAACAGAGGTTTCCAAATAAGAGGATACTGGGATGTAAGCTTGGCTTGTTGTCTTGGGATTGGGATTGGGGTGAAGAGAGTTGCAAGAAAGGTTGGATGTAACATGAAATTGGATATGTTGATGAGTGAGTTGTAGGTTTTAGAGTGATTGTAGGAATGTTGAAGCAGAAGGCGATAAAGGGAAGGGTGGAGGACAGATAGTTAATAGTACATGTTTACTGTAGGTGAGAGATAAGAATAGTTATCCTCATTCCTGCCTCGCCCAATAACTGTTTGGGGCGACGGCGAATGCTGGTCAACGCCCACTGTCGTAGGGGCGTATACGCGCAAATGCAGCGCTACCGCGTCCAGTCCCGATGATATAACACTGGCTGCATTTCATGCGCCTGCAGCGGTGAATCATCCTCGGCTGTCTCGCTGGTTATGCCTGTAATCTCTGCGAGGTCCATACCTCCTGTTGTGATGTCTCGCCCATGCGTTGTGTATTCAGTATCTGGCTTGTTCACGGATCGTTGGTGGGTCATCTCTAGAGCTCTGGATCCAGACATAGAATTGAACGAATGGATAGCGCGTTGCTTAGAAATGAGGAGGATGACGCGGTTGCACAAGATTGAGTGGATGACATGTTGGAAACTGGGTGGTTTGGTCAGTACCAATAGTCAGAGCATTTCGAGAGTGGAAGGTATTTACATCGCGAGGTAATGCTTATATTGTGGCGCCTAATAAATTTCCCAATGAGATGGTGAGCTGGCGTTGGCTAAATTGCTGCACGAGGTACTGCCACTTACGGGTGTTACGAGCGGAACAACGATGTTGGCGATGGTGATTACTGAATTTCAAGAACATAAGTCAGCGACAGAACTACCGAGATCAAAAGACCTTGAAGGGTCGGTGAGACGAACTCAGCAAGTAGATATAAAACAAGACCCCTACAGAATGTTAGTGAAACAAGTCAATAGGTGATTGAACCAAGTACGCACCATGCTGATAGACCCGTTTAACCCACGAGTGACCTGGGTTCCGTACTAAAATAGGATGTCAGATGAACCTTTTGTTTAGATAGACAGGTTAGTCGTACAGTGCTCCATTCCCTTCATCAAGGTGAGGACGACAACGACCGTCTCCGAGAATGCGATCAGGACAAAGGATATTATAATTTTCCAGCTGGCACTTTCTAACAAACAGCCACGACCACCAAGAGGTACCTCAGCAACTGTTGAGATTCAGAGCAGGATTTGTAAGCTCATGTTAATCTTAGTGTGATACGGACCTCCAAGAGACGCACATTCTAAAGATGATATCTCGCTGATGGTGAGATAAATTCCAGGCCCGAAAGTGAGCTGAGAATGGTGGATTACTGATGACGAACGTGTATCGACTGGTTGGGAAGGACTCACAGTCGACATGGAACCCAGAAGCAAGAGGACCCATCTTTCCCTTTGCCAGATTGCGATTGTTCGAAGCAGGAGAACACCTTAAGAGGTATAAATAAGATTCCCAGCAGAAAGACTGCAAAACTTACTTGACGCCGTTATGAGACCAAGCGCGACCAACCCTGGGAGTCATAGAGCTCAACGTCAACTAAATTAATTCAGAGTGGCGATGAGGAATGAACAAACACGTTATCCCGACATAGTAGCGTTTACACATCTGTGAAAGTTAGCCACGCTTTGATTCGGAAGCGATGACGCTCACCGTAGGATTAGTGATGGCCAACTCCACTTCATAAATGCGGCAAGTTAAAGCAGGTTCGTTTGTAAACGATGCCCACGTACCATATAGAGCCAGGAGCGTATCCAAGAAAGGTAGATAGCGGTTTGCAGCAAAGAGAATCGTTCCCAGCGTCCAGGGTGACAGCCATACATGGTTTATCTGTTAGAAATATCAAAGTAAGTTGACGCGCTGAGGAATATTAAGACCTCAACCAACCTCATCATCAAGGGTGATGAAAAAGTCATAAACCTTGAATGTGACAGTCAGTCATCATGATAATCAACTCGGGCAGAAAACTGACCAAAACCATGGCTGCAGCCACTATTATGTTTGAACCAACGGTGTACTCATTGCTCTGAACATTTGGATTCGTCGTAAGGAACGCGAGGCGCACAAACCAGTGATGCACTCACATAAAAGTACATGGAAAGGCGATCTCCTAGTCCGTGTATAGCACGACGTTTTGAAAGGTCACGAAGTGTGCTGGCAGCTGAACGGCCTAGCCGTACCTATACGACTTGCCAACGTCGGGAAAGGCGTAATGAGATACGAAAGTCAAAGCTGACGCTGCGTGCGCGTTGACATGGGGGAACGGCGGCAAACGGGTTTGGAGAATTTGGGTTTTCTTCTGGTGGATTGATGGGAAGAACCCTGAAGAACTTGGACACATGTTCCTACGACCCTGATAACTATCCTTAACGGAGATGGTGTATCCGGATGGTTGGGATGTCGCCGGCTGTTCTGGCGATCCGCACTGAACTCTGCCCGTACGATTCTCCTTCAAACGGCCACAACATGGCTATGTACGATGGCTATTTGTTGGATCTCTGGACCTTTAGCGGCTGGCTTTAGAAAAGATGACCCTCGAGAGGATCACCCTGGATCACCATGGAGAAACTCTTCATGACCAGGATATTGGGTTGTCGGTCCGCGCCACAGCACAGTTGATTGCCGGCATTGCAGGTACGACTGGGGTTGTTCTCCTTTCTTAATTTACAATTGTACGATAGAGGCCAGCCACTGAAAAAAACTGGTATGAGTGCGGCACCCACCGCGAATGATATCCTACACAGCAGCAGCAGCAACAGACCTCGAAGGACGCAACTGTGGTTCAATGGATCAAGTTATGTAATCAGATCTTATTTCTCTGAATCTCTCGTCTGTTGACTCCAATCTCCCACGTTGAAGCCCGCCAGTTAATTTTGATCCTGGGTAAGTCCATAGCGGGGGAAGTTTGTTAGGCTGAGAATGGCAATGCTAGCCATTTTGAGCGTCTAGGAGCCTGTCCAAACGTATCCGCGTGACCTCTACAGAGCCCGGATTATGACCCTTTGCGACTAGCTTGTGAAGGCATCGCCTACCTTCCTACTTAGAGGGTTGTATGAGCTCTCAGTACACAACCTTGAACGGTCTGCACCATACATGGGAAGTAAAAATAATTACTGAAGTGTGTATTGGGCGTCAAAAGATTCAATATCTCAAAATTTCAAGGTGAGTCCAGACCTGATCGAAATTTAAAGCAATTCACTGGTATCTGACAGTGCCTAATAACGAGATCCTACCCTCCCCGCTTGACATACCTGAAGCACTACTGCTGATCCCTTGAATTATACATACATAAAACAGACAGCAAGCTGAAAGCTTCAGGACTGATGTCAAAATGACAGCTATTCGCAAAGACCCTCTATTGAAATTGGCTTGCCGACCATTCTAGCATGACACTTTTATATAATTACGAGTACTTGGCACGTCAGGAAAATTCAAGTCCTGGTCGAAATTTCGAACCGCCTCATGCTACTCACTGCATTCTTTATGACCGTGGAGAAGGAGGAAGACCACCTTGGTTACCGTAAATGAGTCATGAGAAGCACCATTGATGACACAGAAATCTCACTGGTTTTAAGCCTATGGCCGTGTGAGAGTCCTTTCAACAGAGTCAGACGGAGTCCTCATGCGTACGTACGTAATGCATATGACACCCAATGCATCCCACGCCGCCGACATGGGAAAGTGTTCCATACATAAAGAATGGAGAAATTTTCTGTATTCATAGATATCAAGTCTGGCCTCATGAACTGTATAATTGTCACTTATGATATAGACTTCTAAGTTCCATCAGGCAGTCTGAAAACAGCCACCAATTCTGATCCTTTACGCTGTATATCGGTGTAAATAAAAGTGCTAATCTAAAGCTTATCAGTTGACGACCAGAAATAGAACGCAAATCTCAGGCGCCTAAACTGCGCCACTGGCACACTGGACCTGATCGGGGTCTTGAGCTTGGACTCGGATCAAAGCACGCTTGAAGTTTGAAGGCGGTGGGCACTTCAAGCTGACGTCGAACGCCCACAATCTTCTGCATGCGTATGCGATCAGGCCGGAAGCTCAAGATCAGCGATCATAATCAGCAACTAACGCGTGGTTAACCACAGGTGTACAATGGTGCTGTATCATGAGTCGTATCTTCAATGTTAGCGATGAAGCTATTTTGTGATTGAAATGCGAGAATTGCAATTGTAGTGCACTCTGATCCCATTGTTTATTCGTTAGTCCACAGCTTGCACTCATCAATTGGTATGACTATATGATTGGTATGCAAACACCACCTCCCCCACACCATCTTTCCACCCAATCTCTATGTGCCCCACTAAACACACAAGCACTCAAGAAATCACCACGCACTGAAACGCGATGCTTGCCATTTTTCACCATCCTCCTCTCTTTGCCTTGCCTCTTTCATGACCACGATCATCTTACTCAACGATGTCGAACTCCCACCTGCAACTCAAGCCTCGACCTTGGTCGAATCAACACGCGCCCCCAAATACGCATCAGTCGCCGCGTCAGACTCGGGTGTACCACCGAGGTCCCAGCGGCCGAAGAGCATGCTATTTGAGAAGGATGTTAGTAGTGGTTGAGAATGACGGGTGATAGAAGACAGAAAGATAGAAGAGATGGCTGAGCTCGTCGCCGTCGAACGAGAGACTCCTTCAATGTAACCGCCACTCGGGACGAATCCCGTAGGACTCTTAATCCTTCCGTTCCCGAACTCCAGAAAGCAAAAATCAAAATCAAACGAGCACTCACTCGAACAATGCCATGATGGTCCACTTCCTGTTATCTGCTTCAGGGAAGACGAGCGAGCGGGGGCCGTAGAATACCTAAGAGAGAGAATGGTAGGGACCAGTTAGCGTTCAATCTTCCGCGGGAGGTTAAGAGAAGTAAGCGATCAGAGAAACCATTTTGTAAAACACCACCAATGAAGTGTCGAAGATCCAATCCTCAACCACTCTAGCGTTAACACGCACATGCGTACACAATCGCTCACTCTCGGCAGCCGAGCAACCAGAAGCCCAGAGTCTTTAAGCCACTTAGAGGGACACCCTCATCCAGTCCAAGGAAAACATGCTCTGCACCTCCTCTATGCCCTGGACGATCTCAGCGTTGAGCTTGGAGCGTGGGGACAGACGACCCGACCCAAGGAAGTTTGATCATGCAATAAAACACGTCAACGACGCGTCCGAACGCGCCTCGGCCGACCTCGATAGGGAGGGAAGGACCGCGCCACAAGACGGCCGACGAGTCAGGACCGAAAGGTTGTATAATGAACCCAAGCACGCCGATCATGTAATAGGTCGCGTAAGCGATGCTCGCGTCGGCCGATACCAGGACTGAAAAGCGTGCAAAGCCAGAAATGATGAGCATTGCGCGAGGACGACGGCCAGCGAACGAGACGCAACAACATCCGACGAGACCTGTCTGATAACCCGCCAACAGGACGGAGGTCACAGCGCCATCGTCGGGTGAGATAGATTTTTGAAAACGCATTTCGAACTCGTCCAAAACCCTCCACGGAACCCGTAATCTAATCCCCTGACCGAGACTCACCTCATCATCGACCTCATCACCCTTCCTCGGTAGACAATGCATGAACTTCCAATCTGGGTTCGCGCCGCCTTCTTGACACATCTTCTCCGTTACCTGGTAGCCTGCGAAAGCCTGTAAACGGGCTGCTTTTTGGTGTTCTTGGCCCATTGATATCCTATGTAAGGGTTAGCGGGTGAACGAGACGGGAACAACAGTATGAAATATAACATACCAAGTATCGGTAACAACCACATCCGCCCCTCTAACCGCCTCCCTCGGGTCCTCACCCCACCATATCCCACCTCTCCCGTCAACCTGTTTGTCACACCCCAATTCGACCACCCTATCCCACACCTCCTTCGGCGCACGATACTCGTCCTGTGGGGGCGTCGCCACCCTCAATGTATGTCCCAAGCGCGGGTATGTGACGAGCATATCATGCAGCACATTCGCCGAGTCGCCAATGTAGGCTATTGTCAAAGGCGGCAGAACTGGAAGAACAGCGGGGCCTTTAGGTGGACGCAGAGTGAGGGACGGGGGCGGAGATGCAAGGGATGCAAGGGAGGGAGCGGTGGAAGAGGATTTCGCAGCGAGAGGCTGGAAGAGGTGGGCGTTCTCGTGTAAAGTGAGGAGGTCTGCAAGGATTTGGGTAGGGTGCCATAGGGAAGACAGGGCGTTTAGGATGGGTACGGGTGAGTATTGGGCCAGTTCCTGCAACGAGGTTAGCGAGGTCTAGATATGTAGAGAACAGAACAAACCTCAATCTCTTGATGCTCTCCAACCCTCGCGAATATCCCCTGGCACATGCCCCCAATAACTCGAGCACTATCCCGGGCACTCTCGTTGACACCCAGCTGGATATCTTCCTTGCCCAAGAACAACGCGTTGCCACCCAATAGCGACGCGCTCGTCTCGGCAGCCAGACGGGTCCTCGTGCTCCTTTTTGAAAACAGGAGCGCGATGGACTTGCCGAACAGCGACGGGGTAGGCAGACGGAGGTTCTTGCGGTTGTTTTTTGCGCCCGTGACGAGCGGGGCGAGCCATGGCAAGGAACGCTTTTTGAGCTGATGCGAGTGTTGCAGGATACGGTATATTTGAGCTGGAGAAAGGTCAGCGAGGGTCATAAGATGGGGCACCTTGGTCGGCAGCATGTTGGGCAGTGGAAAGCTGCAAAAGTGCGGGGAAACAATTTTGAGTCCAAGTCACGCGTCGGACCGTGTGCCCGATCACTGGATCGTGTATCATATGTAAGGTCATGAATTGGAAGAAGCGGAATAGTTTTAGAGATTCAAATTGCCCTTGTCGTCCGACTCGGGAGTGTCCGGTTCGTTTCGGGGCAGGGCGACCGAGCATTGTGAAGGCGCTGCTCTGTTGTAGGTATAAGTATCGTCAGGGGTTTGATGCATTCCTCTGTATCGAGGAGGAAGACGTCGCGGGAGATCTTCTGGAGGTAGATGCGGGGTTTGTCGTAGAGTATGTGTTCTCGTGTTTGGAAAAGTTATACTCGGGCAAGCCTCGTCCATATCGAGGAAGAGTCTGCAGAACTCGCCAGTCTTTTCTGCACTGGATGGCTTTGCCAAATGCCTCCCGTGGGGTGTTGAGAAACTCTTTGGTGTGTCGCTGTCGGTTGGACGCAATTGGAGCTTGCGAATACTCCAATCTTTGGGGTGTTCTTCCACTGTTTGACCCATGCCCATCGTCCCAGCTATT
>Ga0247737_1001474_pt1 | contig 10143 bp, 7 predicted proteins | sample UWRJL028104C2_FD_180937 | JGI IMG/M metagenome (GOLD analysis project Ga0247737, IMG submission 180937) | Plant litter microbial communities from Arlington Agricultural Research Station in Wisconsin, United States - UWRJ-L028-104C-2 | ecosystem: Environmental > Terrestrial > Plant litter >...
ATTTGGAAGTGGTTGCTTGATATCAGCAAATGATGGCGCTGCAGATGATGGCCATATATCTGGTCTGATTCCAATTCTGGGAATTTCGTATACCACTCGAAAACGGAATTGAGCCAGCTCCCAGACACGCTTTCCTTGACCAGGAAGACTTCCGAAGACCACACTATCGCAGAGACGAATCAGCTGACCTGTGACGAGATACTGTTGAATCACCTGAGCGGTAGCAATAAATAACGCAATAATCGCAATAGATAACGCTGAAACAGCCGAAGCAGTCGCTACATCCATTTTGTTGTGGCCAGAGACGAGATGTGCGAATATAGCTTACAATAACATGAAACCTACAACTTCTTGAACTTGTTGGTCAATAAAATGGGGTGGATCTCACTAAATTAACCAATGATTGGAAATATCGGTGATCCACAGTATCGTAAGACTAGATTCCTAGTCTTACGTGGAGATATTGGCCCCTCTGATATTTCTATTTATCAAGTTGGCTCAATGACAGAAAAACTTCTTGATTATGCAGAGTCACAACATTCGTTGTTACTTGCCAATTAACCTATTTATTTTTTCTCTTTGCACAGCACAACTTTGAAGTATGTAACTTTAGCATAACATATCGGGGAATGTGTCTTGATTGATAATTATCATTAAATGTAGGGATCTATACTCTCAGAACAGGTTTATCCAATACATGTCCAATTATAAATAATGAATATTGTTTATATCAAAGGCTGACTCGATCTTCATACTCCTCTGTGGACAGTAGGAGCGATCTTCTGGTAAACCCCCCCCCCAAAACCAAGGAGGCCATATGGTAACAATAAATGAATTAAACCCTATAGCTCAACGATAAATCACAAGTTGTTGGGACCATCCAACTCTCTACTCTGAACGACATTATAAGACAAAAGTACCACTCAACATCAAAGTCACGATTGCTGCAAAAGTAATTCCTTTCCTCGACACCAAAGTCATCGCTGCTATTCCCTCTGTCTTTGGTGGATTTGTTGGTGTTGGTGTCGGTGCTAGACTGGTTGGTGCCGAAGTAGAAAGTGGGACTAGGCGGAGTAAACCCCCATCGAGTGTCGTCTTTCCACTAACAATGCTAAGCCTATAGTTTTGATCTAGTGAAAGAGGTTTGGTGGCATTGTCGAATAGAAACGACAAAGATCCTAACTTAGTTGGTATCAACGCCGGAGGAGCTAAGGTCACATTCCATCGGAGGGTCTGATTAGTGGGAAGGTCCACTAGATTTCATTCATATCAGTATTGGAGGTAAAAACGATGCCGGAAATCCTAAATAGGGACTTGGACTTACCAGCAAGCCATGCAGCGAACTTATCATTGGATATGCCGCCGGAATCTCCTCCTGGTATGTCAAAAGAGGAATCATCTTCTGTTATGTTGATAGAGGAAGCAAGTGCTATGTTGACAGTGTCATGATAATCCACTCCACTGATACCCTCTGGAAACACACTATGACCGATAGTTATTTCACTGCCGATCTCAATGACACCAATTGCTTTGTTTAAACCTTCGGGTCGATTCGTTGAAAGATGGTTTAATTCTATACTGCCATCCGCGCTACCGGTACGGACTAGCAGTAGTAGGATTAGAATTGTTGGGAAAGATGTTTTTGCTACTGAATGTAACATTTTGAGTTATGAAAGGAGTACAAAGGCTGAGGTAGACTTAGCGATAAGGTAAGACTATACGGAATTGTCTAAGAGACAAAATTTTGTGCATGATTCAGTTGGATCTGACGGGATATATATACCATTTTAAGAAAACCTTCTCGCTTAACTAAACGTATAAAAAAAAACAGTATAGGCGCCGAAAATAGTTTACATTATGTCAATATGATTTTCTCGAGGTGCATTTGAGCGCATGTACGTAAGCTACGACATAGGAGAGGCTTGGATCATAGGGCTGAGCTACCATGCTGGTACCTCGTAAGTTTTGAATTGGAAAGCATTAAATCTTTGTATAGCCTAGGGTGCTTCCATTCTAGTGCCAATCAGCGAAGTTCTGCTGGCTTTTGAGCGAGATGTTGATACTACTTCATCAGGAACGAATCAGTAATACATGCACTAGAATAGCCGAGAGTGTTGACAGGAAACACGAATCATACAGTTCGGAAATACTTTCCAAGCAAAATGCAAACCATAGAGACCATCATACTGTAATTTGCGAATTTGAATCTGGTATGATGTTTGAGAAAGTGTAATTAAGCAAAATGTACGAATTTATTCTAGGCTCACGAACGCAATCACGCATCAATTTCGACACAGGTTCGCCGAGAACACGAACTTGGGCTAGTAATTGGTCCCAAATGTTGCTCAATACGCATATCGTAATGTCGGAGTTTCATGAAATCTTACGCCGACATTTCTTGTTTATTTCACCAAGGCCCAGGCCAATTATAGCTCCTCAAACCCTAGTTCATGCAAGCTCGTAATATCCCAACTAGTAGCGTAAGCTGCTGCCACCTGGCTCAGCATACACTTACAGTTGACTACAGAGTGTAAGCATTCCAAACTCTGATAAGTACAGTGATATCTGAGATCGTAGGCGCTATTCTGTATTCTGTATTTCATCAACATAATACTGGTTAAATGGTAAGTGAACACATGAGGTGCATTGAGCTATAGAGGAGCAATAGTCTACAGTTACGCCAGGAACGTAGATATGTATTGTCACTCGGTAACAAAGGTTAATCAGTGGTGTAGTGGTGCTGTATTTTTGGGAATTTTACCCCGAGATGAAATTGGGGTGTCAAGCTATTAAAGTAATGTTTAATTACGTGCTAACAGCAGCTAGAGTTCTTCTGCGTACACTCCACTCCTTACTACAGATCAGAGTTTGGGTTGTTGGTTGAACAGTGAAAGCATATAAGAGAGCAGACCACTCAAATGTTAGGTTTCGTCGCTTAACACTATCAGAACCACTTTTTAACCTCAACTTAGTAGGTATTAGAGTCAACAATGATTAGTTGATCTAGAAATTGTATGATTAAAGTTGCGTTTATGACTTGCAATACGCTCCATTAGCTTGTTTCTGTAGAGTTTGTTTGCTCCCTACTACAAATGCCTGTAAAGACCCGATCTTCCTCTTCCCTACCTTTCCATGTGACAGGTATTCAGAAAACATAACATGCTCATTTTAATATTCTTCTTTAAGATATCTGTGTCATACATTGAATATATACTCTTCAATGTTGAAAGTCCTTGGCAGTTCTTGAATTGAAAGCATTGTGGAACAAATGAATTATACAACAATACCTCCAAACGGAGATGGTGATGAAGCTGGAATTACTCTCCTTTTCTTCACGTTATCCTCGTTTGTCTTAGCAGCCATTACTATCGCTCTCAGGTTATGGGTACGACGTATGAGGAATCAGCCTTTAGCTGTCAGTGATTGGCTATTGATACTTGGCTGGGTATGTTTGCCATTGTTAAGGGTAGGATTTATGCTGATTGCACAAGGTTTTCTCATTAGGACTAACTATTGTGATTGTCCTTTGTAAGTTTTGCCTTGCCTGCGCATACATATAAACCATATCTGATGTGTCCATAGTCGTAGGGTATTGTGGGCTAGGACAACACCGAAAGAATGTTTCAAGAGATAGCATCATACTAATGCTCAAGGTTTGATTGCCACGAAAATTTCCCCCTTTTTCTTAAGAGTCTGACATAGCTAGCTTTTCCCTGCTGCCGAAATACTTTGGGCTGCAGCAAATACAGCTACGAAAGTGTCCATTCTGCTGGTGTATAAAGACATATTTGTCACGAAGCGATTTCGGATTCTTGCAGATTCAATGATAGTAATCTCTATTTTGCTTGCTATAGGAAACACTATTCAATGTCTTGCGATTTGTCGACCGTTTTATTTCCAATGGGACAAATCAATCGAGGGAGGGGTCTGCGGAAATCGAAATCTCGGAATTCTCTTGGTAGCTTTTATGAACTTGGCGACAGACATAATCATTGTTCTAATGCCCATGCCACTTGTGTGGAATCTTAAAATGGCACGGCCAAAGAGACTAGCATTGATGGGCATGTTTGGTTTCGGGATAATGTATGTTACACTACCGTTCGCTGGTAACTTACTGATCACAAACAGAATATGTATAATAACGACTTTCCGCATTATTTTTACCTTTCGGCTCATTAGAGATCCGCATAACTCAACTTACTGGGTCGCCATCGCGGCTATTTTCTTTGCTCTCGAGCCCAACCTAGGCATGGTAAATGCGTGCTTGCTACTCCTTAGGCCTCTTCTACAGCGAATACGTCCAAAACTAGATTGGAATCCTCATGATTCAGGCTCACCGGATTACTCACTCAAGAACTCTCAATCGCTCGGTCGGCCCAGAACATAGCCCTTGCAAGGCATGGTATTAGGCGGATGGCAATGATTGTTCACCACAGGAGGGAGCTAGGAAGGAAACGATCAAAAGATTAGCAGGATGATTTGTCATAGACCAAAAAGTTGAAACGTTTCGTGTCAAACCAGGGCAATCATCATTTAAGTGGTGAGAGCCTAGCACAAGATGTATATATCAGGAGCTCGAAAAGTAATGGATAACTCAACACAATACATCACAGCTGAAAAGCCTACGATTATAGATCAATGTATGAGTAGTTGAATGGAGTATTATTCAAACTGGAAATCGCACGCAGCCTAATAGTCCATATGTCTATATTACTGTCCAAAGAAGTTTAGTATAGTTCGAAGGCTGCTGATACATATCATTATCACCTCTCCATCACTATGACGAAACTTTCACCTAGGAATCAATTCGCTGAGAGATCGTTTTGTCGCTCTAAATACATCATGCCATGACTTCGAATAGTTTGGGAAATTGGGTTCTGCAATTCTACTTTATCTAAGTGCCACCATTGCAATCGCTTGGTGAGAGCGAAGAATCGAACCAGAAAAGACTCAGTCTATCTGTGAATTGAGGACGTTCACGAACTCAAAGTAGTCTCAATTCGCCTCATAAGATATCGATTGAAGTGCGCAGATCATAAAAGACATATGGGACATGGGTAATACTGGTCAAATTAATTTTAGATGGTGTGATTATATAATGCCCTGAGTTTTAAGCACCGTCTTCGAAACGAAGTCAATCCCTTCTGCACGGTAGATATCCGGAGAAATATATGCCAAATTTGTCACGTTTGTGTCAAAGACTATATTTGTTGGGTCATCCAATGTGTACTTGGGCCAGGCAACGTTGCTCACTATATAATCATCAGTCACGATATCGATACCAGAGATCGAGGAGAAGTTACCTTCACACTTGTTAGGATCACCATTGATTATGAAACTGATCCACATTCTTGACATCATTGTCGACAAGTCAGTAAAGGTTTGTGGCTTGCCTTCGAAAGGTGGCTTCGCAACCACATTACGATAACCATCGCCATTGAGATTGTGAAATACGAAGGCAACCTCCTGGAAATGTGCCGCGGAGTCGATGCCATTGGGTATGGTGTGGAAAACGTAGCTGTAAGTTGTGGCGTTGTACTTGGCCCAAAGTTGAGCCGCCAATCGGCGAGGAGCTTGCATTTTCACGTCACCAGCATATGCAGCAACGCGTTTGAATTGCGAGCCGTACAATTTCGATGCCGGAGGCCGGCCGTGATAGGTTGGTGGAATTCCAATTGCAGGAATATCCGGGTAGACGGCTGCGAGAATTGTAGCGGTAGTGTTATCAACACCAGAAGAAGTGATCATTGAAAGGAACTGTTCAGTGGTATTGATGCCTCGTTGTCCAAATGATGCTCCTTCGTCATTGTTGGTTCCTTGAAGATACGGTACTTTAACAAATTTGCCATTTGCAACTGAGTTTGTGCCACTATCCATGATAATGTCATGGTCGATAACCACAGAGAACTTTGCGCCAGCTGTAACAGTGCTGTTGAAAATAGAGCTGAGAACGTCGGTTGGTACCTTCCTCAAGCAGTCAAGGGAGTCAGCGGCGGTGCTACAATTCGCTGCTTTGGTGATATTGTCGTAAGTAGGCTGCCAGGTCTCAGGAGTTACTAGAGTAGAGGCTAGACCGATGGGTCCTCCACTCTGTGAAATGGCGCTGCGAAATAACCCATCGTTTCGGCCCCCATATGCGATCAATTGAGCGCCTACGCTGAAACCGCCTGCACTTTCTCCCCATATGGTTACTTGGGTCGAGTCACCACCGAAAGCTGCTATGTTCTCCTGCACCCACTGTAAAGCGAGACGTTGATCCCGAATGGCCATATTCGCGGATCCATCTTCTAGAACTTCTTTTCCAAACAGAAAGCCCCATGCTTGAAGACGATAATTAATACTTATGCCAATGAAGGGAGTCTCAGCTTGGACCGATTGCTGCACGATGAAGGATAAGTTATATCGTGGATCAGCATTACCACCTTGATAAAAACCTCCGCCATGAATCCACACAGCAACTGGCAATTTACCAGAAACTCCGCTTGGTCGAACAACGTTCAAAGTCAAACAGTCTTCGGAGACATCATTTCCCAGAACCCACTGGTCGCTGCCATATCCTATACACTCTTTCGAGTAGCTAGTGGCGGGCTTAGAGTCTGACCATGAAGAATTCAAAGACTGAGCTTGGCGGAAACGGAGATCTCCCACTGGAGGCTGGGCAAATGGAATGCCTAAGAAGAAGTCTTGATCATACACCGAGCTGTGAACTCCAGAGTAGGTGCCATTTAATGTTTGTACCGTTGGAACTGATGGGGAACGGCGTTGTAATATGGAGGATAGTGATGGAAGTGCAAAAATCGATATTGCTAGGATTTGTGTATTTAACAACATTGTGAACGAAGTGGAGTTGATCTAGCAGCCAGGATCAAGAGGATCTATCAATCGAATGTAGAAGAGATGATGGACCAACTGTTCAGTCATTTTTGTAGAAATATCCATGATTTATATATGTCCTGCCCACTTTTGTCACTCTTTTCAGAGCGGAGAACTTTTTGCGTGTTGGGACGATCTAAGTCAGTCTACATCGCAAATATCCGGATCTATATGACTAGCACGTTACGAGAATTGGGTAGGTCATGACTCTATGAATGTCACTTAACTGCCGGACTGTATATTGGGGATGTCGGTTATACTGCGGGAGCGGAGTTGCGGGGTCGCCTAATAATTTGAGGTGGGGAACGGGGAAATAGGTAGGGCCGAAAAACTGGATGAATGATCAAAGCACAACTGCTTCAACGGCAGGATTTCCGCAGGAGATTATATTGCCGTGGTGCGTTAGGATGGCCTGCTCGTGTAGATGTTCCAAGATCGTTGAACACAGCACTTAGTGTGAAGTGTAAGACGAAATATGATATGATATAACATGATCTCGACTAAAATATTGATTGTGATCGTTGAATAGTAGGGCTCGCACACCAAGGACCCCGTAGCCAATGCTTGAACAAGCTTGTCCCAAGTTCCATACAGGAAATCAAAGATTATTGCTCATGACCTCGACACGTTCGCCACGATTCATGACGTACATATGCCTCCCATGCAGCAGCCAAGCGCTAGTAGCGAGCTATGAAGTAGTAAGCTATTACCAAGACTCAGTGATCAACACAGAAAAATCCCAAGGAAAAATTAGGCTATAGCACCAGCCGAGGTGATGGGATCTTGACGTCCGGATCAATTTCGGGTACGTTAAGCGAGACTGAGAAGTGGTGGCCGTGGTGCTTCGGGGGAAATGGTCCTGATACATCTTAGTGCAAGTTCATCTGCTCAAGGTGATAAGTAAATCTAATCTAGAAACCAAAGAAGGAAAGTTAGGCACTTGCATCATGAAAGTGGCAGATTTTGAGACTACTTCAATGGAAAGCATATACATACGACTGAACTTTGTTCAAGCATCATCTCTTTTATTCATTACCCCTTTGCCCAATTGCTCCTTTCTTTAATAAAGTGCTTATAATTGTGGATCTGTTGTGAGAGAAGCTCTTCATCAAAATGAGATTCATGACTTATGCAAGTCTTATATCACCCATGAGGCTGGTCACAGTCGCACAGATGTGTATCTACGCGATGAGAGACTCTTTATCACTACCCAGGATTCTTTTCGTCCACGTGATCAATACATTCTTGAATATAGGTATTAAATTACCCTCAATAAATGTTTCGTTTCTCTTATTTACGATATTTCTGTTGAGTAACGACCAACCGTAGCCATGCCTTGTTCGTAATGTGTACCAATAGAAAAAGTTACAACATGTAAAGACCTCCAACGCAGGAGAGATAAGGTAGGTTGTAAGCGGTGCTTTCAATTCGACTTCCTTGCATCCACTGCTATTTTGAGTCTGCCTTTTTTGATCAACAATTACTGATAATCAAACGATCTACCTATCTACTTGGCATAAAGCGGTCGGGCACGCATAATCGCCCGGTAGGATCGCCTATGAAGGGTGATTCGTGTCACTCTGCGAAGCCAGTGAGAATTTGCACGACTAGATTTTTGATCCTGATTGACGTGTCACAGCCGCAATGACGCTCTGTCCTCAACTGATCTCCAAAAGCACCACCATCCTTGTGTCTCGGTAGCTTCTTATTGTCACGTTTTGTGAGGCGAACGACGGCCACCGCGATCTTATTGGAACGGCAGCATTCATTTGAGAACAGGCTTAGCTTAGCTTCTCACAGATTTGTTTCCAGCTTGTTGCCTAACATTGTCCTCCATCGAGGGTCACCGTCGATATCGATAACAATGCTGCCAAGGCCCAGCTTCGTTCAACTATAAAGTACGAAGTGCAAATACTATGGACACTGATAGCGTATAAAGTCATGCTCTGCAGCTCACATGAAAACTGTATAGCACAACAAAATGTCAGAGATATCCATAGCCAACAGCTCAATTAGCGATTCCATTCCTTGCCATCCGGAGCATGAGAATTCTTTGAGGAGCACAGCTGCAATTCACCCCGAAGGGCTACTTCCACAAAACAACATCGCCATGGAAGAAACAGTAGTGCCTTTTGACACTGAAGTCGAAGTGCCAGAAATGACAGACAGTGGATTTGAAACACATCAAAGTGATAACAGTAGTCATGAGCTCGAACCAACGACAGCCGTTCCTGTAAAGCCAGAAAGCACGTCCCAAGATTCGACTTCGCTAGAGATCGCTGCTTTACCAACCAGACGCAGAATCACCTCCCGTATATTGTCGTTGATGAACGACGTCTGGGCTTGGGAGATATTAAGCTGTGTGCTTGCGACCACATGCTTGATTGCCATCGTTGCTACCTTAGCAGTTCATCAAGACCACCCACTACCTCAGTGGCCTAACTACATCTCTATCAACTCGCTGATTGCTATCATGACAGCAATCATGAAGGCTAGTCTCATGGTCCCAATAGCAGAAGGTACTTTCTCTATTTACTTTTGTGATGCACGTCTTTGGTTCCTTGACGCTCACATACTAAGGAATATGTCAACTCAAATGGCTGTGGTTTAGTAGCTCTGACCCGCGGCCTTTATCGATGATGGAGAGCTTTGACAGCGCTAGTCGCGGTCCCTGGGGTGCTTTCATGTTGATGGTGCGACCCCGCAAGCAGTAAGGGGTAGCCTAGTCTTGATATATCCAGCAGGTGCTGACCCATATTGCTCATTACCCAGTTTACTAGCCAGTTTCGGCGCCTTAATAACAATCGTATTGTTAGCGGTAGATGCCTTCTCTCAGCAAATTATTCAATATAAAGGTTGTACGGTGGTGGATTCTGGAGTCTCGGCCTATCTATCCCGGGGTAACAACTATAGCGGCGATGCCATAGCTTCACGACCTGGACATGCAGAGATAAGTGGCCGCACTGCTGCTTCAATGTCACTAAGTATCATGGGTACCATTGAAAGCACTCAATTACTAGTTAAATTTGGTTGTGGATCTGGAAACTGTAGCTTCTCTTCTGCCCCAGACGGTGCAGTTTTCTCCACCCTAGGCATGTGCTTCAGAGCCAAAGAAATATCTGACCAGATCCATCGGGACAAAACCAATGGCACATTTTGGATTCCCACTAGGGATCCTGAGTTTCAGCCGCGAGTAGGCTTCGTTGACATCAGCGAGGAGCAACAATACACTCTTATGTACTCACGAAAGAACCTGGCAAACTCAACTGA
>Ga0247737_1001475_pt1 | contig 10138 bp, 13 predicted proteins | sample UWRJL028104C2_FD_180937 | JGI IMG/M metagenome (GOLD analysis project Ga0247737, IMG submission 180937) | Plant litter microbial communities from Arlington Agricultural Research Station in Wisconsin, United States - UWRJ-L028-104C-2 | ecosystem: Environmental > Terrestrial > Plant litter >...
TGATACTTTGCGACATAAGCGTCCGTACCCCAACATCCTAGGGAGTACAGGCCTATTTGAAGTTGGTAGTGTAAACATGTAGACTTTGTTGCAGGAATCTTATGTCTGACCTATCATGCATAGCTATTACGAGTTTGATGTCCCTCGCATGAGCCTCGGCCGCAAGCTGGTCAATTTTCTTCAGAATATTGTCGTCGTATGAGCCAACTGTCCGATTGGCGTGATAAATGGGCTTCAGTTGACATGAAGAAACGGCCTACCTGCGACAGTTTCGAGGTCATTGACTGCGACTGCGCTAGATCCTAGATCCTTTGGTACCAGCGCCAACCTGAGTAACGAAAATGCGAAGCACTAATCGGGGTCAATCAAGAGACGTTATCTGAGTAAATGTGTCGGCAATACGTTTCATATCAGCATTCTTCATCGCATCCAGTACTGCAAGTCGATCCGATTGCTGAAGCAATACGCATTTGAGAGTTTAAGATTGTGAGATTAACAAGTGCACAGAGAGGGCATACAGAAAGTACGAGTTGGCGCCAGCAAAGTCATTAGCAGTGACCAGTGCTGGGAGTACGATCAGAAAGAAAGCTGAAATGATCAAGGGGAAGTGGACGGTCATTTGGGGTGGTAATAGTAGACACCGCACCCATGTGTCGCTTAATTTATAGGCCCTAATGTTCCCTGACAGGCACATGGGCGGCTGCGTACATTCCTTTCCACACGAGCGCTACCAGGCTGCGTCCCATACGATCGACGTCAATTCCGGCCTGAGAATAGTAGTTTGTTTGTTAATGATCTTCCAACTTTAACGATTGACCGAGAAGCTGATTGGTCGAATGATTTAGCTGGCATAAAGGAGTTTCCACCGCCTTCTCGCGGCTTTATTTGGTTCTTGTGGTGAAAAGGCTCGACGAAAAGCGAGCAGGATCTTCCATGGTCGGATGTTAAAACAAGAAGAAGAAGAGTAACCATCGACAGGACCACCAGCAGTTGGCTTCATCTTATTCAATCAAGTGCGAACGACCAGAAACTGCTCAGGGATATCGGGGTTTTCGTACTGTCCAAGATGTGTATATGCACGTAAAGCACCATCTTCGTTAATAATAGTCCGTCCAATCTGGAAGAAATCGGCTAATGAGTATTTTCAAATCCGCTTCAGATGGTACTCACCTGCCATACTCTCGAATTGCATCCAAACTGAGTCAGAGTGGAGCTGCAGCGGTTGACGACGGCAAGGACTTCATCTGGTCGCATAATACGCATCTGCGTGTTGGATGCGTCCAAAGGATAATTGAGGTGCACGGTACGCAATTTCCTGGCGAAGGAAAGATACTCGGCCATCACGTCCTAAAGAAGAAAAGGGTCAATATGATCATTAAGTGTTACGGGAGGGCATATATTACCATAGAATCAGGGTCAACCACCACAAATAGTTCTTGAAGACTCGTGCACTCTGTGCATATGGTTTGAATTGCTGCCATGCTGATCCTCATCCGATGAATAGAAAATCGAGTAAGGCGTTCTCGGTGTGATCTTACTATCGGTCCCCAGAGATCGTCCGCTTTGGTCGAATCTAAAAACCCACCGATGGAGTAAATCTGAAATAGCTCCAAGGGTGATTTTTCAAGAAGATGGGTCACGTCAGTTATCCACTCCTTCAGTGAAGTTTGTTGTTGGATGGTAAGAGTAATGGTTCGAAGCCGTCTCAGCGCGCTTGCTGAGCATTGGCTCGCAAAAGTCGACATATCCTTCATGTACATCAACGATAGCAACTTGAACCAAAGCACTAAGCTTACGCACAAATCTCGGGGATACTCCTTCCAGTCCTAATCCAAGTAGACCGCGCACATTGGCAGATGCGACAGCCCAGACCCCCTGATGCGTGACTTTCGAGCAACCAGTGAGATGAAGATAATCAAGCTCTACCAGGTGGGGTGCGATTGATTGAAGAACAGTATCTGTGACTATTCCCGACGCCTTGCGAAGCTATCAGCGCCTATGAGGAAATCTCAAGAGATATCATCTCTCACCTTACATATGAGACTCAAGCTTTTAAGCGGCTGCACTCCCGATGAGAGCCAAGGGTTTAGCTGAGAAACGACCGCAACACTTGGCATGATAATAGAGACACGCTTCAGAGTAGAAAAGCTTAGTAGTAGGCGCGGATCGTAATTCCCTTCGTGGTGGCCGTTGAATTCTAGGTCTTTCAATTTGGTACAGTCTTGCAGTGCTTGTAGAATTTCCGAGTTTAGTGACCCATCCCGAGTCCAAGTACATTTTCTTAAATTGACGCAATTTCGAAGGCCGCGCAAAACGTGGTCGAAAAGGTCACTATCGAGTATAGTGACCGTCTTCGGGAAATCGCGAAGTTCTTGGACATGGGTCAGAATTTCGTAAAACTCAGGCAGTGGAACTAACCCAGACAGTGAACGAAATGAGCGAGGTATGCATACCGAGATAGTGTGTCAAACAGTTTGACAATCTGAATTTTACACGGTCAGGATCCAGAAGAACAATGACCTGCGAGCTACCTTAGCCTTCCCTTCCTTATGCCATGAATAAATGGAGATTCTTTCGTACAGTCTTTCCACGGCGAATGTTCGAAATGTTTTGTTCACCAAACACATCGACACTAGGTGCTGTGGTTTGACAACAAATTGAAGAATCTCTGGCAGAACCTCGATCGGAAGGTCTCGCAAGGCCATCCTTGCCGCACCTGAATCGTTGAAACTCTGGAAGGAATGTAGCCTACTTGTACTCACTATAGACCTGGTGAGCGCTTTCGTCGACGTCGAGCAGGAAATCAGTGTGAGGCTAGCATGCCTGGACACTTTAGTGGTCAGGTCTTACCAGTGTTCATTGAGTGCGAAATTTAGTACTCCGACGGTTTCAGCCTGTATGTAAGCGGTCTATAACACGTGGAGAAGGCCTAGACCTCTAAACAAGTACTACAGGGCATTGAGTGCGAAATTTGGTACTCCGACAGATTCAGATTGGCGCCCGTGTTCCGTAGTCTGCAACTTGAAGGTGTTATGTGGTGTTACGCGGCCTTAATGGTAGCTCAGTAGTCTTCTGATTGGCAAGATGTCCTACAAGGTGAGCATTTGTTAAATCCTTTGTGTAGACTCTGTCGGATGCCTCTCACAACTTGAGGTATGGAATGTGTACATTAGAACAGAGTTGCGTAGAGCTAGACTACCACACCATGATTGCCTTTCTTGCCTTTTGGAGGCCGAAGGCGCAGACCGTCGTTGTCGTGGCCGAAGCACTATGGATTGCCTATCGTCGTCGTCTAAGATTCTACGACCGGAGCACATGCATGGGTCAATGGATAGATGTCGGAGGAGTCAGGGGTGCTTGATGTGTTGAGGTTCAAGGAGTTGTGGAGTTTGGAGGCCGTTGAATATTCTAAGTGAGTTATTTTGTTTTTATTTCTCGGTTTCGGGCCTAGGGAGAGTGTTCGAATTCTGGAATTATGCGAGCGAGCGCAATGTTCCCTTTTTCATTCTGAAATGTTTATTCCCTGGTCTAGGTATGAATTTTCTTTCGTACAGTACTTAGGTAGCTCGTTTGGACTGTATGTACTTTCTTGTCTGCCCTCCGAGTCCCCCCTCTTTTCCAGAGGACAAACATATCGGCATTGCAGATTCATTGCTTATTTTAGTATGACCCACTGGCCTGCCAGGAGGAGCTAGCCGCAGGCTGGCAACGAGTGGAGACGTCCGTCAAGAATGCCAATAAATACCTGTTCTCAGTCCTACCATGCAGACTACTTACACTGTCAACTTGAAGTCAAATTTTTGGTAATGTAGAAATACCTGATGGTCAGAGAATCGATTGACAGATTCTCGAGGTGTGTGTGTGCGAAGGGCGGTGCGAGTATCCCAGCGGTCGTCTGAGATAGGGACTGAACAGAATCCGTGGAACGGTAGGGACGGAGGGTTGAGGTGTGGGTCGTGAACTGGGATGCTCTTCGTCAGCCGCGAACTGAGCGTGAACGTAGATAGCTTCTCGTGAGCCAGACTGGGCGTGCGTGAACGTGAAGTAAACTGGGTGCTTCTCGTGAGCTGGATGGGCGGCGTCTGGAGGCGAACTGAACAAAACGGCGACGACTGGGGCGAACTGAACGAAACTGGGCGACGACGACGACTGGTGGGTGGGGGGATCGATTCCACTACAGAAAATGTAGTGTACATGGGGTTTTTATAGTAGATAAAATGGTATAGGAGTAGAAAAACCGAGTCAGAGTCCGGAATAATAAAACTACGGAAATTATGAGCAATAAAAGAAATTGATATTACCTAGGAGACGGGCGCGTGCGTGATGAACGACTTGCGCGTGTTTTCCGTGCTCAGCCAGGGTACCTTACTGTAAAATGCAAGGTTTTTACCGACGAAGTCGACTAGTTTTCTTTTGGGTTTTGGGTTTTTTAATCAGTCATTTAGCTGTATTGGTTTTTATGTTCAAGTGTCCAGGTCTGCCCGTAGGGCAATTTTTTAGATATCAATATGAGCGATGTTGCCTGACTCGACCGTAATAGTAAAGGTAACCCGGCCCGCAAGGGTATTTGGCAAACAACTCAAAACTCAATACCTGTCCAATGTTGGCGTAGCTTGACCGAATCATCTCTTGAACCACAACCACCATGTCGGACGAGGAGGACCAGCATATGTACGACAACGACGTAGAGGGGGTAGGAGCAAATGGTGGAGATGAAGAGCCGGATGATGTACCCATGGACGAACAGCCTTCGAACAAGAGCAAGGCGAAACGAAGAGCAGTGGAAGATGATGAAGACGACGAGGATGAGGAGGATGATGAGGACGACGAGGATGAGGACGAAGATGACGAGGGTCCCGGACGAAAGGCCAAAAAACGCGCTAAAGTGAGAATACACTAGTTTCAATTCTGAATTTACCTAAACCATACATACCTAGCATCGCCATAAACGATTGGGTGCTAGTCGCTTCCTCGACATAGAAGCCGAAGTCAGCGAGGATGAAGAGGAAGAGGAGGAAGAGGAAGAATTTGGTGCTGGTAAATACTCCTTGTGCATATCAAGCCGCGGCCTCACCATTACACTCAGACAATTTCATCGCACATGTCGATGATGTGGACGACGATCTAACCAGGCGGAACCATGCACTGCTGGATAGCTCGAGGCATTTCAACGAGGAACATCAAAGTCCGGAAGAAATTGCAAAAGCCGTCGCGCAACGGCATCGAGAAAGTCGCGCTGCTCCATACACCGGCGACATGAATGAAATTCCCCAGCGTCTACTGATGCCCTCTGTGCACGATGCCAGTCTCTGGCAAATTCGCGTCAAGGTGTGAACAAAGACCCTCTATTGCTGTTATTCTCTGAACCAATTTCTAGCCTGGACGTGAACGCGACATTGTTTTCAGTCTCATGCGAAAGGCAATGGACGTTGAATATACCGCTCGACCTCTAAGTATCCTGTCGGCATTTCAACGTGACTCACTACCGGGTATGATATACGTTGAAGCTCGCAGCGCCAAACAGGTTCAACAAGCTTGCAATGGCCTTGTTGGTGTCTATCCCAGTCGTGGAATCCAGCTCGTGCCTATCGAAGAAATGGCCAGTCTTCTCCAGATTAAGAAGCAGGATATGACACTGACTCCTGGTACATGGGTGCGGATACGGCGAGGAAAATATGCTGGAGATCTTGCACAAGTCGTGGATCTGACTGAAAATGGAGAAGATGTTGGTGTCAGGCTCGTTCCTCGAATTGACATGAACCCTCGTGACGATGGGGGTCAAGATGCTCTGAACAAGAAGCGCAAAAAGGCTGCTGCAGGTCCCGGAACTATGCGACCGCCACAGCGTCTGTTCAACTACGAGGAGATCATGAAGCTTTATGGCCGCAAGAACATCAGTAAACGCAACCAAGCCTATGTTTTCCAGAACGAGACGTACCAAGACGGTTTTTTGGAGAAGGATTTCAAGTCCAACGCGCTCATCTTGGAAGACATTAACCCGACACTCGACGAAATCACCCAGTTCACCAGACGGCAGGACGGAGGAGACGAGAATGTAGTCAATTTGTCGGTTATTGCGGAGGCGTCGCGGAAGGCCGCCATTGCTGTCCTTCAGCCTGGTGACCATATCGAAGTCTTTGAGGGTGAACAGGCAGGCTTGCATGGAGTGGTTGATGAGGTTGCTGGGGATATTGTCACGATCACGGCACAAGGGTTGGATCTAGATGGGCAGAAGATGGAAATTCCAGCACGAAGCGTGCGGAAGAGGTTCAAGCCTGGAGACCATGTCAAGGTTATGGCGGGTCAGAATGCCGATGAAACTGGCTTGGTGGTGTCCGTGTCTGACAATGTCGTGACATTCGTATCCGACATGACGATGCAGGAGGTATGAAAACTCCCAATGTTCGACCCACTGGCGCTGATAACGATTATCTAGATATCCGTCTTCTCAAAAGATTTACGAGAAGCGGCTGAGGTGGGTACAGGTTCAAATATCGTCGGGAATTATGAACTTCATGACCTCGTACAACTTGAGTAAGTTGCCCAACTTCTTTTCAAGATTATCGATCTCATAAACATATTAGTGCTCAAACAGTCGGAGTCATTTTCAAAACTGAACGAGATTCCTTCCGTGTCCTCGACCAGAGCGGTCAAGTCCGGCTAGTTCAACCCCATCAAATCTCGATGCGTCGTGACTCCAATAGAGCTATCGCCACTGACCACGAAGGTCACGAACTGAGAGTGAACGACAACATGAAGGAGATTGACGGAGAGGTAAATCTTTGCGATCGAGTTGCTTGCATAGCAGCTAATGTTTCTGCAGGGTCGGAAAGGACGCGTTCTGCATACACATCAATCGTTCTTCGCATTCCTCCACAATCGAGATATCACAGAGAACGGCGGTGTCTTTGTGACTCGATGTCGTTCACTCGCGTCACTGGCGCCGAAGAGCAACGTGCTTATGAAACCTGGCGCTGACTTATCGAAGATGAACCCGGCACTAGCCGCACCTTCTGGTGGTATGGTTGGTTCTGGAGCCATGGGACGAGGCCCGAGGGATCGCCATATTGGACTTACAGTAACTGTAGTGAAAGGACCTCACAAGGGATATGTCGGTACAATCAAGGATACCAATGGACAAATTGCCAGGGTGGAGCTTCGAACAGGCAACAAAATAATTATGATTGACAAGGAGAAACTGTACCGTCGACTGTACGCTTTCCCAGTCTTCTCTGTGATTCGTTTGCTCACCTCGGAACGCAGACCTGATGGCAAGTTGGAACCATTGGATGGACGTGGCTCTCGTCAATCCCATGGCGGAACAGCCAATCCTTATTCAGGATCAAACACCCCCAGTACAGGTGGTGCTTTCAATGCCAACCCATGGAATGCTGGTCGCACGCCAAATCCATACGCAGATGGCAGCGGAGGCGGAGGGAAGACGCCCGCGTGGAATGTATCTGGCAGGACACCTAATCCTTACGTAGCAGAGCCCACTGCGGGAAAGACGCCTGCCTGGAATGTATCGTCGCGGACACCAAACCCTTACGCCGACGGTGGTCGAACACCTAGCTGGAAGACCCCCGCTGGTAACGCAAATCCCTACGCAACTGGGGCAAATGCAGGTGCAGGTACAGGTACAGGTTGGGGAGGCGCAACTCCGGGCAGAACCTCAGCATGGGGGGGAGCGACGCCAGGAAGGCAGTTGTCAACTGCTGCCGACTCTGGATGGGGTTCCTCTGGTACTGGCGCCAGCGCTGGCTGGGGGTCACCTTCAAGAGCATCTTCTGCTTGGGATGCTCCATCAAGCTGGGTTAGTCTCCACTCGCATTGATTGCGCTTGACTTTGCTGATATTTCCCTGTTGCAGAGCGCTCCAACACCTGCGGCTGCTGCAACTCCTGGTGTCAATGTCGGTCAAACCCCGGCCTACAGTGGCGCACCAACACCTGGTGTGCACTTTGCTAATACCCCAGCTGGTGTTTGGAGTGCTCCAACAAGCGCCCCTACGCCTGGAGGTGCCATTGGGTCGTACGAAGATCCATCAGGCAACCAAAACAGTGCGTAATTTTCTCAGCCTGGCGGCTCTGTCGTTGTGACGCTAACTGGCTTCATGGATCGCTAGCTTTGGATGAAAACTGGATCTTTGAGTCAATTCTGTCGAACTATCTTTATCGCGTCAAGATCGTAATACATGGGACCAAGGAGACACAATACCTTCAAGGCGATTATGAGGGCAAGTCTGGGCGTATCCTTGCCGCACAAGAGAACCCGGATGCGTTCGAACAAACTGCCCGTGTGCGCTTTGAGGACGGAGAGGAGCGTAGCATCGTCGCAAAATACATCGTGCCTCAAGATCCCAAAAACAGCTTACGAGGGGAAGAGGTATTGATCCTTGCTGGCAAACAAAGGGGTCGCGCACTGGTCATTAGAGGTGACCGAGATGATGATGAGCTCGTTGTTTCGAGTAAGCAAGACCCATCGAACGTTGACAAGGTTTCGAAGAGCTTTGTCGTGCCACTAGCGGATGAGCCTGTGTCAAGTGGTGGCTGGCAATAGACCATCATATACCAACTGTTTTGCGTCTTGTTTTGTCCCATGCGTTCTGTAACTACTAATACGCAAGCCCTTCATTGTAGAGTAGACCCAAAATTACCATATGAATTACCATATCCTTGTTGATTAACTAGAAGCCAGGTCTGATGTGATTTGTTTACAACTTGGTCCGCAACGTCCACCTTGAGGTTGCCTTCCAACCACCACTACTTTCAAGATGCCGCCAGGTCTCTCACTTGAAGCCCGCCGGTTACGTATTATTATTGTCAGCGCACCAATTATGGTTGCCTGTTCATGTCAGTCCTACCACCGTTCTCTGGGCTACATACTGATGAAGAGCAGATGTTTTGTACAAGCGCCTCGTGCTTGGTGAAGAGCAACGAAAATTGCCTCATACTTTGGATCAAGAGACCAAAAAGATACGGTTGTTGGATTCGGAGAGAAGGCCAGAGACATCATAGATGGTTAAGTGCCCATGAGTGGTGCACAGTGGAATCGAAGTTGTCCATGGATTAACGAATGTCTACGACTTATCTCTAGTGGTCAATAACTCCCTTTGCCTCAATCAATTCTCCATGTATCCCACCAGCCTCCTGCTCTGCTCCCCTTCCTTTACTTCCTAGCTGGTGCTTCACTCTGAGGGATAATTCGTGTGCCAGGAATTCGAGCGGGATTGAAGGAACGGTCACAGTCGGCATAGGCTGCCCCAGCACCAAAGCCTGTTGATAATGCAATAGGCCATGTTCGTCCTGAAATTGAAAGAGATTTCTCAGATACCAGACAATGTATCAAAGAAGTGGATACGAACGACGGAAAAGAATGACGGATGCGACGACGCCTGCGCCAAAGCCGACACCACTGCAGAATTGTCAGCCTTAAACCTCAAGAAACATATTTTAAACTTACGATTTAACTAACAGATCGGCCACTGCGTGAATGCGTTAATCATAACGGTTGGAATGAATATTGAACTAAAGGACGTACAGCACCGGTCATACTAGGAAATGGTCAGAAAACTATTGCTGGTGTAGAAGCCATAACATACCTTTTGACCAAGAACATTCTCACTTGAAACTGGCTTCTGGGTCGTCGACATTTTGTGGAACTCAATGAATAGGCTATCCTAAGTTGTCCCGAGGCGAACGCGAACGTCGCCGACAATAAGTTTGGCTACGGGAGGATAGCCAAACAATAGAGATACCACGTGCTTCAGTGCTCAGCGCTCAGAGTCACTGCTTGACTCAAGTGCTTCTCCGAGCGTTCAGTATCTAGTAACACAATTCCACTCATATGTGGCTAGACAATGTCTTCAATGTTCTCAGACGCCTATAAAACGCAGATAAACGGTGGTAACTTTCTCCAAGTCGCTGGCAATGTCACGTACAGAGGAGGGCAAACTCGAACCAGTATGAAAGTATTTGACCTTCAATCCTGGCATTTCAGTATTGACTCCATAACGCCAAAAGCTCTTGACATCTTGTACGATCAGTGCGCGCACGGAGCACTGATTGATTCGAATGAACGATTCAACCCTCCACGATGCGCGGAGAAGACCAGAGAGGCCTTAATCAAGCAGATCTTGG
>Ga0247737_1001476_pt1 | contig 10137 bp, 6 predicted proteins | sample UWRJL028104C2_FD_180937 | JGI IMG/M metagenome (GOLD analysis project Ga0247737, IMG submission 180937) | Plant litter microbial communities from Arlington Agricultural Research Station in Wisconsin, United States - UWRJ-L028-104C-2 | ecosystem: Environmental > Terrestrial > Plant litter >...
AGAAATTAAGGTTACTTCACCTACTTTAGCAGCTTACGGACGGGGCAGTGTATCTGCGGAGCCTCCTTTCCACGATTTCTTGAGGCTGAGGAGAAGAGCACGGGCTCCATACCAGATGTTAAGCGAGGTCATCTCCTTGGCGCTTTGTCGAAAGAGCCTCTGATATGGAGACGCAAACACACGTGGGTGCTACAATGTAACTTTGATGGGAGAGATCATGAAACAATCATCAAAATGCCAACTATTAAGATTTTGTGTGAGGATCATATCTGTGTAGGGGAAATCCATGGAAGGACTTAATGCTTGAAAAAACGAAGGGACCACGACTGTGCTGAATATAGATATAGATTTTGTAAATGTGACTGTGCCTGCGATTAACCATGGCGAGATCTATAAAGATAGAGCTTAGAGCTGTTGATTTTCAGCTCCATATCAGCTCATCAACATTCTTCTTACAGTCACAACCAAAATCACAATATCTTCCCTAGATTCGTCTTTATCTTTTTACACTCATCATTTGCTACCCCTGAAATATTCTTTATACCTTCTTTTTTCCTGTCTTCGGACGCAAGCTTCAGAATGCGCTTCTCCAGCCTCATGATCGTGGCGTTAGCCGGCACCACTGAGCTAGCAACTGCAACTCCAGCATACTTAATCGAAGCTCGCGGCTCTTCACTGAGCACTTTAGCCAGTCCCAAAGCAGATGCCATGTAAGTTTTCTCCAAATAATCTCCATTGGTGGCATACTCATGCTCGTATTCTAGCTACACACAAACCAAGAACTGCGGAATGATTACAGCCGCGGCATGTGCTGCGGCGGGATTTCCTACTGCAGCGAAAGGTACTGGAGCAGTAGCCATTTTAGCCAGTTGCGCTGAGGGGTGTGTTAAATGGCAAAGATTATATGCTGCAAGTCAGAAAGCCAAGGAAGACGCAAAGAAAAAGAACGACCCCGAGTTGGGACAAACGTCGGGCCCAGGAGAACCCAGCGGTGATGCAGCGAAAAATGCCGAGGAGGAAGCAAAGGCTAGACAGGCCGCAAAAGCTCAAGAAGATGCAAAAGTCAAAACGGATTCGAAGGCTAAAGAGGATACAAACGCCGGAGAAGAGGAAAAGAAAGGACCTAAACCTGTTGATGGTGTCTGGAACCCAGAAACGGGGAAGTGGGAGACAAAGGCTTCATCGTCAAAGGCACCAGCCAATAAGACCAAGCCAAACTAACTGTATCTTGGATAGCTGTGAACCTATGGTTGGATCGGACTAAGAAAGGATTTAGGGAAGAATTGATGGTTTAGAGTTACTGAAAATTTGTAGGGAGGAGTTAAGGCGTTCTACTGATTGATGGGAAGCATTTCGATTTGAACAAGGGAAGAGCTATAGTATATATAGAATAGATCCGGTTCCTACTAAGTCCTGTGCGCATTTATTCCGAGATGTTTTCTTTTTACATCTTAAGATCTAAAGAAAAGTTTTTCATCTTCAAACCGTATTACATTTCATTCTTGATTCATTAAGATAGCTTGGCGTTTATAATACTTAAGGCGTCAAAACGATGAGATGATATGGCCAGTCTAAGAGAAGATTCAAATGCCCCGAAACTTGGTGAAATCTGTAACAAATAGAAAGAGCCAGTGTCGATGGAAGTGTGTACAAAAACAGATTGCTCATACAACCCTTTGGGGGTACAGTATTTTACGCGAAGAAGGCGCCTCTTTTGAACGTGGCTATCTCCTAAATTCATTTTCTGATTTAGGACAGGGACTTGATCCACAAGAGCGTTTGCTAGCGAGTAATCCAGCTAAGAAACTGGATTTTCCGACAAATCTCCAATAGCATCACCTCAAGGGATCTTCATGACTGCCCTGCCAATGATCTGACCTTTTGCTAGTTTCTCTAGTACATCACCCAGTTTCTCAAATTCGTAGATATCACCCACTGGCATGATTTCATCTCTAACTGCCATTTGTAGAAGCTCGCCTAATTCTTCTTCGGTGCCAACTAAAGAGCCAATAACTGTCAAGCCTAAGAAAGAAATAGATATTTAGTATAGGCAAGTGCGCAAGTAAAGAGAGCACGGTAGAATGGGTGAGCTCACATCGCGAACTAACGCAAAGGGTGAAATGGGAAGATCCCCTTTAGCAAGCCCTAAGCAGACTATGGTGCCCGTGTTTCGGACCATATCCAGAGCTTGCGAATACGCCATGTCATCTCCAGGACAACAAATAACAGCGTGTGCGCCGTAGCCTCCCATGGTTTCATTTGCTACTGTCGTAAACTATTGACAAGATTTAGCCTTCATCATACAAGTAATTAACTGACTGGCCCCTTCTGTCTTATAATCTAGAAATACGGTTGCCCCAAGGCGTAGACACAAATCTCGTTTCGCTTCACCGCTAATTAATTAGCTTTGAGGCACATTGGGCGTGATGATGTACCTGTCAATAGCAAAGACCTTATAACCAAGCTTAAGAGCAATCTGGATACCACTAGTAGCGAAGTTCAGTAAAGTGGTGGGATACCCCCAAGGAGTGACTAACTAGTGCCCCGATCCGCCTCCAGCTCCAGTTATGACTAACCAGTCTCCAGGTTTCAACCCTGTCCTTAGGATCGCAGAATAAATAGTGAGACCAGCTTACACAAAGTAAGCAGATGAGCTATGACTTTTGGCACCAGTTACTTACCACAGAGCAATGGTGCTGCATCCTCAGATTTCAATCCATCCGGGATGATCGTAACAAAATCGGCTGGAGCAACAACGTATTCTTTTAAGAAACTTTTGTAAGCATGATGCGCTTTGGCTTCTGAAGTTGGCAATGCTTACGTTGAAATGTTCCAGGTACATCCTGTGTATGGCAGTCAATAATCATCCCAAAGAATCTGAAGAATACATACTCTTCCAGTGTTGTGTTGACTTGGACATGCGACGTAGCTGACATCACATATTTCGCAGACCTTACACGCACTATATAGCCACCTTAGAAGTAATATTAGAAACAGCACAAAAAGTCTACCCTGGTAATTTAGAGGGTATGTGGAAGCAAAATGTGTTTTCTCACTTAACACCTACCCGTGAGTGTAGGTAGGTTTGCGCAACATTCGCTCCAACTAAGTGATTCAAAAAAGATAAGTTGGTGCAAGTGATCACAATGGGAGTGAATTACACTTACGCTGCAACACTGTACCAAACCCTTCATGACCGATAACATTCGTCGTCAATGGAGTTGACCCGAAGATCTTGTGAACACCGGAGTGACTACAGATGATTAATACAGTCTCCAGATATTTTTAAAACATTAGTCCAGATTGCCTTCCTCGATGGTACCTCGTCTGGACCAGCTATGCAATATCTTACCAGACTCCTGTAAACTCTAGCTTGACAAGAACTTCTCCGTCAGCTGGTTTCGGAATTTCCACATCGTGTCTTTCATAGACTCGAGCTTGGGGTCCAGGTTTATCCACATAAGCTGCCGTTTGAAATTTTGGCAAGTTCATTGTCATCACATGAAATCAATACTCAGTAGAGGGCTCAGTACGAGAAATCAAAAGTCTCAATTGTTTAAATGTGATTCCTTGCGTTTTCACTACGGAAAAAGAGGGATTGAGATGGACTGAAATATATAATGAAGCTCAGTAATCACGTGGAGCATTTATCGAAATGATCTAGGCTCTAAAGTTAATCCTGATTAGGTTACGCTGCTTCATGCATCGTCGTCATCTACTTCAACCTTCTAACGGCACGAGTACAGATACACTCAAATCCGTCTGATCCAACTTACACATATACTGCGAGTCCTCATTGTCTTGTATCTGAATTGACTACATAAAGCCGTTTGTTTCATATCCGGTGCTCAGCCAAATCTTATCACGTGCTTGACGTCACATGACATTTTTTGTTTCAGGATGAATCAAACTTGTAAGAATATCTACACTTCCACAACTTAGTAACGCAAGAAGACCATAGAAGTTATGTAAAAGCACCTTTATGATTATTATCTTGCCAATTAAAGCCAAGAAGTATTAAATATTAATTGATACAATGCCATATTTATATAATCGCAAGTGTTTATCAATACAAAACAGCCGCCTTGGATTCCTTGGACTAACCTGTCGATCCATTTCTTTTATAAATACATGTAATCGCACATTTTACCTACAAGCTCTAAACCAGATTGTTTACAAAAGAGCAACAGCAAGTCCACCAAGCATACCAAGAGCCATGACTGGCTTAATGGAATCAGCAGCTCCAGTGAACTCAGTTACGCTAGTGGTTGCAGATGGGACGCTGGCCGCAGTAGCAGTGCAGTCACCTCGCGCGATTGCGGCCGCATTGCATATAAATGGGCTAGTCGATGTAATTGGGCCAACAACTGTGCATGGGCAGTCCGTGATAGTGAGGGTAGTGGCTGCGGTAACTGTGTAGGTTTTGCTGTTGACAGTGAGAGTTGTTGGTGCAGGGCAGTAGGTGACTAGTACGGAAACAACAGTGGTTTGATCTGCGCCAGTGGGTGGAGTGTAAGTGCAAGCTCCTCGTGCGAGAGCAGCAGCGTTGCAAAGGAAAGGATAGCTGGATGCAGATGGGACAACAGCCGCGGTTGCGTTACATGCGCCTCGTGCGATGGCAGCAGCATTGCAGAGAAAAGGGAAAGTGGTTGGAACCGAGGCAGCTGTTGCAGTACAATCTCCACGGGCAATTGCGGCCGCGTTACAGATGAACGGAGTGGTGGTTGGAGCATCAGTAACTTGAGCTACAACAGAGCCAGCAAGAGCGGCGAGGATGATAGTAGCGTATTGCATATTGACGTTTGTTGAGGTAGTTTCCGGAAGGAGACTTCTGTGAAGAGGACGAATGGTAGGATAGAGTGAGTAAGGATTAAGTGATGAGTTGACTTATGAGTTGCGAGGTTGAGTCTTGGAAGTAGAAGGAAGGGTAACGCATCTTTAATATGGAGGGAGATTGGTCGAAGTCCTCCAACATATCATACTTTCCACTAGATTAGTATGGGAAGTTATCTGGGAAGGAACTCTATCTTCTCGTATTCAGTGATTGGTGCCTGTGCTAATATGTCATAATGCTTGGTTTGTGTAGGTTTACCCTCACACTTGGCCTGATTCCGCGATAGTTTGTTTTGTCAGACAGGGATAGCTGCTGTGGATTACGCGCTATTGATTGACTCGCTCCCATCATTGCCGGAACGTTGAAATTTCAACGCTAAGGAAGGAAGATTCGCCATCATATTTTGATGGCTGCAGAATTGCCATGGTGACTTCTTTCGGAACCACTGCAGGAACGTGTTGCGTAGCGTGATATCTTTCCCACGGCTCCCTGAGTTTCTGTGCCGGAGAAGGAACTTTGGCAAGGGTCTTGTTGTGTAGCTGTATCTAGCTAGATTTCTAATTACCAAGTTGAATAAGGAATTAATATCTGATTGTATGCTTGTTGGAGGAGAGTAGGAGGGTCGTAAGACTCGCCGTGATCCAGAAGTAATGGACTCTAGAATGAAGCCTTTCCAGCGGAGATTAAGCAACGTAAGCCATCCTTGGCTCCACTGAGACTATAGTGACCTGACTTGATTGAAATGAAGAGTAGACAGTGAGTGTTTGTGAGAGTAGACTGCCTTGTCTCGAGGGACAGGTTCGAAGGAGGTGCATAGTGGGGTCATTGTAGCTGAGAGCCTGAGGATCTAAGGAAAGCCGACAAAGAGGTTCGGGGAAGACAAGGCCCCCTGCGTATCATGAAGCAAAAGTAAGATGGCTTACAGGCTGTTTGCATTGAAGATGGATGGGATTAAGTTAGGATCTCGCTGAACGGCAAAACAGATCCCTGCTGACTAAACTAAATATCTAACCAACCTAAGTTGACATGGATGGAAGTCACCAATTGTATCTGCACACTGTCACAGCTCCGGAGTAGCCGGAACATGTGCTTTACTTTCTGCAGAATGAGATTTTGGAATGATAAGCCTTGATAACTTCAGATCTCAAAAGACTGGAGCCATCACGACAATTAATATATGATGACAATCAATGACAACTATTTTGCGAAGTTCTTATTTAGGCCGGATCAGAAAAAAGGAATATTGAACGCTTCTGCTACTGGGGCACATACAGCCTATCAGCCAAAAACGTTAAACCAGAGGAATCATGAAAATAGCCGAATTGTTTCGTCCTAGCACACGTTACAACTTAAACTGAAGGTTTATTACGCTTGCTTGTAGATATGCTTATCTTGTGTTTTAGCTTCTATAGTTGCATCTTTTGCAACATATAACGGCCAGCTGCACACGCAATTATCCTTTTTGTCAATGCTAATAATTGCATACGTGTTGACCTTAATTTCTTTTTAACGCTCGAGAGGAGGGATCTTCTTAGCGAGGTTGGCCTCCCAAGCAGTTCAATCTTTCAGGAGCATATATCATCATTATTGCTTGACTCGCAATTTAGGTTGTTAGCGCGCTACATAAAAGTACCTACAATTTGTCTCGGGTAGCTTGAATTTCAATACATTAATGTAACATTAGAGAATCTGTTGGGTTCTAAAGCCCCACAAATGCTCGTCATTGGTCATATCCCTGTCTAGCTCCAAAGCTTAAATTTTCGCGTAAAGTAAACAAACCATATAGACATAGTGATTGGTAGGTGGGATATTGGGGATTCTATTTATATAATAACATTTAGGTATGGGGTGACTATGTTTACTATAAGCTCTGATAAGACAATCACTGGCATAGCATGTCTCTAAAAACATGTTGTGGTAATGTTAGGGTGACAGTGTCGTAACTAAACTATGGTACAAAAAGGCGTCTATTGCCACCCGCAGGATGTGGACTTAAATTTCCACTGCACATCCGTGGGAGAAAGAAGGGAAACAATCTAATCACACCAGGAAATAACACACCATCTCCAAGGTGAACACGCACGCCCGCCCACCTTTTACAAGCTTTCCCAAACATTTCCGACTAAGAAATTAAGTTACGACACGACCGACATCAAGAACAGCTGTGCGAAAACCCTGCAACGCCGTTCCGTAGGTCTAATAGCGCCTGTGTCTTTGGTAAACATTGTGCTGTGGAGTATGAGACGTGACGTTCTTTACTCCCTGCTGAATCGCCAACAAGTGTTCGTTGTTATAGGTATCTTGACCAAGACTCCAAGACATGATTCCTCCCAACTGAAGTTTTGCCACGATTTTGGAGAACTTCTCGGCAATGAAAGTTGGAGTGTCCCAGGTCCAAAAGATATTTGCTGAAGAATCCCAATAGTATTCACCGCCATTCTCATAGTCAGCAATACTATTTTTGCGAGCCAGACTCCAAGACGTGGTAATTGATGGTCCAGTGCATTTACCATAGCCTTGAACACATGACGCACCACAGTAGTCGGCGGTGTTGCCGCTGCAATAGTCAGTAATTATCCGTTCATCTTCAAGACCGTGGAGTATGTTCTGACATACCAAAAACCATATTGACTACAGCAATCTCCTTCACGGCACTTGTAGCCAGCCGCTGCTCCGCAGGAGCCATTGGGGTCTACAGTCAAGTTTGATGGAATAACTACATCTTCCATGTTAGCGGTTTCGAAGGTGAGCGATCCTGACATTCCATTGTCGTTGCCCAAGGCATCTTCCATCGGGACTGTCGCACAGCCAAGGGGGTGTGTGGCGCAATTCGACTTTGGGTCGGTGGTGAACCATTTGGCGTAAAAGCTAAAACCTAAAATGGCCTTTTGTGGCGCAAGACCCAGGGAAATGTATTGTTCGACGGCCTCAAGAGAGCCAGCCACACTTGTATGATGTTTGGTGAAATTGTCTCGGCGGTTCATGAGATCGTATGTCATAATCTTGATGGAGTTAGCCCCTCTTCTATACACAAATGGAGGTGACGCTACATTGAAATAATCCACCGAGGCTGCAATCTGAGGCACAGTCTCTTTCGTATAAGCAATCATATCGCGCTTCAAACCAGGTACGGCAATAGTGAGTAGGCGTTTGGGACCAATGGCTGCTCTCACCGACGCGAGGAGGAGAGGGTATGTCGTTATTTCAGAGACCTTGGCATCATTGGGTATCACTTTGTAGTTTTCTCCGTTTCCTGCAGGATACTCCCAATCAATATCTAATGACAAGTCAGCACCTCTTTAGAATTTCCTCCACAAGATCAGTCTTACCAACACCATCCGCTCCAGTGTTATCAAGCATTGTTGCAACATTTTCTGCGAACAGGCATCGGGAGGTAGAGTTTGCTGCCGCATCTGCAAATGGTGCAGTCCAGCTCCATCCTCCAACTGATATTACAACTTTTGTCTCTTTTCCGAATCTCTCCTTGATAGATTCTACAGATACGAAAGGAGTGTAGTTGCCAATTGGGTTGGTAATGAGTTCACTTGGGTTGATAAAAGCAAGGTAGACCAGATTGATTCCGGCTGTAATATTAGGCCCCGGAATATTAGTCACATGCCACCTGTGAACGACATATTAGCTGAGGAAAGATAAAATGGTGACAAGGTTTCAGACTGGTCATAGTAAATGCTGTTTATGAACTCAGCTGTGGATGTTTGCGCCGTCAACAAACTACCGAGTATTAAAGTAAGAAACAACATTATTTATGGATTTTGGTGTAAATTTTAAGACATGCAAATGGTAAAGTGCGGTTAGATTAAAAGATGGAACAAACAGAAACCATGAAACATGAAGAGTGGAAGACTTATATACCATAATGATCTACGTTACTTGGGTCTATGAAACATGCTAGACGGTGTTCTCCGATTTCTCCGTACTCTCCGTGAGCCTCCCGTTTCCCTCCTGTCAATCAAAAGGTAAAATAGTGGATTAGTGGGTCTAGTTTACCAGGATGACATCTGGTTCTGAGTCAATTTGGGGTATTTTCCAGGAGCTAACAGCCGTTTAATTTCTTCCCCAAACTCTATTATTGACTATAACTGAATTGTTGGATAGATGAACATGGGAGTTGCCTCTTCCGGAGGCTGCGCGTCAACTGAGCCGGATTTTTAGACTTTCAGGTATGGGGAGCAGCAGGTCAAATGCTGCTAACACGGTCTCAAATATACTGTTAATAGTTCTCGTTGAAGTTAGCGTAGTCTTGTCAGGAATGCCCTTGTATGGATCTTTTGCTGTGACTTAGCTTGGGCTGTTCATTCGTGGGGGTTGGGATTGCAAAATTGTTAGCATGACCTCACGAAATTTGATGCCCAAAATCTGCATAATTAGATGATAAAATTCGCATAAGCATTGGGTGTAATTATGTTCACAACATCTCCAGCTAACTATTTGCAAGCTGTAGACCAGAGCTTGACACGAGATCGGCTGAGCTACGTTTCCATGCTGTTTGTTGTATACAGGTATAGGGAGCGTGACGAGTGACGAGTGACGAGTGCCAGGTCCAGCACGTGGATTTCAAGGTGACTAGAGGCAGGCTACAAGACCTTGATGGCAGCACAGCCATGCGCTTGTGGTCACGAGTTACTCTTCAATACAAGCCAACGTAAAGAGATGATGTAGCCCGTATTCCGGTGGAATTGCAATAGCCAAGTACTAAAAAAATAGACCAGGGATGATTGTTGATCTAGAAACAATTGCGAGTTGATTTCGCGAGGCAGCTCCTCCCAGTGCGCCTCGCAGCCAATGCCCTCATTTCCGTTCGAATGTCATTCATGCAACACCTTCACCTCAACGACTGCCAGAATCAGAAGTTAAAAATATTTCAATGTACCGCTCAATTTTGTTTCTCTCTTAGAGCTACATAAGTTTTAGCTGTAAATACCCAAACCGATCATCTAGAGTAATTCATCTCATTATATTGTCTATACTAGTCCGGTGTTAGTATATAGTCGATATTCGCGAAGAAGTTGGCAGACAAAGTGCATATCTAAAGATAGCAAATTAGATTCAAGTAAGCTTTGTAAATATCTTGGTACCGCTTCTACACACAAATGTGAGAACGACAATTTTATCGCAGAAATATATCATCTGTAGTAAAAGAGTCAGTCGAATATAAGGTGCCGTTGGCCAGTTTTGAGAGAGGAAATCGGCCCACTTTTATGGATAGCCACACCTTCCAACTCAAAGTATAGTCCGCATGATAGATATAGCGAGAATAGTAAATAAACTAGATATATACGCGC
>Ga0247737_1001478_pt1 | contig 10130 bp, 16 predicted proteins | sample UWRJL028104C2_FD_180937 | JGI IMG/M metagenome (GOLD analysis project Ga0247737, IMG submission 180937) | Plant litter microbial communities from Arlington Agricultural Research Station in Wisconsin, United States - UWRJ-L028-104C-2 | ecosystem: Environmental > Terrestrial > Plant litter >...
GAGACAGCCTCGTTCCCAAGGACGATCGGTGGTTGGAGTGGTTCATGAATAACACTGGACAAAAGCACTTTAGCTAGCCGACGCGCTTTCGACACAGCAGTTTGATAGGTGAAAGCAAGATTCCCTGTTCCGAAGCTCCTAGGAATGAAGACGTGCGAGACAACTTTGATATTTTGGAAGATATGATCGTAGATGATAAGGGTATCCACGAGCATGAATACTGCCTCAGGGATTTCCAGAGGGTCCTTGAGCTCGCATTTTGTCTTCGGTTCGAAGTGTTGGATACAGTCATAAGAAACATATCCGATGGCGCCTCCAGTGAATGTTGGCACTTCTGGTATCTTCACGTATTTCACTAGCGAAAGCTCTTTCTGTAGGGCTATCATCGGATCCCCTGTGACCTCTTCTCCAGGCCCAGCTTTGATAACCTTTAGAGGATCTGAATGCAAGTCATACTGTTAGACAATGAAGGCTGCGGAAGACCCTTATGGTGGCGTACCAGAACCAATGAAACTATATCGTGCAACATTCTCTCCAGCTATCACTGACTCCAGCAAAAAGCTGTACTTTGAGTCTTTTGCAATCCGGAGGTAGGCCATGCATGGTGTTATGAGGTCGGCGGGAATTTCAACATAAACAGGCACACAATTCCCTCGTTTTTCGTTTACGATCAGGTTCTCCACCGTACTTAGAGAAGGAAAGGCTTCCAACGTCTACAGATAGGGATGTTCAGCGCAGATCCTGTTGAAACGCGTCGTCCAAGTCACCTGAGGATCCATGTTAAGCAAGATCGATGAAATTCCAAGTAGATGGCCTCAAACAGCAGCACCACGAACAGTAAATTGTAGAGGATATGCTAGCTGGATAGAAAGTGCAGGTGACTGTTCAGAAAGAATGACATGACAGGCATGGGTTTGCACCCTTGGGTGTGATCAACGTCGATTGCGGAATGGCTATCGGCGCCGGAGAAATTGTGACCCTGAGCAAATATTTTGCTCCCTTATCCTCTTCCACTCCTAGGCTCAGGCTCAGATCAAGGTGAAAGGCGGTTCACGCAATATCATAACATTGGCGAGTTACCTCCCTACGAGCTATCATGATCACACCTAGATTCAGCTGCACCCAAACGGAGAGCACGGTGATTGTGGCAATGTACTGCCTATCTATTCGTGTGAGTTCCCTTCTTTACTTCATGCCTAAAAAGTGTCTTACAATGAGGCAAAGTAGGCCGCAGATGTCGAAATAAATGTTGAAGAGACACTCGTTACCGTTCACGTCAATCCCTACTTTCTGCGGCTGAATTTTTCCAAACCGCTAGTAGAAGACGATAACTCTTCTGCGCAATATGACCCAGATTCGGGTTATTTGACTGTCACATTGACGAAGGAAAACAAAGGAGAGGATTTCGAAGACCTTGATCTTCTGGCGAAGCTTCTAGCGCCTCGACGAAGCACGACAGGACAATCACCTTCTATTGAAGTGCTATCATCCGATGCTCACTCGGAGGACGACCTAGCGGCGAAGGCAGAAGCTCTCTCGCTAGAGCATGATGAAATTGCAGAAGGTGGCTATTCTCTTCATGCCCGAAACTATACGATTAAAGTTTTGCTCCCGTTCTTCCAGCGGCAGAAAATGATTGGCAATTGCTTCAAGAAGTCCCTGGCGCAATGCCTGAGCTCCAGACTTCCCGTCAAGCGCATTACGGTTTTTTGGACATGCATTCTGGTTATCTCAAGCATGTGACCCACACTGATAATGAAGTCAATGAACTTGGCGACCAAGCTGAAGTCTGTAGCAAGGCACATCGACGTGAAATGCGACTGAAACATGAAGATGAGAAGTGGGACGAAGAACATTACATGTGAGGCATCTCCAGAATTATTTACCAATCATCCTATCTGATGTGCTGCGTAGGGCCGACTTCATTGACGACGATGAGATACAAGAATATATACAATGGATCCACCCCCACATATCTCACGATGACCCTGTGGAATACACCGAAAAAGAGAAGACGGAAATGCTACGATTACCCAGGAAAGAGTGTTCGTATAAATTCTGTGCTATGGCTTTCGACTCCCTAAGTTTACTCTTTCCCGTTTCCATCTCGTTTTATAGATCTCGCTACGGGTGTTCAAACCCACGACCTTTATCTAACGCTGGTTACGCTCCTTTTCTCCTACGCCTACGACTCACGAACATCATTATATGATCCCACTCCCGAGAGTGCATGGACGATATGCAGTCTCACCCCGGCGTTCACGGCTCTAGAACCTCATCAATCTATGCACTTCCAGGGCAACCCGAACCTTTTCTCGTCAGACGAACTAAAAGAGACACTCGTGCCCTCATACCGCCGTTCCCTTGCTTTCCCCTTATACCGGTCATTCGCTCTTTCAAAAAAATGCACAGAAGACGCTGCTTCCCTGCTGCGAAAAGGTAAACGGACGGTCGTGAGATGTCTATTGGAGATGAAGAACATCCTAGATCACCACGAGGTGTACTACATCTACAGCAAGATATGGTTAGACGACTTTTGTGTCTGGATACAAACTAATGCAGAGTATGTTGTATCTGTCTTGGCATCTCCGAGGAGACAGAACTGATGTAGTTATCGACAGTGATGCGACTTTGCAGGAGCTTGGGGCAGCCCTGATGAAAGTGGAGGTCGACAAGGATTCGATCGGATGGGGTCTTGAAGAACTTGAAAGTGCTGCCAATGAAGCTCTTGAAAGAGAAAGCGATAGTGATGATGAAACAGAGGATGAAGAGTCTTGACTCGTTTCAAAGGCCTTTAATAAAAGACGACTCTATGTCCTGCCTTATGAAAATATACGAAATGGTTTGATTCTGAATACACCCTGACGAAAATATCGCCGATCAAGCATGTTTAATGCCCAAACTGAACAATCAATTGGTAGACGTGGCGGAGGTCTATGACCGTGATGGTTAACAGGTGATTACCGGCGCTTAACTTTGACGCTTATTGTAATCTCCCAAGTAGCCACAAAATCGACCAGGCTCAAATAATCTGAGGGGGTGAGTTATTCTTCTCCAACTTTCAGCGACAGGCGCCTGCTGGCGCTCGTAAGTCATTTGGGCATCGATTTTATAATATTTATCCAACAAGCCAACTATCGACGATCAATACGACAACATCTATCTCCGTGTATACATACACGTCTGGATCGCGATTCGCTGTATTGGCCAACGATACATTCGGGTTCGATTGCATCCCAATAAAGCGGCCGTTAGGCAAATGTTGAGCATGTCAATGATGCAGTATTGAAGACTATATTTTTGACCCAAACAAGCGGCACCTGTAAAAAGAGAACGAATCTCCTTGATGAGAAGGTCAAGAAGATCCCAGGTAGTGTGCATGAAGGTGGAGACGTCTCCTGAGGTTGGTCTCTGCCTTTGGGCTCGAGAAACGACTCGAATATTTATATCACGGTAGAAGTACAGACGCCGCGAATTCCCACTTTGGTATTTGACTAAAGGTCCGTAGAAATTCCCGAGTTTCTATGGCAATAAAAACCGCGTTGTATTGGACCTTATTGGACGCGCTCCTCCTAAAAGATCAATATTCCCCGGACTATGGGGAAGTCCTCGGTCACAGACATATGTTTTCTGGGTTTATTTCAATCTCCGATAAATACCGGCGCTAATGCACAGATCCTGGGTTTGTTGTCGGACATCCGAGTCGGAAGTCTTCGCTAAAGTGACTTCCATGTTTCCTCGAATTCCAGAAACTTCTGATTATGAAAAACACCTGCTTGTACACGGGGCATGTACAGTACATATACTTATACTCTTGCCACCTCCTACACGTTTCACAGAGTTGACTGTCAAATGTGTTCTTCTTGAGGTTAACCATATTAGGTAATTGCTCTTTGGTTGAAACTCACTGGTGCAGTAAATGCAGCCGTCAGTCAGCTCAAAAGGCGTAGATCTTCTTAGAGCAAGCATCACATGGACAGTCCAGCAATATATCGGGCATCTACATGGCTTTGACACCTCTGAGACACAGCCTGCCGATTATATCTGGAATCTAAAGATCGGTTCTCTTGACGAGAGCCCCACAATATTCTTCCTTGGAACGTCAATGGCGTGACTGTTTACAGCCAACTGAGAGCAAAAGAAAACATATTCACAGCTACTAACGGGTGGTTCTCCCGAGCTAATGACTGATCATTTCAGCACCATGAACAGTAAAGACCACTTCTGGCACGCCGCACCTCTGATGCTTTCTAACCTTCTCTAGCCTACGGTGATTATCGGCTGTTAGGTTTTGCGTAATACAGGTTGCTGTACTCCTTTCAATGTCAGCGCTTACGACGAGGCCTTTATTGTATCATTATAAGCGCTCCCCTCTATTTTTGTTGATTGAGATACGCGTACACTCGACAGGATTTTTGTGAGCCACAACAAGCAACGATCTAACACGCGATACAGCCGATGCTTGCGAGTTTCTGTCGAAATTCAAGCCGTGGACGACGTCAAACTGCCGAAGATGACCAACGTGCTTCGTTCATTAACGACCTCACTTTCTGTCATCCAAGACACGATATTTTTAACATATCTCCGTCTTCGTGAGACTGGAAAGCATGGCGTATCATCTATGTTTACCAATTGCCCGCCTTTGACGGTCATCTTCTGTGAAGTTCGAAGATTGTACATGCAGAGGAGAGAGGCTTCAGATTTTCCGTTAGCACGGCTTTCACAGACCACCCGGATAAGTCAGTCATCATAAGAATTTGCGTAGAGATTTATCGATCCCTTGACACACCATGACTGCCGTTAAATATTGAGCAAAAGAGGACAAGTGCCAATCTCTGCGGGGCCTCCGGCGAACTCGGATCCGAAGAGGAGAAACTTGTCCGACATCTGACAATTGCAATCGGTGCTGTAGGTGGAGTGGGTAAAGATTTGTTAGCACCCCATTTGTCTTTGTTCTAACTTCTACGAATTCCGAAATCAAAGGAATAGTATGAAAGAAGAACGTTCACCAGGGTTTGATGTAGTACTAGAACTACCAAAAGTCACAGCTGGTCACGGGATGCTGCTAAGCGCCCGTGGTTACGGATAGGGGCTACAGGTCTCCGCTCGCGCATGCTGTATTTCTATCATATCTTCCGCCTCAAACCTGACCATCCTTATCACAAACAAGTGTAGGGCAAAAAAAGAATCTTAGGATGACTAAAATGAAATTTGCGACGGGGGCTCCACTGCCTGTCGGCGTCAATCGACTTTGGCGTCGAGATTGTGGGTGTTCAGGCTTTCAGGGCCCCTGTTTGGCTGTCCAAACCGTTCATCGTTCACCCTTGATGACATACACTATTATGGCGTTTCTTTTCTCAACAATGACGCGGTCAAGTCCCGATGATGGGCGGGATTCTGCAAAGCCTTCGCTGATCACTGAGAGTCTTTGCATCTTTTGAAAACGTAGTCGCATTGTTTGATCTCTCCTAAGGACATAGAAGTCTCGTAGTGGAGCTATATATATATAATTACGAGGTTCAAGAGTCATCTCATTTGATTACGGTAACCTGTAGGCCGCGACGATTGCAGCTTACTGAGCAAAATAAAAATAAAGACTGGAACAGAAAAAAAGGCCTCACCAGAAACACTTGGTAGATATGAAAGAGACACATCACCATCTTCGAATTCCTTCAGGTAACCCTAGTCACTCGTCAAGGCTGTATGTCCAAACGAAGACGATCATCGTGATGCTCCTCAGCTGCCAATTCAATTTATTTATGATTTCCTCCATAGTACCCGTGTTATCGAAGAGAACCTAGCAACCTCGAACTGTTCTACCCACGTCCTGATGGGTGTATCTCCCAACCCTGGCTGCATTGCAATACAAGGATAGGTTGCCGGTACGCCACACTTCCCGGCATCTCAAGGCGAGGCGCTAAAACGAGCTAAGAAGACAGTTCGACAACGCCACACTAGCATAAGACGGCATATTATGCCCATCATGATCATTTTGTAGTGAAGCCTCAATCCCTCAAATGGGCATCGAACCACCCGAATAGAAACGTTCGTCGACATTTGGAGTACATGAGTAAATGTTGAACTTGAGGAGGAACGAGGCCTCGCTCGATACCTCCCCCGGCCCCACACATACATAGTCGTCCGATCACCAACGCATCACCTAGCGTGCTTTGGAAGCCTGCGGGTGTATTCCCGGAACTTCACTGGACTGACAGGGAATCTCTCCATGGAGTGGCACCGTCTGGGGATAACTAGCACCGGATGTCAACAACCGACCGGTGCCGATGCTTCCGCTGCGCATGTTGCATGCCGCAGTGTGTGCATGAATGCATCGTGCGTATGTCGCAATCGGGGACATTGCCAGGTATGCACATTGGCTTTGAAAACTTAAAAGTAGTGTTTACGCGCAGACGTATGTCACGCCGAGATCTTGGAAGTGTGCAGGAGAGTCAAAACATCCGAGTAACATGGATGTCGGATGGGTATGCATTATCTCTGTGAGTACGGTAAGTCTACCGTGACGCGTATACAACCACTCTACAACGCTCGTATACCAAGAAAGAACCACGAGGGTATCGATGAATATTTAGCAACTCGCAGCGATGTCAAGATATAAATTCTACCGCTCTATCCCAAGTTCTCTACCTCGCGCTCGGAACTTGAGCTTGTGCGTGCTGACCTTGTGGTACAACATCATACCCGCTCTGTCCAAGATCCGCAGGGAGGGCAGCTGTCTCTTCCAAAGGTGCAGTGGATGACAGTAGACCTTCGCGTTCTTCATCTTCAAGTCTGGCAGAGACTGGAGCATCCCTTGGGACTGGAAGGCAAGGGGGCGGAGTAACAAGGTTGTTAAACAAGAACTATATTAATTAATGCATGTCAGTGAAAATAACCTCAATATGCGAGTCAAAAATGCTTACAGTGCCGTAAACCAACAACCCGAAACCAATGACTTGCAACACAGAAATTGGCCAAACAAGTTTCTCCCACCCAAGGCCGACACTGATAATCCAGATACTCAACGTCCTGCATGTATCCGTCAACGACCTAGCTGTGGCGCTAACATGTCTCGTAACGCTCAGGCCGAAGAAATTGAACAACGAAATGGAGACGCAGATCGCCAAACCGGAGTATAGGACCGAAGGCGTATCGATCATTTGGTGCCATCCACGTGGAATGTCAAAGAAGGGGGTCAGGGAAGAGATCGAGGGGATGGCGAGAATAGGAATAAAGAGGAGAATGGAGAGGGTGCCAAAGAGACCCTCGTAGCCCACGGCCATCAGGGGAGAAACTGAGTAGCGACCTAGTAAAGGTTACGTTAGTGAAAGTATATGAAGGGACCATACAACGTACCCATAATTTTCTCTGAAATTTGGGCGGGAATGTCAGTAATTACCGTCTAGAATGAAATAAAATAATCCCAACCTTCAACGACGAATTGTGTAGCAGTACTGTGATATAAAAAGTCAGCTTCGGAAAGTATCTAATATTAAGTATAAACTTACAAGACTTGCGCAAACAACACGAAGAAAATACCTGACAAGTAGCACGTTAACGTTATGATACCCAATTAAAATTGGAGGAGACGTCGGCGATGTGCACTCACCGACAAGAACCTTGGTTACTTCTGGCTCTTCGATGGCCTTCTTACTCGCATCGTGGTGGAGGCCAAGTGCTCTTGCAAGGTGATGAACGACAGCCTCTTTGACGGCATCCTTAACGAGCGAGCCACTATATCCAACCAAAGCTACGCCTGACATGACAATAATCAAAGAAACCCATCTAAGGAGAAAGATGAGGTCGGGTATAATTAGACGACAAGTGTGAAGTGACATACTGATAAAGCCAAAGGCGACGACGCAGGAAGATCACGCTGAAAACGCCCACAAACAGGACGAGGGCGCCGCGAGTCATCTGGTAGATCGACACGGGTGTATAGAGCAGTCCGACATTCATCAACTAGAGATAAAGATAGCTCTTGTTAGTTTGACCGTTCAAAGAGAGCCGAATTGCGTTCTCGCGCGGTTCAAAAGGTCAATTAGGACTGACAGTAGTTCCGGTAAGGTCACAAGCTGCTGGAATCCAGAGAAGCAAGACTTTCCATCCTTCGAGAGCCAGAGGTTTGAGTTTGTCGAGGGGATCTGGATCATGGTCGGCATCTGGCTGCAGTTGAACCGCTGCCGGGGATGACTTTCGCTTCGACTGAAGCCACGTGTATATGATGGGAAGGAAACCTGGGAGTGAAAAGGAGGGAAAAGGTAAAAGGATAAAGCACATGGACATGAGTAGGAGATTAGCGGACGGAAGGGAGGGTGTACTGACAGAGCATTTCTCCGACTAGTCCGGTGGACATGATCAGTATCCTACTTTGTGCGGGTAGAAAGGCCAGAGGACTCACCGAACATTTGGAGGGTCTGCCAGACGGGCTGCTCATAGAGAACATGAGCTCGCGGGTCGGGGTCACTGCAGTTTTCGACGCATTGCATGTCCTACAAGGGGTTGGCAAGGACAAGACTCGGATGCGGTTGCACTTGCCTGCCATTTGGACCAGAGAGAGTTACTTGACCCCTAGAGAGCGCATAAGCATAGGCGCATTTACTAGAGGTCTATACATACCGTAAGGATCATCCCCGCCAGGAGGAAGGGAACATATAGAGAGGTGGGCATCGTAGCGCTGGTGAGAGAAGCGGGGAGTGGGGACAGGCCAGAAGCGGAAGGCGTGACGTGACTGTTGAATAATAATAAACCGAATAAACGGATTCCCAGGAAGAAGCGGATGCAAAGAAGCTAGCATCGACAGATCTGAGACGCAGACGAGTGCTTCTGACGTCCAAGGCTTTTTATCCAGATGGCCAGCCTCCAGCCAACTTCCTTCCTCTCCTCCCCAACAACGACCATGGTCCATCTCGTTCTCTCCTCCACAAAAGGTCAGTGCCCTCACGCCCTCAGGCTTTTGCTCATTCTTTGCAGGCAACCAGGGTCTGCGTTACTTTCCATATTCAGGCTATCTCGGTCTCACCCCAATTCGCGTCGATGGAGGTGCGTGCTTCAACATAGCAACTGTATATCCAGTACTAACACCACTCTTCAGTTGTGCGCACGAGAGTAGATGCCGACCTAAAGACACTGCCCGCCAGGTCGCTTACCGTCTCAGTACGCTGTTACGAGACGCGGACAGGCCGTGTCAACACGCTACATTCAAAAGTTCTCGTCGATTACACCCAGGTGCTATGGACGAAAGAGGATGGTGTTGAATATGAGCAGATTGGCAACCTCGAGTTTCCCTTTCGTCTCTCAATACCCGCCAAAGTCGCCGGGTTCAGCACGGCTGTCTTTGTAGATTACCGGTGTATGTGGAGAGTAGAAGCTGGTACGTCGTCCTGCACGATCTGTGCTTTTACTGTATACTGAACTTCACTCGAGTGCTATCGCATTCACCAATGTCAGGTCTAGGGTCGCGGCAAGTTCGACATTTCGAGCTTCCCCTAGTGCGGTATGATATCCCACCATCTCCACCCTTTCCCCCTACCCCAGTACCGCTACTCAGTCAAGAAACCACTAAGCCTCGCGCGCCTCGGATACGATACTCCGTAAACTCACCACGGACACCAATAGGACCACTCGATCTCGTCTCCATTCCCATCCACCTCCAACCCACCGACTCGTCCGTATCAATACGAAGTGCGAGCGTAATTGTCGAACGCCGTATCCAGCTTCTTGACTGCCTAAACCCACAACCTCCGTCTCCACTACCATCTTCCAACGCAGCCCTGCATCCAAGTACTTCCTCTTCCTCTCTCACCGCGTCTAAACCCTCCACATCATCAACACCTCCATCATCATCCTCATCATCCTTTCCCAAGAACCCATCCACAGAATCCTATTCTCCCACCCAATCCTATCAAGACCACTCAGTCCGACCCAACACAGATACCGAAGTAGAACGGGGTGGTGACTCGCCTACATCTACGACTGCAACATCATCAGATCCCGCAGCCTCCACATTTTCCCTGAGTTCTTCGAATCCGACCATTACACCTGGTACCGTGTATCCTCATGCCTCGGCTGCATCGCTAGCACAGTCTCAATTCTCGGAAACAGCCCCATTAATCCACCCGAACACATCCTCA
>Ga0247737_1001479_pt1 | contig 10129 bp, 7 predicted proteins | sample UWRJL028104C2_FD_180937 | JGI IMG/M metagenome (GOLD analysis project Ga0247737, IMG submission 180937) | Plant litter microbial communities from Arlington Agricultural Research Station in Wisconsin, United States - UWRJ-L028-104C-2 | ecosystem: Environmental > Terrestrial > Plant litter >...
GGACGTGGGCGGGGATGGCCAACGCCTCGCGCACCTCGTCGGGCTCATAGCGCGGCGCCCCGTCGAAGCAGTTCAGCGCCACCAGGTACGGCAGGTGGCGGTTCTCGAAGTAGTCGAGCGGGGCGAACGCGTCCGCGATTCGTCTCGTGTCGACCAGTACGGCCGCGCCGACCGCGCCACGGATCAGCTCGTCCCACATGAACCAGAACCGGGTCTGTCCGGGGGTGCCGAAAAGGTAGAGGATCAGGTCGTCGGCCATCGTGATACGGCCGAAGTCCATCGCCACCGTGGTCGTCCCCTTGCCGGGCACCGTGGAGGCGTCGTCGATCCCCTGGCCAGCCGAGGTCATCACGGCCTCGGTGGTCAGCGGCTCGATCTCCGAGACCGCTCCGACCATCGTCGTCTTCCCCACGCCGAAGCCTCCGGCGATAACGATCTTCGCGGAGGTGATCTCTTTGGGTTGCGCCCCCGCCCGCTCAGAGCTTGCGAAGTCCACTCAACACCCTTTCCAGCAGATCCATCCGCTCCGTGAATCCAATCTTGGGAGCGGCGCTGTGCAACGACAGCAGCCCGTCGGCCACCATGTCCGCGACCAGCACCCGGGCCACACCCAGCGGAAGCCGGGTCAGCGCCGAGAGCTCGGCCAACGATTGCGCCTTCGCCTCGCACAGCACGGCGATGCGGTATTTGTCATGCCCGGCGAACCGGGCCTCTTGCAGGCCGGCCTGGCTGGCGACCAGGACCGCCTCGATCGGGATGTCCTGGCGCGGTTCGGTACGTCCGCGGGTGACCGCGTAAGGGCGCACCAGATTGCCTCTCGGGTCCTGCGGTTGTCCCACCAACGATCACCCCCTTCCGTCGAACCGGCGACTAATGACTTACTGCTTCGCGCGCGGTCGGCGACAGTGAGGCGCCGACCCGCTCGACCAGCAGGGCCATCTCGTATCCGACCTGGCCCACGTCGCAGCTGCGCGCGGCGAGCACCGCCATCGAGGAGCCGTCACTGATCGACATGAGGAACAGGTAGCCGCTGTCCATCTCGATGATCGTCTGGTTGACCGCGCCCGCGTTGAACATGCGCGAGGCACCGTCGGTCAGGCTGACCACGCCGGACGTGATGGCGGCGAGCTGGTCGGCGCGATCCGCGGGCAGGTCGCGCGACGCCGCCAGCAGCAGACCGTCCGCGGAGACCGCCACGACGTGCGCGATACCGGCGACGCTGTTGGCGAAATTGTTGAGCAGCCAGCCCATGTCCTGCATGGTGGGGGGCCTGGTCACGGTCAGTTCTCCTTAGCCTGGAGGGCGGACTCGGCCGTGCCGTCCGTTCGCCCACGTTGCACACCCCGGTGGTACGCGGAAAGCAGACCGCGAACCTCATCGGGGCTGCGCCGGTTCTGGTTGCTCGGGGGAGGCTGGACGCCGCCGGGCACGAGTTGCGCCTGGGGGACCCGCTTGGGAAGGCCCGACCGCGTCGTTCCGGCGTCGAGCGGTTCGGCCGCTGCCATCGCCTTCTTCCACCCGTCGTCTGCGGATGTCCTCCATCGGTCCTCGGCCGCGGGGCGTGGCTTCGGAACCGACGGTCCATTGTGCCCGGCACCCGCCGGGGCGGCCACGGGGGCCTCCGGCGCCGGAGAGACCTGTGCCGGAGGTGCTGAGACCGGAGCAGGAGGGGCCGATGCCGGAGGTGCTGAAACTGGAGCCGGAGAGGCCGATGCCGGAGGTGCTGAAACTGGAGCCGGAGGAGCCGATGCCGGAGCAGCGGCCGCTGCCGGCGCCGCATCCAGGGCCGGCGAACTGTTGGGCGGAGGGGCATAGCCGGCTGTCGGCATCCCCCACTCCTCCTGGCTCGACTGCTCGTGATTGCGGAACCAGCTCTGCTGCATCTGCACGAAGATCGGAGCGTCGTTGCGTTCCTCGGCCGTGGGCGGGGCCGGCGGGGCCGGCGGCGGCATCGCGGCCAGCGCGGCGCCCCAGTTGGCCCCGGTCGGGGCGGGCTGGAACGGCGGAAGCGGCGACGGCGCGGAGATGATGGGCGTCTGAACCGTGGCGAACCCGTCCATCGTCTGGGCGCTCTGCGTGGCGTCGATGGTCCTCGACACCCGGGTCGGCAGCGGGGGACGGTTCGGCGTCGGCTGGCCCTCCGGCTCCGACTGCGGGCGCTGCGACGGGAACGCCGGGAGCTGCGGGTGCGCGTCCTCCGGCAGCGGGGTCGGCTCCCGCCACGCCTCGGGCGCGATTGTCGGCAGGGTAGCCGTGGCCGCCCGGCCCGCCTGGGCGTCCCAGCTTCCGCCGTACGGCGTGGTGCCCAGTTCCGGTGGCCGTCCGCCCAGCAGGTCGCGCCGGCTCGGCAGCACCACGATGCTGCCCGGCAGCGTGACCTGGACGATCGTGCCGCCCTCGACGCTGGCCCGCATCTCGACGCGGATCCCGTAGCGGGCGGCCAAGCGGCCGACCACGGCGAGACCCATCAGCCGGAACGCGGCTACGTCGACGCTCGGCGGCTCGGCGAGGCGGCGGTTGAACTGGTCCATCTGCTCCTCGGACATGCCGAGCCCGCGGTCTTCCACCTGGATCACCACGTAGTCGCGGATACGCCGGCCATCGGCGACCACGATCGTGTTGGGCGACGAGAACCGGGTGGCGTTGTCGAGCAGTTCCGCGACCAGACGCACTACGTCGTTGACGGCCAGCGCGGCGATCGAGATGTCGGTGTCGACCGTGCCGAACTCGATGCGGTTGTAGAGCTCGACCTCGGACTGCGCGGCGCGCAGCGCGTCGACCAGCAGCGCGTCCTCGCGGCGCGGGGCGCTGGAGTCGGCACCGGCCAGAACCAGCAGGTTCTCGTCGTTTCGGCGCATCCGGGTGGCCAGGTGGTCGAGCTCGAAAAGCTGGGCCAGGCGCTTCGGGTCCTCCTCGGTGCGCTCGATCTGGTCGAGCTCGCCGATCATCCGGTCGACCAGCGACTGACTGCGCCGGGCAAGGTTGAGGAACATCGTGGAGACGCTGGTGCGCAGGGCGGCCTGCTCGGCCGCGATCCGGACCGCCTCGCGGTGCACGACGTTGAAGGCCTGGGCGACCTGGCCGATCTCGTCGCGGTGGGGCAGGTTGATGGGGTCGCGCACCTGGCGGACGATGTCGTCGGCGCTGCCCTCACCCAGGTTGCGGGCGTCGCGCAGGCGGGCCACGGCCTCGGGGAGATCGCGGTTGGCCACCGCGAGGGCGCCCTCCCGCAGTCGGCGCAGCGACATGTTGAGCGAGCGGGTCAGGATGACGGCGAGCACGATAGCCAGGATCAGCACGAACACGACCAGCGCCGATTCGATCGCCGTTTGGCGCACGACGCTGTCCCGGTCGGCCACCGCCTGCTTGACGGCGTCGGCCTCGAGCCGCTGCTCGGCCCAGCGCATCAGGTCGACCACCGCGCCGAAGGCCTGAGTGATGTCGAGCGGCTTGACCGAACCGCCGCCGTTCGTCCGGGCGAGGCGGGTGGCCACGCCGTCGACCAGGTTGATCGCGTCGCCGCTGACCACGTTGTTCACCAACGCACGCTGGGTGGGGTTGGCGACCACCGAGAACGCGAGCAGCGCCTCCTGCTGGCCGGTCTGGGTAGCGATGAAAGCGGTGCGCTGCTCGGGGCTGAGGTCGTTGGTGATCCGGGCGGTGTACGAGACCGCCTCCTGCTCGGCGGTGCCGGCCTTGGCCCGGGCGAACGCGGCGATCGCGCGGAGCTGGTCGGCGATGTCACCCTCTCCCGCGTACTGGCTGACCGCCTCGCCGTACGCAACCAGGTCGGTGATCACCACGCTGTAGCGGGAGACCGCCTCGGCGACGGCGATGCCGTTCCGGTCGCCCACGGCCGTACGGGTGGCGTCCATCGTGCTCAGATGGTCGTCGATGCGGACGAGTCGGCCGAGGACCGCACTCGGCGGGTCCTCGAGGTCGGCCCGGTGCGCGCGGTAGGTCTTGATCCGGGCGTCGCTGGCCCGGACCGCCGCCTGGTACTCGTCGGGCCGGCCGGCCGGTTGGCCGAGATAAGCGGCGGCCGCCATGCGCTCGACGTGCAGCAGTTGGGTGAGGCTCGAGACGTCAGTCTCCAGCTTGATCAGTTCCTCGACCGTACCGGCCTCGGCGGCCCGTTGACCGACGTCAACCAGGCGGGTGGCCGCCAGCGCGATGACCGCGACCAGCGGAACGACCAGGATGAGAGCCAACTTGGCGCGGATCCGGGCGTTTCGCAGACGCGGAAAGACACCACGGCGCGACACCTGGGTCGAAGATCCGGTGCTCACGACTTCTCCTCCGTGGTCTTCCCCGTGGTTCTTCGCCCGCGAAACTCAGCGCGGCCCGCGAATTTCATCAGAACGGACATCCCTTTGGGAAGTCTGGAAACACCCGGAAGCGACTTCGCTGTCCCACGGGCAGCAATGTCGGCAGTTCCACATTCGACAGACAAACTGCTTTGACGTGCACGAATATGTAGACCACGACATCAGGTGACGACTCGGTCACGCCAAACCTCCTAGATTTCAACCATTATGTGAGACAACCGTCTCGTTCCATCGATGGTGCGCCGCTTGACCCGGCGCTCTCACGTTGGCAAGGTTTGGCGCGATCGAACGGACACATTGTCCGTGTCGGCACGCCCGCCGGCGGACCACGATGCTTCCGGCGCCTGCGCCTTCCCGCGCCTTCCCGCCCCTCTAGGAGGCACCGCAGTGCGGCTTTCCCGCATCACCGCCGCAACCGCCGTGGCAACGATGATCCTCGCCGCCGGTACGGCCGGCTGCTCTTCCGACGACGGCTCCGGTGACGGCTCCGAAGTCGCCATCATCGCCGCCGACCTCAGCAATTCCTCGGCGGTCGATACCGCGTACGCCCGCGCACTGCAGTTGCGGATCGAGCAGATCAACGCCTCCGGGCAGCTCGGCCGACGACGGCTGGAACTGCGCACGCTCGACAACCGGAACGACCCGACGGCGTCCCTGCGCAATATCAGCTCCTTCGCCGACGACCCGCGCGTCGCCGCCGTCGTCACAGGCTTCTGCGACGCGTGCGTGGTCAGTGCGGCCAAGACGATCAACGACAAGGGCGTACCGACGATCGCGCTGGCCGCCTCCGACGAGGTCACCAACCCGATCGCCGCTCGGCACTACATCTTCAAGCTCGGCCCGAACTCGGCCGACAGCGCCGCCACCCTCGTCAACGAGATCGCGCGAGCGAAGGTCGAGAGCGTCTCGGTGCTCCACACCAACGATCTCTATGGCCGGGGCGCGGACGCGGCCCTCACCGACGCACTGAAGAACATCGGGATCGAGCCGAGGGTGACCCGCGCGGTCAAGCCCGGCTCGACCGACATCGCCCAGGCCGTCGGGACGCTGACCGACACCAACCCGGACGCGTTGGTCGTGCTCACCCCGCCCGACCTGGCCCAGCAGGCCGCCACCAACGCGCGGGCAGCCGGCTACCAGGGGCGCATCTACTTCGACGCGGCCGCCGCGACCTGTTCGTGGCACCGGCCGCGGCCGCGGCCACGAACAACGCGACGATGGTGTTCACCCAGATCCTGGCGATCGACGACGTGATCGCGACGACCCCGGCCAAGTCCTCCCGCAAGCAGTGGTTCCGGGACTACACATCCCGGTACGGCAGCTACTCGGGGGTGGCCTCGTTCGCCGCGGACGCCACCGACCTGATCGCCGGCGCGGTGGCCCGGGTCGGCACCGCCCGCCCGCGCATCCGCGAGATCATCGAAACCTCCCAGGTCGACGGCCTCTCCGGGCCGATCCGGCTCACCCCGGACAACCACTCCGGCCTGATGCCGCAGGCGCTCACCCTGCTGGTGGCGCGCAGCGGCCGCTGGCGGCTGGCGTCATGACCAGGATCGCCTCATGATCAGGATCGACACGGTGTCCCGGTCGTTCGCCGGCCGTTCGGACACTGTCGAGGCCCTGCGCGACGTCAGCCTCGAGGTCGCCGACGGCGAGTTCGTGGCCGTGGTGGGCCGCTCCGGCTGCGGCAAGTCGACGCTGCTGCGGCTGATCGCCGGGCTGCTGCCGCCGAGCGCCGGCCGGATCGAGGTCGGCGGCGAGCCGGTGGTCAAGCCGCGGCGGGACGTGTCGATGATGTTCCAACGGCCGGCCCTGCTGCCCTGGCGCTCGGTGCTCGACAACGTGCTGCTGCCGGTGCAGATCTTCGGCTGGCGCAAGGCGCAATATCGCGACCGGGCGCACGAGCTGCTCACCCTGACCGGCCTGACCGGTTTCGAGAAGCGGCTGCCGCACGAGCTCTCCGGGGGCATGCAGCAGCGGGTGGCTCTCTGCCGGGCGTTGATCGGCCGTCCTCAGGTGATGCTGATGGACGAGCCGTTCTCGGCGCTCGACCCGCTGATCCGCGAGGAGCTGTCGGTCGAGCTGCAGCGCATCCACATGGAGCAGGAGGCGACTACCGTGTTCGTCACCCACTCCATCGACGAGGCGGTGCTGCTCGCCGACCGGGTGATCGTGCTCAGTCCACGACCGGGCCGGGTCCGCGAGATCGTCGAGGTCCGCATTCCCCGGCCGAGAACGCTGGGCCGCACGGCGCACTCCGCCGAGGTGACACGGTGCAGCGCATTGCTCCATGATCTTCTGATGGCCTGAACCACTACTCTTCGTACAATTATCTAAGCGGGATTTTAAGAATCCGGTCCCGCTGTTGAGCGCGTAGGTGAGGAAACCGTAACGTGCCGGGCATGGCTTTTCGCACCTGGGCGAAGTTGTTGGGAAGCACGTTCGGCGCTGCGGCGCTGAGTGGGGCTGGTCAGCTGGGTCTCGCCTACGGGCTGGGCCTGCTGGACTTCTCGCGTGCCATAGAGGTCACCGCGAGTGACGGGTGGAACGCTCAGCTGGCCTGGGTCTCCTGGTTCGCGATGACCGCGGCGGCGGCCGGCGGGCTGGCCGGCCACTCCCGGCTCCCCGAGCGAGCGGGCGCGGGCACCCGACTGATCGCCGGAATCGCGGCGGGGCTCGGCGCCGCCACGATCGTCCCGCTCACGATGCAACCGGCCCGCGAAGCCGCGGTCGCCGGCGTGAACGCGGTCTTCGTGATCGGCGCCTGCGCGGTCCTCGGCTCGGCCGCCGGCATCTTCGCCGCGTACGCCGCTCTGGGCCGGTCCGCCGCCCGGTGGAGCCTGGTCACCCTGGGCAGCGTGGTGTGGCTGATCGCGCTCGTCTCGGTCGCGCCCTCGCTGCGGTCCGGCAAGGAGCTCGGCACCGTACGCCTCGGCGTGCTCGACGCCCCCTTCGTCCCGGACGACTTCACCGAGAAGGTCCCGCTCCTCACGATGCCGACGATCGCCCTGGTCTGCGGCATCGTGATCGGCCTGGTCGCCCGGCGCAAGCAACTGTCCACGGTGGCCGTCGCACTGGCCGGTCTGGCCGGGCCGACGTTGCTGGCCCTCGCCTACCTGATTGCCGGCCCCGGCTCGGGCCGCCTCCAGGGGGTGCCCTACTGGGCCGCGATGTGCGCCGCCGGTGCGGGCGTCCTCGGCTCGATGCTCACCGCGGTGGCGCGACCCGCGGTGGCGCGACGCAACCCGGCCACCGACCGGCCCGGCTCACCGGTGGCCGCGCCCACCCCGGATCGTCCCCCGCTGCCCCAGCGCGACGCGCAGCCCGACTCCGCGATCGCCAAGGCCGGTGGCGCGGCCCCGACCCAGGGTGGCGGTATCGCCGCGACCTACGGCACCGCGGCTCCGAACCCCGGCGGTCCGTTGCCCGGCACGGGCGCCGCCCAGGCGATCACCGGTCGCGCGACGGTCTCCGCCCGCGCCTCGGTCGCGGTCCGCGCCGCGGCCGCCGCGCAGCGCCCCGAGGACGAACTCCGCCCGTCCGACACCGGCGTCATCACGATGCCGCCGTTCAATGGCTTCAGTCCGCCCCAGCCGCAGCAACACCCCGGTACCGACCGCCCCGACGGCGAGATCAGCGACTGGGTGAACGGCCTCGGCCGCAGCTAGAGGTGCTGCACCGCCGCGTCGAGGTGCAGCACCTCATCGCCGCCTACGAAGAGGTGCTGTCGCCGCCGGCCGAGAGCGGCACGTAGACCTTGCTCCCGCCCGCCACGAACTCGGCGGACTTGAGGCCCATGCCCTGCGCCTTCAACTCATGGCTGATCTTCATGGAGCAGAACTTCGGCCCGCACATCGAGCAGAAGTGGGCGGTCTTCGCGGGTTCGGCCGGCAGCGTCTCGTCGTGGTAGGCGCGCGCCGTTCCGGGGTCGAGCGCCAGTTCGAACTGGTCCTCCCAGCGGAACTCGAAGCGGGCCTTGGACAGCGCGTCGTCCCAGTCCTGCGCGCCCGGGTGCCCCTTGGCCAGGTCGGCCGCGTGTGCCGCGATCTTGTAGGCGATCATCCCGGCCTTCACGTCGTCCCGGTTGGGCAGGCCGAGGTGCTCCTTCGGGGTCACGTAGCAGAGCATCGCGGTCCCGAACATGCCGATCATCGCCGCGCCGATCGCGGACGTGATGTGGTCGTAGGCCGGAGCGATGTCCGTGGTCAGCGGCCCGAGCGTGTAGAACGGCGCACCTCCGCACAGCTCGACCTGCAGGTCCACGTTCTCCTTGATCTTGTGCATCGGCACGTGGCCGGGGCCTTCGACCATCACCTGTACGTCGTGCTCCCAGGCCACGTGGGTCAGCTCGCCGAGAGTTCGTAGCTCGGCGAACTGGGCCGCGTCATTGGCGTCGGCGATCGAACCCGGCCGCAGCCCGTCACCGAGTGAGAACGTGATGTCGTACTCGGCGAAAATCTCGCAGAGCTCGGCAAAATGCGTATACAGGAAGTTCTCCTGGTGGTGCGCCAGACACCAGGCTGCCATGATCGAGCCGCCCCGCGAGACGATCCCGGTCACCCGGTCGATGGCGAGCGGCACGTGCGGCAGCAGCACCCCAGCGTGGATCGTCATGTAGTCGACGCCCTGCTCGGCCTGCTCGATGATCGTGTCGCGGAACAACGACCAGGTCAGCTTCACCGGATCGCCCTTGACCTTCTCGAGCGCCTGATAGATCGGCACGGTCCCGATCGGCACCGGCGAGTTCCGGACGATCGCCTCGCGGGTCTCGTGGATGCGCGGCCCGGTCGACAGGTCCATCACCGTGTCGGCGCCCCAGCGGGTGGCCCAGGTCAGCTTCTCGACCTCCTCGGCGACCGACGAGGTCACGGCCGACGTGCCGATGTTCGCGTTGACCTTCACCAGGAACCTCGAGCCGATCACCATCGGCTCACTCTCGGGGTGGTTGCGGTTCACCGGCAGCACCGCCCGGCCGGACGCGATCTCTTCGCGGACCAGCTCGACCGGCACGTTCTCCCGGACCGCCACGAACTCCATCTCGGGGGTCACTTCACCGGCCCGTGCCACCGCGAGCTGGGTGCGCCCGGTCGCCCACGGTTTCCGCAGCGGGGGCAGACCCTCGGCCGGGTCGCTGCCCGGACCCGACGTGTCGTAGAGCCGCACGGGGTCGTTCCCGTCGCTCAACTCGACCGCCATGAACGGCACGCGGATGTCGGGCCGCTGTCCCTCGACGTACACCTTGCGTCTCATCTTTTCTCCAATCAGGACAAAACCGGCAGCGTACGGCCGCAAGGGGCTCACGAACCGCCCTGCCGGAAACTCAGGGCCGGGCGAAGTGGTTCAGCGGCCCGGGCCCGGCGCCCAGCCGCCAGTCGCGCCCGCCCACCAGCGCCGACGTCACGTACCGCTTGGCGTTGCGCACCGCCGACGGCACCGGATCACCCACCGCCAGCCGCACCGCGATCGCCGACGAGAACGTGCAGCCCGACCCGTGGTTGTTGACCGTCGCCACCGGCGCACCGCGCAGCGTCTCGGTCACCCCGCCGAAGCTCAGCACGTCGAGCGCCAGCTCGCTGCCGGTCACCACCACCGCGCGCGCCCCCAGGGCGACCAGGCGTTCCGCCGCCGCGGCCATCTCCTCGGCCGTCTCGACCGGGCTTCCGACAAGGGCGCCGGCCTCCTGCCGGTTCGGGGTCACGACACAGGGGTACGCGACCAGGGGCGCGACAGCGGCGGTCTCCGCGAGCCGGGCCCCCGAAGTGGCTACGAGAACCGGATCGACGACCAGGTTGGGCAGGCGG
>Ga0247737_1001484_pt1 | contig 10122 bp, 13 predicted proteins | sample UWRJL028104C2_FD_180937 | JGI IMG/M metagenome (GOLD analysis project Ga0247737, IMG submission 180937) | Plant litter microbial communities from Arlington Agricultural Research Station in Wisconsin, United States - UWRJ-L028-104C-2 | ecosystem: Environmental > Terrestrial > Plant litter >...
TCCGAATTTATAATCCCAGACGAACAGCGTACGGCGCGGACGGTCGACCATGAACGCGTCGGGCGTGCCGTGGTTGTCGTGATGGATCGTCTCGTACGCGTCTACCCGTTCTTCGATCCGAACGGCCAGCCCGGGCGTCGCGGCGGACACGGTGCCGCGGATATCGTCGACGATCAGCGTTGCGCCCTGCTGCATTTCGAGCGTGACGGGATGGCCGTTCGGCGCGAGCTCGCCCAGGTTGGGCATACGGCCTGTCGCGAGCAGCATGTCCAGCGCGACCCAATGCGCGGCGGTCCCTTCCAGCGCTTCCGGGCTGTCATCTTCCGGGTATTTGCGCTGCATGGCCGGACTGCCCGGACAGCCTTCCGGACCCCAGCGGTGCGCGTCGGACGGGGCGAGAGGGGCGTGCGTGCCGGTCACTTACGTAGTTCCCGCAACCGCCGCTCCGCGTGTTCCAGGAAAACGACCGGGATCTGGCGAACCTCACACTCCGGGTAAAGCTTCGACGACAATAAACGGCACGTCGCCTCGCTCTGGTTGCATTGTGGCGAGACGTTATCGGACTTCAAGTATCCCGACACGCGCGCCCAGAAAACGAGCCCCTTTTCGGGATCAACCGTCCACCAGTGATTGACGAGACATTCCCCGTTCGTAGGCGTCTCGGCCTGTTCGATCGGAACGTAAATTCGTACGCCGGCTGTCATCAGTCCATTCCCAACGCTGACTTATAGGTGTCGAGCAGCATTTCCGCTTCGTCCCGGTGGTGCTTTTCCATCTTACGAAGCCGCACGATCGCCCGGATCGTTTTCGTGTCGAAGCCGGTCGACTTCGATTCGGCGTAGACGTCACGGATATCGTCCGCGATGCCCTTACGCTCGTCCTCGAGCCGTTCGATCCGCTCTATGAGCAGCCGAAGCTGGTCGGCGGCGATGCTATTATGTCCCGCGCCGCTCATGACGCAGGCAGTCCCGCAGGACGGCCCCAGTCGCTGGTATTCGGCGAGAGCTTGCGGATTTCGGCCAAACGATCGTCGATCGCCTTTTGCGCGGCGTTCAGTCGGTTAAGCGTGTCGGTCTGGTCGCGGCTGGCCGCACGGGCGACTTCCGTCGCGTCGCGGTAGGACGCTTCCGCCTGATTTAGCGCCGCTTCCAGCGCGGCAAGTGTCGGTTTATCGGGCATACGTCGGTAATCCTTCCTTTACGTGCCGGGGCGGGTCGTACCGCCCCGGCGACCGTCAGTTACTCGACGCCCGCGAGCAGAGCGAACATATCCCAGTGCTGCGGATAGTCCTTCATGTTGCGGAATTCCGGCACCTGGAAATTCTCGGCGGACAGGGCGTTCAGTGCCTGATATGTCAGGCCCTTCGCATTTACCGCCGTGACGAACGCGCCGAACGTTTCGAACCGTCCGGCACCGGTCGATGCGGCCGGGGGCGGCGCGGGGGCTTCCGCAACGGGCGGGGGCGGCGCGTCAGCCGCAGTTGTGGCAGCGGGCGTATCGGACGCCGTGACGACAGGCGTTGACGGCGGGGTATCCGCCTGCGGGGCGTCCGGTGCTGGCGCGTTTCCCCCCGCTGCGCGCAGTTCGGCCGTTACTGCCGCCACGGTCGCATCGTCAACACCGCGCCGTTTGCGCCACGTACCGTCGGCATTGGTCGGCAGCGTGCCGTCGCCGCTCTTGCCGTGGATCCGCTCATCCCAGCGCAGGCCCGACGAATCGTAGACAGGGCCAGCCGTTCCAGCGGACGACGGTCCAGTAGGGTTTCCCGCCGCGCGGTTGGCCTCCTGCCGCAAGAGCGCTTCGCTCGTCGTCTCGGGCAAATCCGGCACGGCGGTCGGAACGGGCGGGCGGTCCGTAATGGGCGTAAGCACCGGCTCGGCGCGGGCCGGCGTCGGCACGCTACGTCCGCCCAGCGAAGCGACCAGAGCGGACAGTGCGGCCAGGTCGGTCGCAATGTCCGTATCGAGGATAATTGTGATCTGCACGATTCGTTCTCCGTTGTTGACACGGCCCGTCTATGCGTTAATGACGGTTCGGTCAATAGGAGAATTTCACATGGAAATTATAGACTGGAATTTGCCGCTCGAAACGGACGAACCGACGCCGCGGGCCGTAACAATGATCCAAATGAACGGTTTCGACGGGACGCCGCCGACAGTTGCTGTTACGTATGACGGGGCCACCCGTGTTTACGACGAGCAAGGACGCCCGGCCTCGTGGCAAATGGGCCTCCTTCCAAAAATCCGCAACGTCCGCGCGCTCCGTACGAGCGACGAGTGTCTGCGGCGGATGGAATGGCTGGTTCGTCGACTGGCCGAGCGGCAGTTGGAGTCGTGCATCGCCGCGCGCAGTGAAGCCCGTGAAATCGTTAAGCTGCTGCCCGTACCGCCCGTCGATCCGGACGTAATTAACGCCCGAAAGCTGGTAGCCGACGGGTACCATCAGGACGGCTCGCCCAGTTACGAAGGCGTCATGAACGGCGATCGCGATAATGACGAAGCGTTTCAGATGGCTCTTGCCGGACTGCAACGCGGTCGGGAACTGGCGCACGCCGAGTATACTTTAGGGCCGCCCCCCGGGCCAAACGATGATTTTCTTACGTATCGTCGGAAGCTGGCGGCCGACGGCCAGTGATTCCCCTCCGTCCGTATCAGCAAGACCTGGTCGATCGGGTCGACGACGAATGGCGGCACGGCGCGCGGAACGTGCTGATGCGGCTCGGGACAGGTGGGGGCAAATGCCTCGCCCGCGGAACGCCCGTGCTCATGTACGATGGGTCTATCCGTCCGGTGGAATCGATCCGCCGGGGCGAACTGCTCATGGGGCCGGACAGTACGCCGCGGGTCGTGCTGTCCACCTGCTCGGGTCGCGAGAATATGTACCGGGTCGTTCCGGTCAAGGGCGACCCGTACACCGTCAACGAAAGCCACATTCTGTCGTTGCAGCGAACGCCCCAAGCGAAAGCGGGAAGATACCCTTCGTTACGTCGAGGCGGGGAAATCGTCGATATTTCCGTTCGGGAATACCTAACCAAAGGTGCGACCTGGAAGCACATTCACAAGGGCTACCGGGTAGGCGTCGATTTCCCGGAAAAGGCATACGACCCGGCGCTGCCGCCGTATTTCCTAGGGGTTTGGCTGGGCGACGGGACGTCGTTGCAGACGTCAGTTACAAGCGCCGATTTCGAGATTGTCGAGTATCTTCATCAGCACGCAGAAGCGTGCGGTCTTACGCTTACGACAAACGTTTCGGCCCACCGCACACCGGTGTACTTTCTTTCGAGCGGGAAGGCGTCGAAGGGCCTGAAGTGGCGACGGAACCCCGTACGGCAAGCCCTTTCAGACCACGGGCTGTTGGGCAATAAACATATCCCGCTCGAATACAAAACGGGCTCCCGTCAACAGCGCTTGGAATTGCTGGCCGGGCTTATGGACACCGACGGTTCGATGACCCGCACGAATTACGACTACATAAGCGTCTCACGCACTCTCGCGGAAGACGTGGCATACGTGGCGCGATCACTCGGGTTCGCAGCGTACGTCCAAATGTGCACGAAGTCCTGCAACGGGCAACCGGAAGCGCTCTATCATCGCGTTTCGATCAGCGGAAATTGTGACGAAATCCCCGTTCGCATTGCACGGAAAAAAGCGCCGGCGCGCGGGCAGATCAAATCGGTATTGCGTACGGGAATTCGGATCGAACCTAAGGGCGAGGGGGAGTATTTCGGCTTTGAGATAGACGGCGATCGTCGTTTCCTGCTCGGCGATTTCACCGTCACTCACAATACGGTATGCTTCGGCAGCATCATAGCGCGGCACGTCGGCGCGTCGTGCCTGCTCGTCCATCGGACCGAGCTCGTCACGCAGATATCGCTGACGCTCGCGCGGCTCGGCATCCGACACGACGTGCTTGCGGCCGATACGACCAGGCGTGCCGTTGCCCGGGCGCACGTCGAGGAACTGGGCGCCTGTTATTACCAGCCGGGCGCGCGGTGCGCCGTCGCGTCAGTCGATACGCTCGCACGGGCCAAGGGCCTCGAGTCGTGGGCGGCGCAGGTCACGCTATGGATCTGCGACGAAGGCCATCACGCGCTGGTCGAAAATAAATGGGGACGCGCGATCAGCCTGTTTACGCACCCGCAATGCCGCGGGCTGCTCCCGACCGCAACGCCCGTACGCGCCGACGGCAAGGGGCTGGGCAGTCACGCCGATGGCTTCGCGGACGTCATGATCGAAGGGCCGCCCGAACGCTGGCTGATCGACCAGGGGTATCTGACCGATTACCGGGTCGTCTGCCCGACGTCCGATATCGTCGCGTATGTCGGCGACGCCGGTGCGTCTGGCGACTATTCGCCCGCCCAGATGCGGACCGCGGCGCAGCGATCGCATATTACCGGCGACTTGCCGCGCGAATATTCCCGCTGGACGCCCGGACTGCTCGGTATTTCATTCTGTACGGACGTCGATACCGCCGTCGAGACGACCGAGGCGTACCGCGCGCTGGGCGTGACGGCCGAGACGCTGACCGGCAATACGGCCGATCACGTTCGGCGCGATATGCTCCGTCGATTCGCCCGGCGCGAAATACTGGAATTGTGCGTCGTCGATATCGTATCGGAAGGGTTCGACCTACCCGCCTGCCAGGTCGGTTCGTTCGGCAGGCCGTCCGAGTCGCTCGGGCTCGTGCGGCAACAGATCGGACGGGTATTGCGGCCGATGTACGCGCCCGGGCCGGACCTGTCGACGCAGGCCGGACGGCTCGAGGCAATAGCGGCCAGTGACAAGCCGTACGCGTGGCTGATCGACCACGTCCAGCACATCACGAAACCGCATATCGGACCGCCGGACCGTCCGCGTATCTGGTCGCTCGACCGGCGCGATAAAAAAGCGAGCACGGCAGCAACGGACGCGATACCGCTACGTGTCTGCGCCGCGCCGACGTGCCTTCGTCCGTACGAGCGGTTCTATAAAGCCTGCCCGTTCTGCGGTCACGAGCCGCCGCTTGCCGGCCGTAGCAGCCCGGCGCAGGTCGAAGGCGATCTGGCCGAGCTCGATCCGGCGGTCCTTGCCGCACTACGCGGCGCCGTCGAGCAGGTCGACCAGTCCGTCCAGGAGATGGCCGCGGCGATGTCCGACAAGCGCGCCCAGCCGATCTGGATCCAGCGTCACGCTAAATTCCATATGGAGCGACAAGCCGGTCAAGCGATGCTGCGCGGCGCCATGGCCCGATGGGACGCCGTGCCGCTTCCGCCCGGCTGCGGACAGAGCGAGGCGGATCGGCTGTTTTATTTACGGTACGGAATTGACCGTCTGTCCGCCCAGGCGCTCGGGACGAACGACGCATGGGCGCTGGCGGAACGGATCGACGGTACGATTAGCTATTGACGGCACGGTCAATGCCGCGTAGTGAGTCGTTATCGAAACGCACTGGTAGGAACCAAACGATGCTCACCGTCTCTTTCAAGAAAAAGTCCGTCGCAGTCGCCACGCTTGCCGATGCTTCCGCCCTTTTCAGCGCAGCGCGCGACAAGAGCGGTCAGGGCAACCGCACGTGGCGCGACGGTATCGTGACGAACGAAGCGGGCGAAACGGTCGCTCGTATCGTCTATAACGGTCGCGTCTTCCAGAACGACAAGCTCGTCTATTGCCCGCACAGCGCATCGCAGGACGAAGGTCGGCCGGAAGTTTTCAACGAAGGTCGCGAGTCGGTCTGGGGTGCGAAAAAGCCGAACCCGTACACGGCCGGCACGGTCGAGCAGCGCGTTTTCGCTCGTGGCGTCGAATTCGCCAACTCCTGCTACGTGCGTGCGGCATGAGCGCGGAGAAACTGACCGAGTTGCTGAAAGACGGCCTGTGGCTGGTCGGACAGGACGAGTACGTCTCGCAGGGCTACGGCCCCAGCGACCTGTTGCTTGACGGGAATTTCAGCATGGCCGCACTGGCCGAAAATCTGATCGCCAAAGGCGTGACGATCATGTTCGAATCGCCGCCGTGCAAGATCATCGCAGACCGTCCGAAATGACCGCTTACTATAACGAATACGACCCGTTCGCCGCGCAGTGGCTTATGGCGCTGATAGCAGACGGCCAGATTGCCCCCGGCGTGGTCGATACCCGCTCAATTACGGAAGTGACCGCCGATGACGTCCGAGGATTCACACAAGTCCATCTGTTCGCCGGAATCGGCGTCTGGTCCCTTGCCGCACGACGCGCAGGCTGGAGCGACGATCGCCCCCTGTGGACCGGCTCCTGCCCGTGCCCGCCGTTTAGCAGCGCCGGAAAGTCTAAAGCCTGCCCAAGCTGCGGTGGCACAAACCCTGTCCCGCATGTTGGACGAACTGGCTATTTCGTATGTTGTTTATGCGGCGGACAATGGCTTGCCGATGAACGGCACCTTTGGCCCGAAATGTGGCGGCTCGTACGAGACGTCCGGCCGCTGGTCGTCTGCGGAGAGCAAGTTGCGAGCGCTGACGGACGCGTATGGCTCGACCTTGTACGAGCATCGCTGGAAATGCTGGTCTATGATCCTTGGGCCGTCGATCTCTGCGCATCGGGCTTCGGCGCGCCGCACATCAGACAAAGATTGTACTGGATGGCCGACACCGTTGCTATCGGACACTCGGTCGGGAGTGAACAACCGGGCAATCCGCGAAACGAACAGGGATCGGGGACCGCGCATGGCGGACGTAGTGATGTTGAGCGGTTGGCCGACACCCTGCAGTCAGGACGGACCGAACGGCGGCCCGTCCCAGGGTACGGATCGTCTGCCGGGGGCAGCGAGCCTGACCGGCTGGCGGACGCCAACCGCGCAAAGCCCGAACAGCTTACGGGGCAACGGGCAGGACCCGAGCAAGCGTCTGGCGCAGGGCCATACGGTGAATTTGACGGACGAAGTGACGCTCTGCGGCTGGTCGACTCCGACCAGCCGCGACCACAAGGACAGTTTCGGGATGGCGGAAACGGGCATCAATCCGGACGGCTCGGTTCGTCAACGGAACGACCGGGTAGCGCTGCAAGCGAACCTGGCGGGCTGGCCGACGACGACGGCAATGGACGGGCGCCGGGGCGAGCATTACGACCCGATGGCGCCGAACGTGACGTTGAATATGGCCGTACAGCGCGCATCGAACGGCCCGGCCCGACGAACGGCTACTGGCGAGATGCTGACTGGCTTAGCTGCCGGGACGAAAAGTGGCGGCCAGTTGAGCCCGAGACATTCCCTTTGGCTGATGCTGGGACCTATCGCAATCGTGTGGCTGAACTGCGCGGAGCGGGTAACGCGATTAACCTCGCGCAAGCCGAAGGCTTTATCCGGGCGTTCATGACGTGCATGTAATTTCCGCCACCGGACATCGCCCCGACCGCCTGGGCGGCTACCGTCACTGGCAGGCCGAACCGCTTATCGTGCTCGCCGCCGACACGCTCGTAGCGATGCGGCCCGATTACGTATGGACGGGCGGCGCGCAGGGCTGGGACCAATGTGTCGGCTGGGCGTGCGTGCGGCTCGGTATCCCGTTCGGTGTGATCGTCCCCGGCATGGCCCGCCCGCATGGCGGTAACTGGCCGCCGGCCGCACGGGCAGAGTATGAGCGACTGCTCGCGCTCGCCGCGGACGTCGAGCAACGGCCATTCGCCGGCGCGTTCCAGGAATACCGGGACCGCGACGAGCAGCTGGTAGAGCGGGCCGACTGGATGCTTGCGCTCTGGTCGGGCGTGCCGAGCGGTACGGGAATTACGGTACGGATGGCTCACGAGCGGCACGTGCCGGTTTGGAATGTATGGAAGGAGAGCGGACTGTGACAGTTACGTATCGCTATAAGACGGAAAAGCCGATCGTCGGCCGGTACGTCAAGTACGACGGCGCGGGCGTCTATTCGTTCTGCGAAACCGGTCAGCCGACCCGTCGTGGATGGGTGTACGACGAAGCGCAAGGCAAGTGCAGCGTAGACGATCTGCCGCCAAACGTAGCGATGGCCGCAATTGCGCTCCATAACGAACGGGTCTGGCCACCTTACGTCGAGTGGCCGCTGTGACGTCCGAAGCCGCAGTGCAAGCAGCGGTCCGGCTCGAATATGCGCGCCGCGGCTATCGACTTTTCCGGAATAATACGGGCGTCCTGAAACGGACCGAACCGACGCTGATAACCGCCGCGCACGTCGGCCAAACGCTCGACGTCGCGCCGCCGCACGCGCAGCCCGTCCGGTTCGGGCTGAATAACGACTCGGCCGCCGTTAACGCTGCGTCGAAACCGTCCGACCTGATCGGCTGGAAAGCGGAGCTCGTCACGCCGGCGATGGTCGGCGAGGTGATCGCACGGTTCACGTCGCTGGAAATTAAACCCCCCGGCTGGCGGCTCGTGCCGTCCGACAAGCGCGGGCAGGCTCAGAAAGCATGGATCGACCTGGTCGTATCGGACGGCGGGGAAGGTCGGTTTATTACGGGGGTAGACGATCAGTGACGTACGAAATTCACAATATGGACTGCCGGGTCGCTATGTCGTTGCTGCTCGCTCCGGACAGCGTCGACAGTATCGTCTGCGATCCGCCGTACGGCCTGTCGAAGGAACCCGATGCAGCGGAAGTGCTGCGGCACTGGCTGAACGGCGACGACTACGCGCATACGGGTAACGGTTTCATGGGTAAGTCGTGGGATTCGTTCGTTCCCGGTCCGTCCGTGTGGCGCGAGGCGTACCGCGTGCTTAAGCCCGGCGGCTATCTGCTCGCGTTTTTCGGAACACGTACGTACGATCTGGGCGTGATGGCGATCCGGCTGGCCGGGTTTGAAATCCGGGACGAAATTGCATGGCTATACGGGTCGGGATTTCCTAAGTCGCTGGACGTCGGGAAGGCGATCGATCGGGCCGCCGGAGCGGAACGGGAAGTTGTGGGCGTGCGTACAGATTTCGCCGCCCGAGCGAACAAAGTGCGGGGTGACGGGCAGTGGCGGGAGGGATCGGGGTTTCAAAACCCTGGCGAAATCGGGCAGATTACCGCTCCCGCGACCGACGCAGCGAAACAGTGGGACGGCTGGGGCACCGCGCTAAAGCCCGCGCACGAACCGATCGTCGTTGCACGCAAGCCGTTCCCCGGCACGGTCGCGCAGAACGTCCAGACGTACGGCACCGGGGCGCTTAATATCGATGCGTGTCGGGTAGACGCGCCTGACGGAGTCCCGTCTTTTTCAAAGCGAAAAGACGAAACGTGCAACGCTTTTGGCGATGGGTTAAACGGATCGAATCGTACGGGCGGCAGCACTTCTTCCCGATTCCCCGCCAATGTCATTCACGACGGGCACGTGCCGTTTCCGACCGCACCCGGGCAGCTGGCCGCCGCCAGTACGAGCGATACGCTTCGCAACGGTCAGAATACGTACGGGGCGATGCGCCGCCCGAGCCTTGGCGCATCGCCCCGGGACGACTCCGGCAGCGCGGGCCGGTTCTTCAAATGCTGCCAGCTGGACGACGAAGATATCGAATCGGCCCGTATCTTTTATGCGGCCAAGGCGAGCAAGCGCGATCGGTCCGAGGGGTGCGAGGCGATACCGCCCGCTACGGCCGGGCAGCTATCCGAAACCAGCGGGCAGCACATGACGCGTCGTGACGAAGGGTACGTCGTCGAACCGCGCAGCAACAACCACCCGACGGTAAAACCAACCGACCTTATGCGCTATCTCGTGCGGCTCGTCACGCCGCCCGGCGGCACGGTGCTGGACCCGTTTACCGGCAGTGGCTCGACGGGCAAGGCGGCAATTCTGGAAGGCTTCGTCTTTATCGGCTGCGAGCTCGACGCGGATTACGTCCGGATCGCCGAAGCCCGGTGCGCTCACGCTTCGTTAACCGACAGCGCCCCGCCCGCGCTCAGTACGTAAGGCCGTGCCGATGCAGGGCGTCCGATCCGGTACAGCGGCGCGCGGGCAGCGACCATGCGCGTCTTAGCGATACGGGCCACGCCGACCGCGTCGGCCGTATTGCCCCCGAGCACATGGTACGCCTGCTTGTCTTCGCCCAGGTACAGCCCGACATGACCGCCGCCGGGTCGGACGAATACGAGCACGTCGCCCAGTACCGGCTGATGGTCGGCCGTACCGAAGCCCTTCCAGTTCAACGCCCAGAGCGGATGCTTCGG
>Ga0247737_1001485_pt1 | contig 10119 bp, 15 predicted proteins | sample UWRJL028104C2_FD_180937 | JGI IMG/M metagenome (GOLD analysis project Ga0247737, IMG submission 180937) | Plant litter microbial communities from Arlington Agricultural Research Station in Wisconsin, United States - UWRJ-L028-104C-2 | ecosystem: Environmental > Terrestrial > Plant litter >...
TCGAGCGACCAGGTGCACCCGGGCGGGCCGCGCGGCGGCCGCATCTACGCCGGGGCCATCCGCGACGCACTCCAGCGACTCGCGGAACTCCCGCCGCTGCTCGGCTCCAACGACTACGGTCTATCGCCGCGACCGTCTTAGAACACCTTGAGCAGATTCACGCTGCGGTTCGACTCGACGAATCCGACGCCCTCGTAGAGCCCGAGCGCTCCCGACGGGTTCTCCGAGTCGACATCGAGCACCGCTTTGTCGAGTCCGGCATCGCGGATGAGTTCAAGCGCGGCGCTGAGCATTGCCGGCGCGACTCCTCGTCCGCGCCACGCGCGGCGCACGCCGACAAGGTCGATGTAGCCGGACGAGAAGCCCTGGCCCGGCCAGTCATCGGGGTTCACCGTCGTGAGCACAAAGCCCGCGACATCCCCCGCCGAATCGATCGCGAGAACCGACAGGTCGCGCCTGATCAGACTGCTCGTCGTAAACGAGTGCCACTGCTCGGGGTCGGCCGACTGGCTTCCCCAGTGATCGCGAAACGCGTCGTTGCGGGCATCGCGCACCGTGTCATCGAGGTCGGGCGTCCACGGCGCGAGTGTCAGCCCGTCAGGCAACGCGCGGTCAGTTGTAGGCTCGCTCAGGTCGCGGCCGAGCTCGAGGTAATAGCGCGCGATCTCAAAACCGGCTCGCTGCATCGTTGAGATTGTGCTCGGCTGCCGCGTCTCGGCGAATGACATCAGCCAGCCGGGCAGCGTCTTCTCGCTCGACGCGAGGTGCTGCAACCCCCGCCCCTCCTGCCAGGCGAGCAGGCGTCGCCCGAGGCCCGTGCCGCGCGCTTCGGGTCGCACACCGCCGAACAGGATGGCGCGCACGAGCGTGTCCTGGCTGGGGCTCAGGGTTGCGAAACCCCAGGCGTCGATGCGACCGTCGGGCGTGATCGCGATGAGCGAATCTTTGGCCGGATCAACGTAGCTGTGCTCGAACTCTTCCTCGACCTCTTCGCGCGGGGTCATGTAGTTCGGGTGGTCGACGGTGTCGATGGCCCGGGCACAGTCCATCATCGCGTCGAGATCGTCTCGTCGCGCCGGGCGCCACTCATAGCCAGCCAGCACCGGAACCTCGAGCGTCTCGGGGGCGGTCACGCGAGAACTCAGCGGCGTTGCATCCATGGGTTAAACAGTAAAGCCCCGCTCTTTCGAGCGGGGCCTCACCAAAGAGAAAAGCCTACTTGGCTGCTTCTTCGTCAGAAGCTGCTGCCTCGTCGACTGCAACCTCGGAGTCAGTGACTGTCTCCTCGGGGGTCTCGACGGGAGCCTCAACGGGCTCCTCCTCGACGACCTCAGCAGGAACTGCTGCAGCTGCCGACTTCTTGGCCGACTTCGGCTTCGGGTTCACGGGCTCGAGAACGAGCTCGATCTGAACCATCGAAGCGTTGTCGCCCTTACGGAAGCCGAGCTTCGTGATGCGGGTGTAGCCGCCCTCACGGTTCGCGACGAGGGGGGCGATCTCTGTGAAGAGCTCGTGTACTACAGCCTTGTCACCGATCTTCGCGAGCACGCGGCGGCGTGCGTGCAGGTCGCCCTGCTTTGCGAAGGTAATGAGCCGCTCGGCGACGGGACGCAGGCGCTTGGCCTTTGTCTCGGTCGTCTTGATGCTCTTGTGGGTGAACAGGGCAGCTGCGAGGTTCGCAAGCATGAGGCGCTCGTGCGCCGGTCCGCCACCGAGGCGCGGTCCCTTAGTTGGTGTAGGCATTCTTTTCTCTCTTAGTTGGAAGTCAGATTAGTCGGATGACTAGACCTGGCTGGGCTCTTCGTCGTCGTATCCACCGTAGAAGTGGGCTCCATCGAATCCGGGAACCGAGTCCTTGAGGCTCAGGCCCATCTCGACGAGCTTGTCCTTGACCTCGTCGACCGACTTCTGTCCGAAGTTACGGATGTTCATCAGCTGCGTCTCCGAGAGGGCGACGAGCTCGCTGACCGTGTTGATTCCCTCGCGCTTGAGGCAGTTGTAGCTGCGCACAGACAGGTCGAGGTCTTCGATCGGCATGCTGAGTTCGCTCGAAAGAACGGCGTCGACAGGAGCCGGGCCGATCTCGATGCCCTCAGCGGCGGTGTTGAGCTCACGGGCGAGGCCGAAGAGCTCGGTAAGGGTGCGGCCGGCCGACGCGATTGCATCGCGGGGCGTGATCGCGGGCTTGGTCTCAACGTCGACAACAAGGCGGTCGAAGTCGGTGCGCTCACCGGCACGAGTTGCCTCGACGCGGTAGGTGACCTTGAGAACGGGCGAGTAGATCGAGTCGATCGGGATCTGGCCGGCTTCGCTGAACTCGCTGCGGTTCTGAGCGGAAGAAACGTAGCCACGGCCACGCTCGATCGTCAGTTCGAGCTCGAACTTCGCCTTGTCGTTGAGCGTCGCGATGACGAGCTCGGGGTTGTGAATCTCGACACCGGCAGGTGCGGAGATGTCAGCAGCCGTGACCTGGCCTGCACCCTGCTTGCGCAGGTATGCGGTGATCGGCTCGTCGTGCTCGCTCGAGACAACGAGTCCCTTGATGTTCAGGATGACCTCGGTAACGTCTTCCTTCACACCGGGAACGGTGCTGAACTCGTGCAGCACGCCGTCGATGCGGATGCTCGTAACAGCAGCACCGGGGATGGACGAAAGAAGCGTACGGCGAAGCGAGTTGCCGAGGGTGTAACCGAAACCGGGTTCGAGCGGCTCGATAACGAACCGCGAACGGAACTCGGAGATGTTCTCTTCGGCAAGAGTGGGGCGCTGTGCAATGAGCACGGTGATTCCTTTCGGCGAGGTGTCCGCTATATGACACCTGAGGTGCGTCGGGTGGCTGGGCCCGACGTTCTGTTGAGTTATGTGTGGAAAGAAATGCTTGCTGGTTGAGTAGGCCCGCTTGGGCCGTATCGAAACCAGATTTCGATACGGCCGCAGGCGGCCTACTCAATCAACGAAAGCGTTAGACGCGGCGACGCTTGGGCGGGCGGCAACCGTTGTGCGCCTGCGGTGTTACGTCGCTGATCGAACCGACCTCGAGGCCAGCGGCCTGAAGTGAACGGATCGCTGTCTCGCGGCCCGAACCCGGTCCCTTGACGAAAACGTCGACCTTCTTCATGCCGTGCTCCTGCGCCTGGCGCGCAGCAGACTCAGCCGAAAGCTGTGCGGCGAAGGGTGTCGACTTACGCGAACCCTTGAAGCCGACGGTGCCCGACGAAGCCCAGCTGATTACCGCACCGGTGGGGTCAGTAATCGTGACGATCGTGTTGTTGAACGTCGACTTAATGTGGGCCTGGCCCAAAGCGATGTTCTTCTTTTCCTTCTTGCGCGGCTTACGAGCTGCGGCTTTTGGTGCTGCCATTTGTTATCTCCGAAGTGTCTTAATCGATGCTGGCGGAAGAGCGCTGTCCGAGGACTAGCGCGCCTTCTTCTTGCCGGCGACGGTGCGCTTCGGGCCCTTGCGGGTACGAGCGTTGGTTTTGGTGCGCTGGCCGTGAACGGGAAGACCACGACGGTGGCGGATTCCCTGGTAGCTACCGATCTCGACCTTGCGGCGGATGTCAGCGGCAACCTCACGGCGGAGGTCACCCTCTACCTTGAAGTTGAGTTCGATGTAGTCGCGGAGTGCGATGAGCTGGTCATCGGTCAGATCCTTGACGCGGATTTCTCCGCTGATCGATGTGTCGGCGAGGGTCTTGAGGGCCCTCGTGCGGCCAACACCGTAGATGTACGTCAGTGCGACCTCCACGCGCTTATCGCGCGGGATGTCTACGCCTGCTAGACGTGCCATTGTGGCTTCTCCTGTGAGTGAGTGAAGGTGTGGACAGTACCGGTGCCGGGGCCTTCAACCCAGGGTGTCCGTCTCTTGCGAGAGTTCTTGGTACTGCTAGTTATCGATATTCAGTTGTAGGTCTGCGCGGTAGCCGAGACTCCGCAGCGGCAGGGAATTAGCCCTGGCGTTGCTTGTGACGCGGGTTGCTCTTGCAGATCACCATGACGTTGCCATTGCGACGAATCACCTTGCAGTGGTCGCAGATGGGCTTGACGCTGGGGTTTACCTTCATGATTTTTTTCCTTGTGAATCGCTGTCTTCGTACCTCGGTTAGCCGAGGCCGTTACTTTCCAGCGGCCTACTTGTAGCGGTAGACGATCCGGCCGCGGGTCAAGTCGTAAGGGCTCAGCTCTACGATTACGCGGTCCTCAGGAAGGATGCGGATGTAGTGCTGACGCATCTTGCCCGAGATGTGGGCAAGAACTTTGTGGCCGTTAGTGAGCTCAACGCGGAACATTGCGTTGGGCAGCGCTTCGACTACTGCACCCTCGATTTCGATGACACCGTCTTTTTTGGCCATTGCCTCTTCGTCGCTATAAGTTGTTTGCTGGTCGTGCGGATATGGGTTTCTAGGCACGACAAAACCGGCTAGAAACACCAAAGATCAAGCTTAGGTCATTACCGGGCGTTTCGCCAAGTCTGGTGTATAACTCGCCCACGGTTTCGATACGCGCGTTAGAGCGCGCACTCAACCAACAAGACCCTCGCTGGTTGAGTAGGCCGCCCGCGGCCATATCGAAACCAGAGCGACTAGCCGATGGGGGTCGGAACAACGCCGAACGGCGCAAGGCCGGCCGCGCCGCCATCGGCAGCCGTAAGCACCCAGATGCCGCCGGCGTGCACAGCGATCGTGTGCTCCCAGTGCGCTGCGCTGCCACCGTCGTCCGTGACAATCGTCCAGTCATCCGCGAGCGTGTGGGTTTCGATTGTGCCCTCGGTCACCATGGGCTCGATCGCGACAACAAGACCGGCCTTGACCTTCGGGCCCTTGTCGCGCACCCGGTAGTTGAACACCGGCGGATCTTCGTGCATCGATCGGCCAATACCGTGGCCGGTGAAATCCTCGATGATGCCGTAACTGTCGTCGACCGCCACGATGGCGTCTTCGATGTCTGCACCGATGTCGTTGAGGTAGCGCACGTTGGCCAGCGCGGCGATGCCTGCCCATAGCGATCGCTCCGTCGCATCCGCCAGTCGCTGCCTGGTTGCGACGAGTTCGGGGCGCGCCTCGTCGGGAACAACCACAGTGAACGCCGCGTCGCCATTCCAGCCGTCGACGATCGCGCCACAGTCGATCGAGACGATGTCACCCGCCTCGAGCGCGCGCTCGTTCGGAACACCGTGCACAACCGCGTCATTCACCGAGGCGCAAATCGTGTGGCGGTAGCCAGGCTCGAGGGCGAAGTTCGGTTCGCCACCGCCGTCACGAATCGCGGCTTCGGCTATCGCATCCAATTCCAAAGTCGTAATACCGATTTGGATGGCGCGGCGCACCGCCTCGAGCGCTGCAGCGGTCAGGAGCCCGGGGGCAACCATAAGCCGCAGTTCCTCGGGCGTTTTGTAGATGCCGGGGCGCATAACTAGTTGACTGTTGCGCCCGGAGTCGCGATGCCGCGCTCGGCAAGAGCCGACTCGATGCGCGAGCTGACGTCGTCGACCGCACCGAGGGCGTCGATCTCGATGACGAGACCGCGTTCCTTGTAGACGGCGATGAGCGGTGCAGTCTCGCGAGCGTACAGTTCCTGGCGGTGACGGATCGTCTCTTCGGTGTCGTCGGTGCGACCCTGCTCATGAGCGCGCTTGAGCAAGCGCGAGATGAGCTCGTTCGGGTCGACGACGAGAAGAACAACAGCGTCGAGTGCCGCGCCGGACTCCGCGAGGATCCCGTCGAGGAAGTTCAACTGGTCGACCGTGCGCGGGTAGCCATCGAGGAGGAAGCCCTCGCGGGCATCCGCCTCCTGCAGCCGGCTGGCGATCAGGTCGTTGGTCAGCGAGTCGGGGACAAAGTCACCGGCATCGATGATGGCCTTGACCTGCAGGCCAAGCTCGGTCTCGTTCTTGATGTTCGCGCGGAAGATATCCCCCGTCGCGATCGCCGGGATCGAGTAGTTGCCAGTGATGCGCGTGGACTGCGTGCCCTTGCCAGCTCCGGGGGGACCAACGATGAGCAGCCGGGTCAACGGAGAAGGCCCTCGTAGTGTCGCTGCTGAAGCTGCGAGTCGATCTGCTTGACAGTCTCGAGACCCACACCAACGATGATGAGGATGCTCGCGCCACCGAACGGGAAGTTCTGGTTGGCGCCGACAGTCGCTAGAGCGATAAGCGGGATAAGAGCGATGAGACCGAGGTAGAGCGAACCGGGAAGGGTGACCCTTGTCAGCACGTAGTCGAGGTACTCGGCGGTCGGGCGACCGGCACGGATGCCGGGGATAAATCCGCCGTACTTCTTCATGTTGTCGGCGACCTCTTCAGGGTTGAAGGTGATCGCGACGTAGAAGTACGTGAAGCCGACGATGAGCAGGAAGTAGACAACCATGTACAGCACGTTGTCGCCGCTGGTGAGGTTGTTCTGGATCCAGACGACCCAGGGCGACGGGGTCTCGCCAGCCGCGGGCTGGTTGAACTGCGCGATGAGTGCGGGCAGGTACAGGAGCGACGAGGCGAAGATGACCGGCACAACGCCGGCCATGTTGACCTTGATCGGGATGTACGTGTTGTTACCGCCATAGGTGCGTCGACCGACCATACGTTTGGCGTACTGCACCGGGATGCGACGTTGCGACTGCTCGACGAATACAACGGCGCCCATGATGATGATGCCGATAGCGAGAACGAGGAAGAAGATCTCCCAGCCCTGCGACTGCTGAATGCTCCAGAGTGCGCTGGGGAAGGTTGCAGAGATCGACGTGAAGATCAGGAGCGACATACCGTTGCCGATGCCGCGCTCGGTGATGAGCTCACCCATCCACATGATGAGGCCGGTGCCGGCGGTCATCGTGATGACCATAAGCATGATCGCGTACCAGGACTCGTTGGTGATGAGAGCGTCACACTCGGCGATACCCGTGTTCGGGATGAGCGCGCCGCTGCGAGCAACCGTGATGAGTGTCGTCGACTGCAGGATGCCGAGCGCGATGGTGAGGTAACGCGTGTACTGCGTCAGCTTCGCCTGGCCGGTCTGGCCCTCCTTGTAGAGGGTGTCGAAGTGAGGGATAACAACGCGCAGAAGCTGCACGATGATCGACGCGGTGATGTACGGCATGATGCCGAGCGCGAAGACCGAAAGTTGGAGGAGAGCGCCACCGCTGAAGAGGTTGACGAGCTCGTAGAGGCCTGAGGCCCCCGCGTTTCCGGAGAGGCACAGCTGCACGTTCTGGAAGTCCACGAACGGTGCGGGGATAAATGATCCGAGGCGGAACAGCGCGACGATGCCGAGCGTGAAACCGATCTTCCTACGGAGGTCGGGCGTGCGGAAAATCCGCGCGACAGCTCTGAACACAAGTCCTCCAGGTATTTGTTGGCCAGTGGCGCAAGTGGAGCTCCTCTTTCAAGGAGCCCCACTCGAAACCTCACTGGCTTTGCCACCGAAGTGGCGAAGCGGCGCGTAATGCGCCAGATGCTACTTTACTGATCCACCAGCCGCGACGATCTTCTGCTCTGCTGAGCCCGAGACCTTATCGACTGAGACGTTCAGCTTAACCGCAATGTCACCATCGCCGAGAACCTTCACCTTTTCGTTCTTACGAACTGCGCCCTTGGCGACGAGGTCAGCAATTGTGACGTCACCACCGGACGGGTAGAGGTCAGCAAGCTTCTCGAGGTTGACGACCTGGTACTCGACGCGGAACGGGTTCTTGAACCCGCGGAGCTTCGGCGAACGCATGACGAAGTTAACGCCACCACCCTCGAAGCCAACACGCATCTGGTAACGAGCCTTCGTACCCTTGGTACCGCGACCAGCGGTCTTACCCTTGGATCCCTCACCACGCCCCACACGAGTGCGGTCCTTCTTCGCGCCGGCAGCCGGGCGAAGGTGGTGCATCTTGAGAACCTGGGGACGAACCTCAGCCTCAGCCGCGGGTGCCTTCTTTGCAGGGGCAGCCTTGGTTGCGGGCTTCTTGGCAGCGGGTGCCTTTTCAGCTGTTGTGGAGTCTGCCTTGTCAGCAGCTGCCTTGGGCGCTGCAGCCTTGGCCGGTGCCTTAGCGGCAGCGTCCTTGGTTGCGGGTGCCTTGTCAGCAGCGGCCTTGGGGGCAGCCTTCGCGGCGGGCGCCTTGTCGGCAGCAGCCTTGGCAGGTGCCTTAGCAGCAGCCGTCTTAGCGGGAGCCTTCTCGGCTGCAGCCTTGGGAGCTGCTGCCTTCTTGGGTGCTGCTGCCTTGTCGGCAGCGGCCTTCGTGGGGGCCTTTTCGGCCTTCTCTTCAGCCATTAGTCAATCTCCTCGACCTTGACAAGGTGAGCGACAGTGCGGACATAGCCGCGGTTCTGCTTGTTGTCTTCGCGAACTACAACGTCACCGATGCGGTGCAGCCCAAGGCTGCGCAGGGTGTCGCGCTGGTTCTGCTTCTCACTGATTTTGGACTTGATCTGGGTCACCTTCAGGTTTGCGGCCATCAGACACCTGCCTTAGCTTCTGCTTCGGCGCGCAGGAGGCGAGCCGGAACAACGCGCTCGACATCAAGGCCACGACGTGCGGCGACCGCACGAGGCTCCTCAAGCTGCTTGAGAGCAGCAACAGTCGCGTGCACGATGTTGATCGTGTTGGACGAGCCGAGCGACTTGCTCAGGACATCGTGGATACCGGCGCACTCGAGTACCGCGCGAACGGGGCCACCGGCGATAACACCGGTACCAGCCGAAGCGGGACGCAGGAGTACAACACCAGCGGCGGCCTCACCCTGGACGGGGTGGGGAATCGTCGCACCGACGCGGGGAACGCGGAAGAAGTTCTTCTTCGCTTCCTCGACGCCCTTGGAGATAGCGGTAGGAACTTCACGTGCCTTGCCGTATCCGATGCCAACGAGTCCGTTGCCGTCTCCGACGACGACGAGAGCGGTGAAGCTGAAGCGACGACCACCCTTGACGACCTTGGAAACGCGGTTGATTGTGACAACCTTCTCCAGGAACTGGCTCTTCTCCGCGTCGCGGCTGTTGCCACGGTCGCGGTTCGGGTTGCGCTCGCGACCGCCACGACGGGCTTCGCGAGGCTCGTTAGCCACATCTGTGGCCGGTGCGTCTACGACAGCGCCGGCTGCAACAGCCTCGGCAGTAACCTCAACGGCCACGTCCTGCTCCTTGTTTGTAGTTTCGTCGCTCACAGGTTCAATCCACCCTCTCGAGCTCCATCGGCGATAGCAGCAACGCGACCCGCGTACTTGCTTCCGCCTCGGTCAAAAACGACTGCTTCGACGCCGGCGGCCTTGGCACGCTCTGCGACGAGCTCGCCGACCTTGCGGGCCTTAGCGGTCTTGTCGCCGTCGAAGGTACGCATGTCAGCTTCGAGGGTCGATGCCGATGCAAGGGTGAAACCCTTGCTGTCGTCGACGACCTGGACGAATACGTGACGGGCGCTACGTGTGACAACGAGGCGCGGACGCAGCTCGGTGCCGACAACCTTCTTGCGAAGGCGCGTGTGACGACGAGCCTTGGCTGCCGACTTGCTCTTGCCTCTAGTTCCGAGACCCATGATTACTTACCTGACTTTCCGGCCTTGCGGCGGACTACCTCGCCTGCGTAACGCACGCCCTTGCCCTTGTAGGGCTCTGGCTTGCGCAACTTACGAATGTTGGCCGCGACTTCGCCGACAGCCTGCTTGTCGATGCCGACGACCGTGACCTTGGTGTTGCCCTCGACGGTGAAGCTAATGCCGGCGGGCGGGTCAACCGTGATTGAGTGGGAGAAACCGAGAGCGAACTCAAGGGATGCGCCCTTGGCTGCAACACGGTAACCCGTGCCAACAACCTCGAGGCCCTTTGTGTAACCCGTGGTAACGCCGACGATCTGGTTGGAGATCAGGGTGCGCGTGAGGCCGTGCAGCGAACGCGATGCACGCTCGTCGTCGGGACGGGTGACGAGCACCTGTCCGTCTTCGAGCTTTACCTCAATGGGAGTCTTGACGACGAGGCTGAGCTCGCCCTTCGGACCCTTGACCGTAACGGCCTGGCCGTTGATCGTGATGTCAACGCCCGCGGGGACGTCGATCGGAAGTCTTCCAATACGTGACATGTCTGGTTACCACACGTAGGCGAGGACTTCCCCACCCACGCCCTTCTTTGACGCCTCACGGTCTGTGA
>Ga0247737_1001486_pt1 | contig 10114 bp, 6 predicted proteins | sample UWRJL028104C2_FD_180937 | JGI IMG/M metagenome (GOLD analysis project Ga0247737, IMG submission 180937) | Plant litter microbial communities from Arlington Agricultural Research Station in Wisconsin, United States - UWRJ-L028-104C-2 | ecosystem: Environmental > Terrestrial > Plant litter >...
CATCTAGACGATTCATGTAGCTTCTTATTACATCTATAAAATCAAGCCTACTCTGGTCTCGGAACTTTTTACAAAGGTCCTAATTGTTGGTAGTATTTACCGTTTGTGACGCTAGTTTCGTCGACTTTCTCATTGGTATCCTTGAAATCTTTAATGCCTCTGCTAGGCTAGTATCTTGAAGTGTGTGACACATATGGAGTCACTAAAGCTATGCCTCTTTGTTTGAGTTTTGTCAATTGATTAATGTACGTGGTGACTAGGCCGAAGAGCCATCGATTTACGTGTCTGAAAGGAATGCCGTCACCTTATATTACTTCTTCAAGCAAAGTGCACAATCCCGTAATGGCGAAGACCTTTAAAATTGGTCATGAATATGTCAACTTGCTCTAGGCTGGCTAACTCTGATGTACAATCATCGACGATCATGACAGAGATATACTAAGTCCCGTCAGACGTTGAGACAATCTATTGACCTAGCATCCAATATGCGGTGACTACAACTACACACTTAGCTACCATGACGAAGATCCAAAAGCCGTTCGTAGGGCCAAACTGACGTGCTGCGCGAGAAAGCCCTGTTGCTGATATTGAAGTTGACAGATATCAAGTTGCAGGTAGGGTATATATTTTTGGGGAGAGGAGTATTGTATACATAATATCAGAAAAGCAGCACTAACAAAAACCCAGACATGTAGAATAGCCTTTTGGAAAAGTGCAACGGATTCAGAAAAATTCTTTACCTCCTATCACAAATACTGAATTGACCATGAGCTTGAAATGTAGGAGAGGACGTCTTCCTGCTTGGTGAGAATCTTTGCGGGAAATCCGACTGGGATAGTGACAAAATAACCATACAATTAGAGATCAGATCCGAAGTCTTCTTCAAGCTTCAATTGATCTATTCATGATAGTTGAATGCTTGCTTTTTGGTGTTGCATTGTTGCATTTCACTTTTGATACAATACAGAGAAAGGGGGTCGGCTTTTGGCAAGCGAGAGACTAAACGCCGAAGATTTCGACCTTTCACTCACGCTCATGAACTATATTTATCAAAAATGCACGGTTCAAGAGGTTGACCATGATCACTTTCATGCTCCTTGCACATATGATTTTCAACCCTGGATCTGGGATAATTTCAGCGACGGGCTTTGGCGGCAACTTCCCCTCCTCACGGTTGTACCTACCCCACCTCCAGTGATATACCCCACCTCCCAAGGAAGACAAAAGTGGTGGTGGCACATTGAGAGTATACTATTTTATACTCTTGTTGTAAGTACGAAATTTCTTATTTCGCGAGTCTTTAAAATGACAAAGCGGCAAAAATGTAGCTTACACAATATTCAAGAGCAAAGAAGTTTAACAAAAGCGAGCTATAGGTAAACCTTCAACACAGAAACAATGGTAAACAGTGCCAATATCATCATCCACTTACCCACCCTCTCACCACACACTATTGGAGAGCTAAAAGCTTGGAGCTAAGAGCTCCCTCTCAAATCAGCCTGAATACCTTACCCTTGGGTAGCCGTCATATTGTAGAAATATAAAGAATATAATAAGTATGAGCTCTTTCTCCTTCGCACATTTATATAATCTGTTTAGCTGATCTGACTATCTACACTTACTTCTGGTATTTTCTTCCTGCAGAAAGAACTATAAATCTGTGTAGCTGCGACTATTGTTTGCTTCATACCATAAACCCATCTCATTTTCTAGTTCGATGCAACATGTCTAACGGATTTCTCCGTATTCAGGACGACAAGGTGGTAGATGGAAATGGCGAACACGTTCTTCTGCGTGGAGCTGGTCTCGGCGGCTGGATGAACATGGAGAACTTCATAACGGGCTACCCAGGCCATGAAACTCAGCACCGCGCCGCAATGTTGAAGGTTCTGGGCAAGGAGAAATCAGACTTCTTCTTTGACAAGTTTCTCGAGTACTTCTTTACCGAGGCGGACGCCAAGTTTTTTGCAAGTCGAGGACTGAATTGTATCCGATTACCGTTCAACTACCGGCATTTTGAGGATGATATGAATCCGAGGGTACTGAAAGAAAGCGGATTCAAACATCTGGATCGCGTTGTTGAACTCGTGAGTTTTGATCTTTCCTGGTTTACCCACCTTATTAACAACGGACAGTGTGCGAAAGAGAACATATACACAATTCTGGATATGCATACCGTGCCTGGTGGACAAAATCCAGATTGGCATTCTGACAATGTCTCGAACTACGCAGCTTTCTGGGATTTCAAAGACCATCAAGACCGCACCATTTGGCTCTGGGAGGAAATAGCAAAGCACTACAAAGACAATCAATGGGTAGCAGGATTCAATCCTATAAATGAGCCTTGTGACCCAGAACACTATCGCCTTCCAGCTTTTTATAACCGACTCGAACCTGCAATTCGAAAGATTGACCCCCACCACATTCTTTGGTTGGATGGAAACACATTTGCTATGGAGTGGGAACAGTTTGAAAACATCCTACCTAATTGTGTTTATGCATTACATGATTATACTATGATGGGATTTCCAACTGGAGAACGTTACAAAGGAACCTCGGAGCAGAAAACCAAATTGGAGCGTCAGTTTGTGAGGAAAGCACTTTTCCAACACACCCACAAGCTCCCTTCATGGAATGGAGAATTTGGGCCTGTCTATGCTGATCCCCGCATGGACAACAATGCGGAGGAAATCAATCAAGAACGTTATAACTTACTAGGTGCTCAGTTAGAAATCTACGACAAGTACCAAATCCCCTGGACAATCTGGCTATACAAAGATATCGGCGTGCAAGGCATGGTCTACACTGATCCTGATGGGTTCTGGAACAAGACGATCCAGCCTTTCATAGAGAAGAAGCGTAGATTGCAACTCGATGCCTGGGGAAAGTATCCAAGCAAGGAAGCCGAAGATGCGATCAACCCGCTGGTGAAATGGATCGATAGCGTCTGTCCTCAAGCCAAGGAAACCTATCCCAAACCTTGGGCTACAGAGCGACATATTGTTCGAGCAACCTTGCAAACTTTCTTGGCTCAAGCACACGCTCTTGAATTTGCAAACTTGTTCGAAGACTTTACCTTGGAGCAGCTGGATGAAGCGGCGAAGAGCTTTAGGTTTGACAAATGTCTGCAGAGGGATGGGTTGAACAAGATACTCACCGAGCATGCGGAACTCAGCAAACAGGCATTGGCAAATGGGCCATCTGGGGAGAGACTGGCTGCTGCTGATAGCTTTGACATTGTGGGAGCTGCTAGCGAGCAACTTCCTTGAGATCTATAATGAGCTAGCTGTAGTTATATACGAATCTGATTTTGAGCTTCAAGACTTCTCTGTTTGTTTTTCATGGATTAATACTCACATTCCACCAAACTGCCATTCATTCTCCCCGAAGGGATATCTTAGTCTTGATCATTCCTTTAGCGTGTGGTGATGTATCGTGCAGATCCAAAGCATCGTACTTCTCGTATTGATCTCAGAAATAAACAGTACGCCCTATGCTAGCTTGTCCTTTTCTTCTGCTCCTTCTATTGAGGCTCCCCAATCTTTAGGTCAGCAGTTGCCATTTTACCTAAGCTCAATTTATATTGTGCTCAATTTATATTGTACACTAAAGCCAGTATCATTTTTCTGGTTTGTAGAGTTTGTTATATAGCTGGTGACGTTGAATTTGTATTTGGAGTTTGTATTATATGAAGATAGGAGATGACTTGCCGGTTTGAGCTACTGTAACACATCAAAGGGTTATTCGAGCTTTTAGAAGTACACATAATATGCAGCAGCACATTACAGAAATTCCAAATCCCGATCCCTCGAAAGTGAGGACACCCGATCTATCTGGTGACCGAATGGTAACGCTGGTAGATGCGAACTACACAAGCTGAAAATAGGCCTTTTAATACATATGACTACCTCTTTTACACGGCAGCATTCAGTAGATCGGATGAAACTTTATACTTCTCTGTCTTTGCTTACGGCTATAGTTTTAACACGACGTGAGAATTTTGTCAAGGAGAACGACGGTATTAGCGAGTGATTTGAGCGTTCAATTTAATACCCAGATATTTGTTACCATATAATCTGAATCGATATACGAACTTTTGTGCATTGACGATAGGTTAAAAGCTTTGACTCAGCTCAAGCTAACAATAATAACACAAAAAGCCCTAGAAGTGAAGCAATAACAAAATAGATCTAGAACAACAATTGGCCAAACAAGCTTTACTTGTCTCAGTAATGAGTTTGAGAAATGCCATAGAACCTTCAGCAAATCATCATCAACTTGCTCAACTTAATTTCTATTCCATATTCGAAATTAGTGGTGATGGTATTAATTGATCATACATTTTTAAGGACTCAGTCGATCTATCTTCCATTGCCCACCCTCTCCCTCAACCATCGTGTACTGGAATCGATCATGTAGCCTACTGTCCCTTCCCTGCCAAAACTCCACCATCTCTGGTTTAATTCTGAGTCCACCCCAGAACTCGGGCACCGGTATGTTCTCCTGCCCCTCGAACTTGTCCTCTACATTCTTCACCCAACCTTCCAGCTGTTCTCTCCCCTCCAAAACCTGGCTTTGCTTGCTAGCCCACGCACCTATCCTTGAGCCCCTTATTCTGGTATCGAAATATATTTGACTCTCTTCAGGTGTCAATCTTTCTGTAATGCCCTCAACACGAACCTGTCGTTCTAGTTCTCGCCACCAGAAAGTAAGGGACGCCCATTTATTACTCTCCAGGTCTTTGCTTTTCTTCGAGGTACCAAAATTGCTGTATATTACGAAACCTTTGTCATCCAGCTCCTTCAGGTAGACCATTCGCGCGCTGACTCTGCCAGAAGGCAATGAAGCGGTGGAGAAGCAGACGGTTTCCGGCTGATGGACATGGTTGGATCTATGCAGTCTGTCAGCGGTAGTTTGACATGGAGAAGTTGGTAGCGAACTGGGCATGGGAGAACCAGTCCTGGAACTGCTTGAATGGGCTAGGCCCCAGTTGCTCCCTCTCAAGTGACCCCTTCTTGTACTGTTCAGCTTGTGAGTTGGTTTTGTCGTTTGCAGGTGCAACTGGAGGTTGGTGAGTCTATATAGTGGGGTAATTGGAGGGGTACAAATACATATTAACTTGGATGTGTTCTGGGGTGGATGAAGAGCCATTTTATAGAGGCTTGAGCGGAAAAGATAATTGTATGTACGTTGCATGTATTTGATCTATACCTCTGCTTGAACCGAGCTGAAGTCTACATAAGTTGTCACATAGCTACATCGGATCATCTACTAGATTCTGTGGATATCGTACGGTACTGTATCCGCTAGTGCCCGCTCCTTTCCGACTCGTGATGAAGCCTATGTAAACAATTAAATGGAACGAGTATACAAAAGCAGATATCTTGTGGATGGGGTTGCAAAGACAAACAACTTTGCAAAGGACCACGGGGACAAGCCAAGGCACTACCTAGAATTCATCTTTATTTGAGACATACAGGTATCTATATTGTACAAGTCCAGAGCATTATTCAAAGCTTGGTGCTAGCGTTATCAAGCTAAACCTCAATTCTCCACCACCATTCTCGGCTTCTCTTGCCAGGAACTTTCTTGGCCCCAGTTCCAATGCTTTCTGACTCAAGACATCTTCATCTGCTGCCAGCTGTCCTCTGTTCAGAGGTCCTTTTCTCCGCCCGTCTAACTCCCACAATTGGTCTTTCTCGTCCTTCACAAAGCAAACGAAATGTAAGTCTATATCATCCGTTGCATCCGGCGCATGACTTTGGCCTTCTGAAGCAGCACCTGAGTGCGCCTTTTCTAATGCTTGCGAATGGTATAAAACATCTGCGCGCTGTAAGGGAGGGAGGGGTATAGCTTCTTTTAATAGTCTGTCAAGGTCCGAATCCAATTCTACAAAAATTTAGTAAGTATATTCCTAGCAGTCCATACGGCAACATACCAACAAGATTCCTCGAGCTTCCGTTGCTAACAGCATGTAATATACCTATCAACCCGCATGCATTCCTGATCGTTTGTTTATACCAAATGACTGGCTCATCGGCACCCTTTCCTTCATACACTTCTTTGTCTGCATCTTCCTGCATCCGGAATGTTTCATACGATTTGGATACTGGGAAGACAAGTAGTAAAGCGTTGGCGGGCCGGGGAACGAAGGAGAGCATCTCAGGGTCATCAATACTCCAAACATCGTGGAAGGCGAGGGTCGGAGAAAGGCCAAGCTTGTGGACCAAAGAGGTCATAACCTCAGGGTTGTTCTCTATATTCCAAATCAGCGGTGTCACAATAGTCTATGGTTTAAGACCTACCAAGAGGTACGAATGCTTTCCGCCCTTTAGGAACATCAGGATTGTCCACAGTATCTGCCATGCTAGGCGAGGTAGGGTGGGTAGATGTTGTGTATATCTTGAGTATCTGTAAAGGGCCCGGATATAGTACAGTTGGGGTCCGATGTGGCAGTGAATGGTCGGTTGATGCAGAATCCAGCGATGAAGCTTGGATAGCAAGGCAGCACTATGACGAGACGCCACGCAAATCGGAAAGGCCCGCGGCCGTCTCCCCACAAGTAAAGACCCCGCGAGCGCGGCCCGCAAAGTCCGCTTCCGACCCGAGGCAGGTTAAATAATAACGATCTAACTCTGGTACTGGATCGATACCTATTGCCAAATATTGTTTTCAAAACCTTCTTCATGTGTATAGTATTTGACTTCTTGGTGATTTAGACATTTCCCGCTGATGATAAAGTCATCCCTATGTATCTCTGAGTTCGTATTATGACAGCTAGTTAATTATTGCTGTTTTTTCGTTGTGATCCTCGTCAATGCAAGTGTTATATATAATGCTAAAGTTAGAGTCCGACAATAACTTAGTGTTAATTAGTATGCCTCGACCTCGTTGCGTTTATTAAAGTGCCAAAATTTCAGCCATTGAACTTCTTCGTTCAAGTACGCTGCTTCTATTTTGGTACGATAAAAGAGCTGCTTACATATGCCTGCTTAGGAGTTTTGTTCCTTACCAAACTATGATTATATGATCACTGCATAAATGTCAGTATAGGCTATGTTATTAGATGGTTCATCCAATTGAGATAGTCATACTGCTCGCTTCAGTCCGCCTATGGTAGTTTGTGTTTCCGTGGCTTTGGACTTAGATATTGAACATGCAAGATGTGTTTCCTCGCTGATGTTTGAGGAGATTTCCTTATTGCTTTTCAATACTTGAAGCCTATCAAGCCAGTCCTCATTTCGAGGAACATACTATGTCTCTAGACTCGGGTGTACGGAAGAAACGGATGAATGTGTGTCTCCGCTTTTCAAATACATCTAGATGCCTACACTTACATACTATCTACATTTTGCAGATGAAGAGATTAATCGCGGCGTCTTTGCTGCATCGTGAGCCGTATTCCACTGGCTTCATTCCGTGCTCGCTGCGATACGCTCCATACGAGATTGTCGATGGGTGTTCCAGAGGATCAGATTGGTAACGTAGACGACCAACTCAGCGCCTCTTAATATGAGCTGAGCTCACTCTTCAATTTGAAGGTATTTCCAGTTCTGTACAACTTTCAAATAACTTTCTTTATAAGGGCGGTTTCTGGCACATTATCAATCTTGAAATTCTTTCATTGAAACTTATCAGTTTATCGAAACTACTGTCCATCTACAACCTTCGATACTATGCTCTTTTCTACAGTTTCACTGGTTGCTAGTCTGGTTAGCTATGTCTTAGCTGTAAGTGATTATCCATCCATCAAAAGGTTATTGTACTAACAACGGTCAGAGCCCTCAGATAGTCATTACCCGTACGAACACCCAAATAGTTGTTGTAACCCCCAAACCCAGCGTAACCTCCACGGTTTTTGTGACGGTATGTAAGGTCTTCCTATTGTTGATTTTGACGGACTAGATCTGGATTTATGTTAGATTCTCAAAGGCTCAAACACATATTGATGGTTTCTAGGTGACCAAGACAAGTACATTGACTTCGACCAGCAAGAAACCCACATCCACGAGTAAGAGTTCCACTGGTGGTGTTGTCACAGTCACACAAACAATCACAGTTAAGCCGACAACAACAAGCAAGCCTTTAACGACTTCATCAATCCCATGCCCGGCACCATTATATTACCAGTGTGGAGGTGACAACTGGGACGGCTGCAAGAAATGTCGTGATAAAACAGCAACCTGCTATTCGCAAAACCGTGAGTCTCTACAGATAATATAAGCAGGAGTTTTGGACTGACAACACCGTGCAGCGTGGTATTGGCAGTGCATTGATAGGACCTCAGTGCCGGAGCCCACGGAAGAAGCCAAGGCTTGAGACAGATAACATTGTCTGCTCGGTCTCCCGTTATTGATTGTTCTTTATATTAGGTCTTTTGGTTATGAGAACTTTGATGCGCTGCATTTATTAAGGCTATACTTTAAGCTGCTTAAGGAAAGCAGGTTCATTTCTACGTCGCTCATTTTTCTCGTCTATGAACGTTACATGTCGAGAACCCATAACTTTGTTTTTTGTATCCACTCCTTCATATTGTAGCCAGTAGCCAATACAAAGGCATTTGTATCCAAATCGTCAACTCCTCATGGCCGCCACGTGTGGTCAAGTGCGGGTAAATCCAATAGTATGACATGCATATGATATCCAAGTTGCCGGTTTACATGATCTTGTACTTAATTTCCTGTATTCTGGGGATCCAATTGAACATGAGAATCAATGGCCTTTGGCTAAAACACACACCCGATCGCCCCGGGAAATTAACCAGGCCACGTACCTACCTCTCCGCACTCCGTCTTTTTCTAGAAGAGTTAAAACCATTTTCACCGTAATACCTTCTGAGAGAATTTCTAGATTTACAAAAAATCCAATGGCTATCAAGTTACTGCTGGTGCTTATAGCACAGGCTGCAATTTTGTCTGCGCAGCGATGTCCTTACCAATTCGAGGGTCGAGTTCCGAAGGGGTCAACGCCAGCTACCTTTGATACGTCAGCTAGTAACTACAACACAGATTACATTCGGGGAGCAGGTGAGCATTGCCTAGCATTCTATAGACTGTTTTATTTATTTACATCTTCAAAAGGTCTATCGTGGAGTCAAATCATCCAGCTCCCAACACTTCCCACCTCATTGGTAACTCCCCTCCCCTGTCCGCCGCTGCACGTCCTCTACAAATTCTAATCCTCTACAAATTCTAATCCTCAAAAAGTTCGACAAAAACATTAGCACCGCAGTTGGTATCACCATTTCCGATGCCTCAATTTTTCAATCCCAAACAGGCTTTCGTCGCGCTGAGCTCCTTCCAAAGTCCAACAGCGGTTCGGATCCGTCAACCACTGGAATCAAAACCTTACATTTCTCACTCATGCGTGATTCTGCCCGGCCGTTGAACTACAGTCATGAATACCAGCTCGTTTTCCTCGAGACTGCTGATTACAGTACGAATCAATTTGCGTTGAAGACAGGAAAGATTATAGGGGCCAATGCGGCGGATGGTGAACGGCTAATTGTGCAAAGTAACGTGAGAAACCCGACAACTTTGCATGAGACGGCATTCACAAGGGATGTATGGCACAATTATGCTCTCACGCTGAACTTTGATGAGAAGTAAGTTTCGTAGAAGCTAGCTGCTAGCAGATTGTGTGTATGCTAAACTACGAAACAGCAAAATCCAGGTATTCTATTCTCAAGGCGTGTCGGACCTCTTGGCAGTTTCCCCCATTACTGCAAATGATAACAGTGGGAGAGGACAATTTCACTTTGGTCTGTTGAAGAAGCCAACTGGCGAGGGCTTGACAGATATCACGAAGCAGGGTTTTCAGGAAAAAGGTATCAGCGAGGGAATTGTTTATGGAGGTATATATGAGGAGAACTCGGCAAATGGTTGCATCTCTCTTGGGATTAAATAGAGTGGCTGATCGACTGATCGTCATTCAACTCAAACTGCAGCTGTTGTAGCATTTAGATCTGGTAGATCTTTTGTCATGATTGTGCATCTGTAAATACTTTCCAATACTGTAAATGATCTGTACATATCAACAAATTTTTGGCATGGTATTGCAAACGCCTATATAAAATCAATGTCTATAAGTGAGATAAAACTGCCCCCCCCCCCTC
>Ga0247737_1001488_pt1 | contig 10112 bp, 2 predicted proteins | sample UWRJL028104C2_FD_180937 | JGI IMG/M metagenome (GOLD analysis project Ga0247737, IMG submission 180937) | Plant litter microbial communities from Arlington Agricultural Research Station in Wisconsin, United States - UWRJ-L028-104C-2 | ecosystem: Environmental > Terrestrial > Plant litter >...
CTGAACGCCATCGGGCTGCTCACCACCCACCTGCCGGACGGCTCGCGAGGCTGGTCGCTGCTGGTGATCGTGCAGGCGTCCGGCTTCACCCCGATCCAGCTCGGCTTCGGGTTCTCGCTCACCGGCATCGGCGGGCTGCTCGGCATCAACCGCACGGTCTCGGTCGACGTGCTGCGGGCCGGCGTCCGCAACCGCACACTCGACTCGATCCTGTTCTCGCCCGACGACCCGACGCCCCGCGCGCCACAAATCATCAGCACGCTCCAGTCGGTCTTTCCGCCGGCCACCAACCAATATGTGTTCGGGCCGATGGCCAAGATCTCCTGGGGTGCGCCACTCCCGCTGATCACCATCGAGCTCGCGCTGATCCTCGAGCTTCCGGCGCCCGTACGGCTGATCATTCTCGGCCGGGTGCGGGCCGCGCTGCCCGATCCCGAGTTCGCCATCGTCGAGATCAACCTCGACGTGATCGGTGTGGTCGACTTCGACCGGTCCGAGCTGTCCGTCGACGCCACGCTGTTCGACTCACGGATCGGCCAGTTCACCCTGAGCGGCGACATGGCCGCCCGGGTCAACTGGGGCTCCCGGCCCGAGTTCGCCATGTCGGTGGGCGGTTTTCACCCCGCCTACAAGCCGCCGCCCGGCTTCCCCGCGCTACGCCGCCTGGCCCTGGCCCTGTCCACCGGCGACAACCCACGGCTGCGCATGGAGATGTACCTCGCGCTGACCGCCAACACGGTGCAGGCCGGCGCGCGCCTCGAGCTCTACGTGGGCATCGGCGGCTTCAGCCTCGAGGGCTCGCTCGGCTTCGACGCGCTCATCCAGTTCGCGCCGTTCCGGCTGCTCGCCGAGATCCGCGCCCACCTGGCCCTCAAACGCGGCAGCCGTACGCTGATGGGCCTGGACATCGAGGTCAACCTCACCGGTCCCGGCCCCTGGGTGCTCTGGGGCAGGGCCAAGTTCAAGATTTTCTTCTTCACGATCTCGCTGCCGTTCCGGGCCAAGTTCGGGCGCGACGAAGACGTGCCGGCCATCGAGCCGCAAGAGGTCTGGCCGGTGCTGCGCGACAGCCTGGCCGCCGACGCGAGCTGGAGCGCCCAATTGCCACCGTCGAGCGGCCGGCTCGTGGTGCTGCGCGCCGGCTCCGGGGAGCTGTCGGCCCATCCGTTCGGCTCACTGACCGTCTCGCAGGGGCTCGTGCCGTTGCAGCGCACGCTCGGGCTGTTCGGATCGGTGCCGCCGCGAGACTTCGACCGGTTCACGATCGTCTCGGGCACCGGCCTGGCCGCAGCCGGTCCGACCACCCAGTTCTTCGCTCCCGCCCAGTTCCGCCGCATGAGCGACCCGGAAAAACTGGCCAGCCCGGCGTTCGAGCGGATGGTCTCCGGCGCGCGCTTCGCCCCGGCCACGGCTATCGCCCACGGGTTCGTCCAGGAGACCCCGCTCGACTATGAGCAGTCGGTGATCCTCGACGTCGAAGCGCCCCCGGCAGGCCGGCTCGACGAGCGCTACACGCCGGCCGGCGACGTGGTTGCGGCCCTCGCCGAGCACGGCCCGGCCGGCACGGCGGCGGTGCGCGCGCAGGGGCGGGCCAAGTTCGCACCGCCCGAGCCCGGGCCGTCCGTGGCCGACCCGGCCTATGTGGTCGTCGACCGCGACACCCTCACCCCGCAGCCGCTGGACGGCCTCGACGGCACCTGGACGGCGGCCGCCGACCGCCTGCGCACTCACCCCGACCGCGACGAGCTCCAGATCGTACGGACTGAGGAGTTGATCTCGGCATGACCGCCTGCACCGAGCGGCAACCAGCAGCACCGACCAACGGCGTCGCAGGCGAGGGCCTCAAGGGCAGGCCCATGCGGCTTCCCACCGGTGTCGGTGGCCGGCGCACGGCGGCTCGGCCATGACTGACCTGGCTGGCAGCTATCGGTTCATCTCCTGGTCGCGCCGGGGGCTGGCGGCCGCGATTCCGGTGTCGAACGATGCGCCCGCAGCCGACGGTGCCGTGCGCATTCCGGTCACCGTCAGCGTGCGCAAGGGGGCGTCCGACGTCGAAGATGTCTCGCGGACCCTGCGCCTCTACGGCCCCGGCGACGTGGTCGGGCTGGACGGCCGCGAAATCATCCGCCGGGAGCCGCGCCCGGGCACCAGCGATTTCGAGCCCAACTTCTTCCCGCTCGTCGAGTTCGACACCCCCGAGTTGCCGTGGCTGCTCAGCCCGCAACCCGGCGGCCCGCGCCTGCGGCCCTGGCTGGCGCTCGTCGTCGTGCGCCGCGAGGTCGGCAGCATCGCCGTCGACCCCCGCCGCCCGCTGCCCTGGCTGCGGCTCGCGGCGGCCGCCGCCCGCGACGAACTGCCCGACCTGACCGAGTCGTGGGCCTGGGCCCACGCCCAGATCGCCGGCAGCGCCGAGACCCCCGCGCAGGCCCTCGACGGCCGCTCGCCCGAGCTAACCCTGTCCCGCATCCTCTCGCCGCGGCGGCTGCGCCCGCAGACGGCCTATCTGGCCTGTCTCGTTCCGGTCTATCTCGCCGGCGTGCAGGCCGGGCTCGGCCTCGAAGTGACGGCCGGCGCCGAACTGGCCTGGCCCCCGGCCGGCGGCTGGGAGGCGCTCACCACCGACTTCGAGCTGCCCGTCTATGACCACTGGGAGTTCGCCACGGCCGAGGCCGGCGATTTCGAGCTTCTCGTACGCCGGTTGCGCCCCCACCCGCTCGGCCCCGAGAGCGGCTCCCTGCCTGTCGACATCTCCACCGCCGGACCCGATTTCGCCGCTCTGCACCTACCGTCGCCGACCGTGCTGCCGGTCGAGGGCGCGCTGGTCTCGCCTGTCCTGCCCACGCGGCAGTGGCCGGCCGGCGTGCAAGCGCCGTTCGGGCAGTGGCTCGAAGACCTGATCGAGGTGCCGCCGGGCGTCGACACGACCGTGCTGCGCCCGCCGATCTACGGCGCTTTCCAGGGCGGCACGCCCGATCAGCTGCCCGATGCCGGCGCCGGCCGACCCTGGCTGCGCGAGCTCAACCTCGACCCGGGCTGGCGCATCGCCGCGGCTCTGGGAACCAGGGTCGTGCAGGACAACCAGGAGCAGTTCGTCGCCTCGGCCTGGGACCAGGCGGGCGAGCTCGAACAGGCCAACAGCCTGCTCCGCCAGGCCCAACTGGCCCGGGCCGCGGCCGCCGCCACCCGCGACAAACACCTCGACGGGCTGCCGGCCGAGACGGCCGTGCGGCTGACCGAGCCGGTGCACAGCCGGGTGCGCCTGGCCGCCGACGGTTCCGACGCCCGGCCTACCCTGCGCCGCAGCGTCAAAGACAGCGTCTTCCCGCAGGCGGCGTTCTCCGCGTCGTTCCGGCGGGCGTTGCGACCGGCCGGTCCGCTGGGCCGCCGCCTGCCCGGCCCGGCCCGGCAGGTCACGGCCGCCCTGTCGGCCGGGCTGGCCGCCGGTGAGCTGCGGATTCCGGTGCGGCCGGCGGCCGGCGGCGCGGACTTCGACGTGATCGGCGCCGGCGTGGTCCCGCCCGGCCAGGACAGGCCGCGGTTCCGTCAGTTGCGTGAGCAGCTGCCGCAGGCCGGCGGCTGGCAGAAGGTCGCCGACGACGCCGACGGCGGCTTCTATGTCGGGGATGATCCATTTCAGCTGCCGCCATCACCCGTCGCCCCTACCCAGGCGCGGGTGGACCCCGGATTGCTGCCGCCCGAAGGGGACTGGGTGGTCGACGAGGTCGGCCGCCGGGCCGACCGGGTGCGCGGCATCAACAACCGGTTCCAGGCGGCCACCGACTTCCTGCTGCAACACCTGCCGGCCACGGTCGGCGGGCCGCCCCCGGCCGGCCCGCACCTGCGCCTCGCCTCGGTGGCCACCGCGCTGGTCAGCCCCAGCGGCCGGCTCGAACCGGACACGACCGTGGCCCGTACGGTGGTCGGCCTGATTCCGGCCGCACCGGCCGATCCGGCCGCCGACCCGCTGCGCGTGCGCGCCGTGACGCCCCAGTTCCGCCAGCCGATGAGCGAGCAGCTCGCCGAGGTCGACGGCGCGCTCATGCTGCCCGGCGCCGAGCGTCTCGCGCCCGACAGTATCGGGGTGGCGGTGGGCAACCCCCGCTTCATCGAGGCGTTCATGGCCGGCCTCAACCACGAGCTCAGCCGCGAGCTGCTCTGGCGGGGCCTACCGGCCGACCCGGGCGCCACCTATGCCGACCGCTTCTGGGACGTCCGGGGCAGCGGCCGTAACGCCGATCCGCCGTCTCAGCTGCCCCCGATCGCCGGGTGGACCGGAGCACTGGGGGTCAACGCGCCCGACACCGGCGGCCCCGGCCTGCTGGTGCTGATCGTCAAGGGCCGGCTGCTGCTGCGTTATCCGCACACGGCGGTCTATGCGGCCAAGGCCGTGCCGAAGGCCGGCCCCGGTGGCTCGACGGTCCCGGCCCCCGGGCCCGAGGAGCGCTACCCGCAGTTCCGCGGCCGGATCGAACCGGACATCACCTTCCTGGGGTTCGACCTCACCCTGGACGCCGCCCGCGGGGTGGGCGGTGATCTCGGCTGGTTCTTTGTCATCCAGGAGCAACCGGTGGCGCCCCGTTTCGGCCTCGACGAGCCGGACGGCCCGCCGGGACCGCCGGCCAGCTGGTCCGATCTGGACTGGGCCGACCTCGTGCCGGCCGGAACCGACCTGGCCACGGTGCGTTACGCCGGCGTGGCCGGGCCGCTGGCCACGCCGGCGGTGACCCTGCCGGTGCTCGCCGGCCGGCCGCAGCCGACGGCGACCTGGGCCGCCGACTCGGCCCAGATGGCCGCCATCACCTATCAGCGCCCGATGCGGGTGGCTGTGCATGCCCGAACCGCGCTGCCGGGAGCGACGACATGACCGTGCCCACCCTCACCCGGATCACCGTGCCGGCCCGGCCGGACGAGGCACCGCGGGCAATGCCCGGCGACGAACTCAGTGCCGTCGGCACAGCCTTCGGTGCGAGCCCGTCCGGTGCGGCCGCCGTCGTGGTGGGCGCGGCGGGCACCCCCGGACTCCCGGCGACCGTAGTCGCCTGGAGCGACCGTGCCATCCGCTTCGTCTTTCCTCCGCTGACCGGCCCGGTCGAGGTGCGCGTGCGTACGGCGGGCGGCACCAGCGCCGCGGTCGCAGTGGCCCAGGAAGCTCTCCCCACGCTGCCGCCCGCGCCGGTGGCGCTGCTGCCGCTCGGCCTGCAGACCCGCTTCATGGCCGGCGGCAAGGAGCTGTGGGTACGGGTCCTGCCCGACACTGTGCACATCGACAGCCACGACGAGCAGCTGACCGCCGAGGAGGCCGAGCTCGGGCGCCGCTACCGGGACGCCACCGGCGTGGACGGACCGACCCGTGCCGACGTGTGGCTGGACCTGACCACCCGCTTCGGCGCTCCGCGGGCCGAGTGGATCGTCCGGGTCACGCTGACCGGCACACCGGTGATCCGCACCGAGACGTGGGCCCGGGCCGCCCGGACCAGGCTGCTGCCACGGCGGCTGCGCGCTTTCGCCTATGACGACGCCGGCGCGGTCATCGCGCAGCAGCACGGCCGGCCGATCCCGTTCGAGCTGCCGGTCGGCCCCGACCTCGGGGTGAGCGCCGACGCCGACCCGGCCACCGACCCGGGCATGAGCTGGTTGATCGATTTCGGTCAGGCGCTCGCGGTCGGCATGGCCATGAAGCTGACCCTGCCCGACCCCGCGCCGACCCGGATCGCCCGGCTGGTCGTGGTCGGCGTCGAGACCTCGCTGACCGCGGCCCAGGGCGCCGCCGAGTTCGGTACGGCGCTGGCCGCGCACCGCTACACCCGAGGCGTGGGCTTCCTGCCCGACGGCACGCCGACCAACGCGACCTCGGCCACGCCGGCCGAGCCCGAGGGCGCCACCCAGCCGGCCGACCAGCCGCTCCCGCCCGTTGCCGGGGGCAACGCCGACGTCACGGCCCGGGCGCTCGGGCTGGCCGGCCGGGTGGCCGAGCTGTTCGGCGGCACTCCGCACGCCGACGACGGCGGGCCGGTGCGCTCGGCCCGGCGTCAGGTCAACAGCGCACTGTGGCCGGCCACGTTCGGATACTTCCTCGAGCACCTGTTCACCTCGGTGGTGCCCGATGACGCCATCGAGCCGGCCCGCCGGCACTTCGTCGACTGGGTGCGCGGCAGCGGCCCGCAGCCGGTGCTGCGCCTCGGCGAGCAGCCCTACGGCCTGCTGCCGGTCCTGCCGATGGCCCACTGGACGGCTGCGGGCGAGGAGCCGCCGGTCGCCGCGCTGGCCGGGTTCCTCCGTGACGAGCTACTGCCGGTCTGGCGGGTCTCGGTCGCCGCGGTGCCCCGGGTCGACGACCAGCCGCCGGCCGAGGCGGACGGCGACCGCGACAACCCGCTGCTCACCGTGCTCTCCCTGCAGCCGACGGCGACGAGCTTCCGGGGCCGCAGCGTGCTCGACCTGTCCTTCGTCGACCTGGCCTGGCGGTTCATCCGCGACCGGCTGACCGTCGACGAGCTGCTCGGGCCGGCCTGGCGGGCCGAGCAGACCGCCCTGGCCCGGGCGGCGCTGGAGGAGCACGGCCTGGGCGGCGCGCACCCCAACGCCGAGCGGACCGTCTTCGCGGCCAACTACTTCCCGGTGCCTTTCCCGTTGGTGCAGAGCGCCGGCCCGCGCAACCAGCCGCCGGCCACCGACTGGCTGAGTCTGCTGGCCACGGCTCCCTGGCGCGACCTGCGCCAGGACGCGTTCGACCTCGACGAGCGCTCGCTGCTCTATCTGCTGCTGCGGCACTCGCTGCTGGTCTCCTACTTATTCGCGGCGGGCGACATGGCCCCGGCCGACCCGTGGCGCGGCGGCGAACCGGTGCTCTACGGCATTGACGAGATCGACGACAACCTGAACGCGCCGCGCCCGGCCATGGTCTGGGACAGGCTGGCCGCGGCCTCCGTCACCGGGCAGCCCAAGGGCGACGTGCTCGACATCGCGCCGCAGGGGCCGCTGGCCGAGGTGCGGGCGAGCATCGCGGCGCTGGCCGGCACGCCGGTCGAGGTCCTCGAACAGGCCACGGCCGAGACCGTCGACCTGTGCTCGCACCGCCTCGACGCCTGGATCACCTCGTACGCCCAGCGCCGGCTCCAGTCCGTCCGTGGCGCCTCGGCCGCCGGCGGCCTGCACCTGGGCGCCTACGGCGTGGTCGAGGACATCCGGCGCGGCTCGGGCGGCAGCAGCGCTGGCTACGTGCACACGCCGTCGCTGTCGCACGCCACCGCCGCGGCGATCCTGGCCGGCGGCCACCGGTCCCACCCCGACAGCGGCGGAACGCGCCAGCCGTTCGGTATCGACCTCTCCTCGCAGCGGGTCCGGGTGGCGTTGTCGCTGCTCGACGGGGTGCGAGCCGGTCAGACGCTGGGCGCCCTGCTCGGCTACCGGTTCGAACGGATGCTCCAGGAACGCGGGCTGGCCCGGTTCATCGACGACTTCCGCGCGGTCTCCCCGTTGCCGGTCACCGGCACGGCCTCGGCCGGCGGCGCCGTCGAGGCGATCGGCGCCCGCGACGTCGTGGACGCGCTCGAACTGCACCGCGTCTGGGTGGCCGCGGGCCGCACCACGCCGGCCGACTGGCCCGGACAGGGCTCCCAGGCCCCGCTCCAGGCGGTGCTCGAGGAGCTGGACGACTCGGTCGACGCGCTCGGCGACATCCTGCTCACCGAGGGGGTCTATCAGCTCGGGCGGGGCAACGCCGAACGGGCCGCGGCCGCCCTGCGCGCGGCGGCCCAGCCGGCCGGGTCGCTGCCCGACCTCGAGGCGATCGACACCCCGCACTCGGGGGCGGCGGTGACCCACCGGCTGACCGTGCTGCTGCCCGGCGACGCCGGTCCGGCATCCGAGTGGGATACCGACGGCGACCATCGGCCCCGGCGGCGCGCGGCGGCCGAGCCCCGGCTCGACGCGATGGCCGGCCAGTGGCTGGGCGACCCGCGCCGCATCCGCTACCGGGTGCGTTATCTCGACCCGGACGACGGCCACCTGCTCGACGAGGACGAGCGCCGGCTCGACCAGCTCCGGCCCGAGCTGTGCCCGCTCGACGTGGTCTATGCGGCCGTGGCCAACGAGTCGACCGGGCTGTCCGAGATCGAGCAGCGCATCGTTTATGACGCCGTACGCACCCGGCCGAACAACGTGCCGCTGGGGGCCACGGTCCGGGTGGTCGGCGACCGGCCCGACGACGACCGCCTCGGCCTGCTCGAGGTGGCCGAGTTGGCCCGCGCGATCCGCGAGAGCTGCACGGCCGCCCGGCCGGTCACCCCGGACGACCTGGCCCTGCCCACCGGGACCGGGACGGCGGCGGTCGACCTGCCCGAACTGGAGGGCCGCGCCGTGGCCGCCGACACCGCGCTGCGGGCTGCCGACACGGCTCTCGGCCTGGCCGTGGCCACCCCCGTGAGCGAGCCTCTGCGGGCCGCGCTGCTCGCTGCGCTCGCCTTCGGAGTGCCCGGCGCCGTGCCGCTGTCGGCCTTCGGCGACACGGCGGCCGACCGCTCCGACCTGTCCACCCAGGGCAAGGTCGTCCAGGCCGAGCTGCGCCGCCGGATCGACGCGCTCAACCGGCTGACGTCACCGGAGGCGACCGACACTGTCGGCCGCGTCGAATATGCGTTGGCCCGGCTGCGGGCCGTGTTCGGCCCCGGATTCGTGGCCTTGCCCCGCTATGCGGCGCCGCCGACGAACGACCCGGCCCAGCTCGACGTCGGGTTCCGAGCCGACGACTCGTTGCGCGACGGCGACGCGTTCGCGCTCACCGAATGGCTGCAACGGCTCACCCGGGTCCACGACGGAGCACGGCGGCTCGGCGACCTGCTGCTCTACGCCGACGCCCTCGGTGGCGCCGATCCGGTGCGGCTGAGGGTGGCCCAGCTGCCGACCGTGCCGGGTGACCGCTGGCTCGGGCTGCCGTTCGAGAACGGTGTCCCGCCCAAGGGGGTCGTGTCGCTAGTGGCCTGTCAGCCGCTCGGCCGGCTGAACCCGAACCGCACGTTCGCCGGCCTGTTGGTCGACCAGTACACCGAGGTGCTCCCGGCGCCGGCCAAGACCACCGGCCTGGCCCTGCATTACGACCAGCCCAACGCCACCCCGCCGCAGGCGATCGTGCTGGGCGTGCCGCCGCGCCCCGGCGTCGACTGGACGCTGGAAACCCTGCTGGCCACGATCAACGACACCCTCGAACTGGCCAAGGTGCGGATGGTCGACCTCGACGCGCTCCAGGCGGCCGGCCACTTCCTGCCGGCCACCTATCTGGCCTTCAACGCCAAGGGCGTCACCGCGGCCACCGACTTTTTGACCGGCCGCGGCGCCCCGCTGGCCTGAGCAGCGAATCTGAAGGGACCACGACATGCCCGACGCGCCACGGCTCGACTCCGTCACCCCGGCGTCGGCCCGAGCGGCCACGACGCTCACCCTGGCCGGGGCGTCGTTCGGCGCCCGCACCGATGGGTCCGCCGTGCGGTTCCGGGTCCCCGTCGTGGGCGCCGCCCCCGTCCCGGCCGAGCTGGTGAGCTGGACCGCGACGGCCATCCAGGTGCGGGTGCCGGCGCTGGCCACGTTCGGCTCCGGCGGCCCGCTCGAAGTCACCGTGCACAGCGACGACGGCGACAGCGGAGGCGTGCTGTTCGTGCTCGAGGAGGAGGCGCCGCCGGCGGTCACCGCGGTGCAGCCCGCGCGCGGCCTCGGCGGCGATGCCGTCACTCTCACCGGTCACCGGTTCGGGCGGCTTACGGCGGCGTCGGTTGTGCTGTTCCAGGCGCCGGGCCCGCGCGACGTGGCCGCGGTGATCGACGCCTGGGGCCCGCAGTCGATCGTCGTCCGGGTGCCGTCGGCCGAGTCACTGGGTGGCGCCGGGTCGCGTACGCTCGCCGTCTCGACCGGCTGGGGGCGCAGCGACCAGGAACCGTTCCTGCTCGGCGAGCTGCCCAAGATCGAGGCCGTGGTGCCGGCCAGCCCGTCGCCGGCCGGCACGATCACCATCCAGGGCCGGGCGTTCGGCCCCCAGGCCGGCGGCCACCTCGCGCTGGTGGCCGTCTATGCCACGGCCGATCCGAACGCGCCGGGCAACACGACCGTCCCCGCGGTGCTCT